>Ga0163144_10000803_pt1 | contig 74164 bp, 76 predicted proteins | sample OliLak19BULKMAT1_FD_123175 | JGI IMG/M metagenome (GOLD analysis project Ga0163144, IMG submission 123175) | Freshwater microbial mat bacterial communities from Lake Vanda, McMurdo Dry Valleys, Antarctica - Oligotrophic Lake LV.19.BULKMAT1 | ecosystem: Environmental > Aquatic > Freshwater >... | reverse complement strand
GTGGCCCGGAAGAGATCGTTGCGGTCCGGGCACCCCAACCCGAGGGTTAACCTTCGGCCGCGTTGCGGCCTCGGTTCCCTCCGCCCGCTGCGCGGGCTCCGGGTCGAATCCCTCTCTGTCCGTGCCTGCGGGGGAACGGTACTGTCCCGAAGCAGCGACATCTCCTGGCTCGGTGGGCGGGAACTGTCAGACTCCGCAGCGAGGCGCCCTCCATGTATGGTGAGCGGGAACTGCTTGGGCTCAGATGCCTCGGCGGTTCCCGCTCGCCTTGCTAGGAGCTCACCCGGACAGGGAGTAGTCGCTTTTCCCGCCCACCATGCTGGGAACTCTCCCGAGAAGGGGGTTGTACAGTTCCCGCCTACCATTCACGGATCCTTCCTTGGCTCGAACCCGCAAAGCTCCGGTGTGTGGGGAACCAATCCCCCTCGAGCGTCGTATATTTCATGACGCTTACTTTACGGGGCCATCATGCATCTGATTCATAAGCCGGACATTCCGTCCTCCGAGATCACCGACGAGTCGCTTTTCTTCGGCCGTCGCAAGTTCCTGTCGGCCATGGGGTTCGGCGGCGCCGCGATGGCGGTGGCAAGCTCGCCGCTGCTGGCGTGTACCAATGACGCCGCGGGGCAGGCCAGCCAGGACGAGAAGCCCAACACCTGGGAAGAGATCACCACCTATAACAACTTCTACGAGTTCGGCACCGGCAAGGGCGACCCCTCCAAGAACGCCGGGAATTTCCGGACCAGACCCTGGACGGTCGAGATTGCCGGTGAGGTCAAGAAGCCCGGTACCATGTCGTTTGACGACCTGCTGCGCGGCCTTCCCACGGTGGAGCGCACCTACCGGCACCGCTGTGTCGAGGCGTGGTCAATGGTGGTACCGTGGAACGGGGTGCTGCTCAAGGACCTGATTGCCAAGCTGGAGCCGACCGGCAACGCCAAGTTCATCGAGTTTACCACCCTGCTTGATCCGGCCCAGATGCCGGGGCAGCGCAGTCGGGTGCTCGACTGGCCGTATGTCGAGGGACTCCGACTGGACGAGGCGATGCACCCGCTGTCGATGATGGTGACCGGGATCTATGGCAAGCCGGTACCCAACCAGAACGGCGCCCCGCTCCGGCTGGTGGTGCCGTGGAAGTACGGTTTCAAGGGCGGCAAGTCGATCGTCAAGATCCGGTTTACCGAGCGCCAGCCGGCCACCACCTGGAACATGGCCATCCCGTCGGAATATGGCTTTTACGCCAACGTGAACCCCACCGTGGATCACCCGCGCTGGAGCCAGGGCAGGGAACGGCGGATCGGCAAGCTCTTCCAGCAGCCGACCCTGATGTTCAACGGCTACGCCGACCAGGTCGCGTCGCTCTACGCAGGGATGGATCTCCGCCGCAACTACTGAGTTCCCGGTGGCCAGCGTGGTAATTCCCGAGCGGCTCGGCAAGCCGGTCGTCTGGCTGGCGGCCGCCGCGCCGCTCGGCATCCTCGTCTACAACACCTTCTGGGGCAGCCTCGGCGTCGAACCGATCGATACCCTGACCAAGTGGACCGGCACCAGCGCCCTGACAATCCTGATGGTCACCCTGGCCGTTACCCCCCTCCGACGGCTCACCGGCTGGAACCGGCTGGTCAAGTACCGACGGATGATCGGGCTCTGGGCCTATGCCTACGGTGTCCTGCACTTCCTGGTCTGGGCGTTGTTCGACCACGAGTTTACCCCGTCCTATATGATCGAGGACATCGTCAAGCGGCCCTACATCACGGTGGGGTTCACGGCGCTGCTGATCCTGACGGCGCTGGCGGTCACCTCACCGCTTCGGGTGCTGCGCTGGATGGGCGGCAAGCGCTGGCAGGCGCTGCACCGGATGGTGTATGTAGCGGCGGCGCTGGGTGTGCTCCACTTTCTCTGGCTGGTCAAGGCCGATTTGACCAACCCGCTGATCTTTGCCACGATCCTGATCGTGCTGCTCCTGACCCGGCTCAAGCGCGGCTCCCCAACCCGTCGCAAGGTGGTGCCCGACCCGGGATGACGGATCGGAGACGCTCCTCGCGCAAGGAGTAGGGAAGGGAGGGTCTCGAGGATCATCTGAGGGCCAGACCTGGAGCGCCTCCCCGCTGCAGGGCAGCGGATCGATCACCACGGGAAAGTTTGATCTGACGTTCCAGCCCCGAAAATCATTGATTTGGCCGCCGGGCACGGGTAGCTTCCCCGCTCGACATGCCCCTTGCCACCCGCCTGCTCGATGCCGCCGCCCTGAGCCATGCCCTTGACCGCATGGCGGCGGAGGTCGTCGCCCGCAGTGAAGGTGGCCAGGGGCTTGTGCTGGTGGGGATCCAGCGGCGCGGGGTGGAGCTGGCCGAACGGCTGGCTGGCCTGATCACCGCCACTCAGGGCCATCCGCCGACCCTCGGCAAACTCGACATCACCCTCTATCGCGACGACCTCCAGGCGATCGGCCCCCGGCCGGTCGTCGGCGAGACCAGTCTCCCCCCGGATCTTGACGGCACCATCGTCGTCATCGTGGACGACGTCCTCTACACCGGCCGGACCATCCGGGCCGCCCTCGACGAATTGGCCGATTTCGGTCGTCCCCGCCGGATCCTCCTCTGTGTCCTGGTGGACCGCGGCGGCCGCGAACTTCCGATCCAGGCCGACATCGTCGGCACCGTGGTCCCCACCGAGCCCGGGGACCACGTGAATGTCCGGGTCTCCGAGCTGGATGGCGAGGACGCCGTGGACCTCCTCCGGCCCGGGGCGGCCTGAGATGACTGCCGCGCCGAGCCTGGGCAAGGACCTGATTACTCTCGAGGAACTCTCCGCCGACCAGATCCGGCTTATCCTCGACACCGCCGAGCCGTTCAAGGAAGTCAGCGAGCGGCCGATCAAGAAGACGCCGGCGCTCCGTGGCAAGACGATTGTCAACCTCTTCTTCGAGGACAGCACCCGGACCCGGATCTCCTTCGAGTTCGCCGAGAAGCGACTCTCGGCCGACACCGTCTCGATCTCCTCCAGCGGCTCCTCGGTGTCCAAGGGCGAGACCCTGGTGGACACCGCCCGGAACCTCGAGGCGATGCGGATCGACATGGTCGTCATCCGGCACCCGAACTCCGGCGCCGCACGGTTCCTGGCCGACCGGATCCGCTCCAACGTGGTCAACGCCGGCGATGGCAAACACGAGCACCCCACCCAGGGGCTGCTCGATATCCTGACGCTGCGCGACCACTTCGGCCGGATCGAGGGGCTCAAACTCTGCATCGTCGGTGATGTGCTTCACAGCCGTGTGGCGCGGAGCAACATCTGGGGGCTCCGCAAGCTCGGGGCTGAGGTGGCGGTCTGCGGGCCCAAGACGCTGTTGCCGCGGGGGATCGAGGAACTGGGCGTGACGGTGTTTCCCCGAATCGAGGATGCGATCCAGTGGGCCGACGCGCTCAATGTGCTGCGGCTCCAACTGGAGCGGATGCAGTCGGGGTTCATCCCCTCGCTCCGCGAGTACAACCGGGTGTTCGGGGTGTCGCGCGAGCGACTGGCCCGGGCCCCGGGAGAAATCATGGTGCTGCATCCGGGGCCGATGAACCGGGGTGTGGAAATTGACAGCGACGTCGCCGACGGCCCCCACAGCCTGATCCTGAAGCAGGTGACCAACGGGGTGGCGGTGCGGATGGCGGTGCTTTACCTGCTGGCGGGCGGGGCGCCGGACTGGCGAGTGCCCGCGGGAGACGAACGATGACACCGATCCTGATCCGGGGCGCCCGGGTGATTGACCCTTCCCGGAGCTCCGATGGCGTGGCCGACCTGCTGGTCGAGGAAGGCCGGATTGCCGGGGTGGGCAGCAACATCGTCCCCCCGGAGGGGGCCCGGGTCATCGAGGGCGCCGGCAAGGTCATTTCACCGGGACTGATCGACCTCCACGTGCACCTGCGCGAGCCCGGCCAGGAGGAACTGGAGACGGTGGCCACCGGTGCCATGGCCGCGGCCGCCGGCGGCTTCACCGCCGTCTGTGCCATGCCCAACACCGATCCGGTCACCGACAACCAGGCCGCGGTGGGGTTCATCGTCCGTCAGGCCAGCCTGGCCGGCAAGGCGCGCGTCTACCCGATTGGTTCGGTGACCCTCGGCCAGCGCGGCGAGCAGTTGTCGGAGTTTGGCGAACTGGTGGCTGCCGGGGCGGTGGCTGTCAGCGATGATGGCCGCCCGATCATGTCGAGCCACATGATGCGGACCGCCCTGGAGTATGCCCGGACCTTTGGCATTCCGGTGGCCGATCACTGCGAGGACATGACGCTGGCCCACGGCGGCTCGATGCACGAGGGCGTGGTGTCCACGCGGCTTGGGCTCAAAGGGATCCCGTCGGCCGCCGAAGAGATCCATGTGGCGCGGGACTGCATCCTGGCGGAGCTGACCGGGGGGCATATCCACCTCTGCCACATGTCCACCCGCGGCTCGGTGGAGCTGATCCGGCGCGCCAAGGAGAAGGGGCTCAAGGTGACCGCCGAGGCCACGCCGCACCACTTTACCCTGACCCACGATCGCTGCGCGCATTACGACACCAACGCCAAGATGAATCCCCCGCTGCGCGAGGCGGCGGACCGTGATGCGATCCGGGAAGGGTTGCGCGATGGTACCATCGATGTGATTGCCAGCGACCACGCCCCGCACCACTACGATGCCAAGGAGCGGGAGTTTGACCAGGCCCCGAACGGGATTACCGGCCTGGAGACGGCACTCGGGCTGGCGATCCGCGAACTGGTGGCGCCGGGGCTGCTGACCCTGCCCGAGTTGCTGGCCCGGATGAGCACCTGGCCCGCCCGGGTGTTCAACCTCCCCGGTGGGACCCTCGCCGTCGGCGCCCCGGCCGACCTGGTCCTGCTGGACCCCGATGTCCGCTGGATGGTCTCCCCCGAACAGATGTTCTCCAAGAGCCGTAACTCCCCGTTCCTCGGCGAGGAGCTGGTTGGCCGGGCGCTGTTGACCCTGGTGGACGGCCGGGTCGTATTCGAATTGGGGGGCTGATCAGGCTCGGAATTTGCCCTCCCCTTGCCTGGCGGCCTCAGGCGCACTCGGGCGCGGTCCGACCGCGAACGGTGTGCGTCTGGGGTTCGCACAACTCCGGGGGCACGGAGGTGCTGCTGCCGGCTCGAGGCGATTGTCACAACAATTGACAGTGCAATTCCTGACATGTTTCCAGATTGGCAATGTTGTATAGATTAGGAGCAGGAGCTGTGGTCCCCCGGGGCCATGGGATCGTGTGGTGCGTGCCCGCTGGCGGCCGCACCAGTGCCTCCATCACGAGGGGCGGCCCGGCCGCTCCGGGAGAGGGATAGCGCATCATGAGTGACCAGGAGTCCCGCGCTGCGGGCGAGATCGATACCCTGCTGGGTACCCGCCAGCGTATTTCAGAGTGGTTGCACCGGCTGGGACATGCTCCCGGTGATGTGCCCGTGGCCGTTCGCGATCGGGTCCGGTCCGACTACCAGGGCCGGTTGACGAAGGTCGTGGAGGAACTGCGGGGGCATTCCGCCGCAATTTCCAGCAATCTCGACGGCCTGCGCCGTGACAAGGGCGAGCGCCTCAAGGTTCGGTCGGTGGAAGAGGAGTCGCTGGCCGAGGCAAAGTTGCGCCACGCCGTCGGCGAGTACGGCGACGAGGAGTGGCATGCCCACGAGGAGCGGAGCGGCACCCGGCTGGAGTCGCTGGGCGCGGAGATCCACCACCTCCTGGGAGAAATTGGCCGCCTCGAGGAGGTGCTGGTCCAGATTACCGGGGCCCCTTCGACCCCGGCGGTGATCCCCTCAGCACCGGTGGCGGCCATCGAGGCGGACGAGAATGCGTCGATGCCCTCGCCGTCCGAGGCCGAGGGCCATGCCTACCAGCTCGGGGACGAGACCTTCATCACCCTCGACGAGGGCCCGGGCAATCCCCGGACCCAATCGATCTTCGATCGACCGGGCACGGCGGAACATCAGGTGGTCGAGGCCGGGTCGGAGCCCGAGCTGATGGCGCCCGAGGCGCCGCGGTTCACCCCCCGGAGCGGGGCAATCCCCCCCCGACCCCGTCAGGCCAGCCGGCCCGTGGAAGATGAGATGGCGTTCCTGAAATCGGTCGTTTCGGAACCGGCCTCGCCGCGCTCCGCCAGCGCCGAAAAGCGGGGGCTGGCCACGGCCGCAGCGGCGGTCGCCACCAAGACGCTCAAGTGCCAGGACTGCGGCACCTTGAACCGGCCGACCGAGTGGTACTGCGAGCGCTGCGGAGCGGAGCTTTCGGCCGTCTAGGAGCAGCGTCGGGACAGCCAGAAACGCGAAAGGGTGGTGCCTTGGCACCACCCTTTCTCGTTCCAGGACCCGCCAGCCGGCGGGGCCAGGTACCGTCTACTTGGCCTTGGCTGCCTTGGCCAGACGGCTCTTCTGCCGGGCCGCCGTATTGGGATGGACCAGCCGCTTGCGGGCCGCCCGATCGAGCAGCTGCTCGGCGGTGGCGAAGCTCAACAGCGCCTCGGCGCCGGTTGCCGCAGTGCGGACCTTCTTGACGGCGTTGCGCAACTGACTCCGTTGCGCCTTGTTCCGGGCAGTGCGAGTCTTGGTCTGACGCATCCGCTTCTTGGCAGACTTGATACGCGGCACAGGGACCTCAGTACGGAAATCGGTGGTGGCCCCCATGGGGGCGGTCAGGTTTACAGCCCCGAATTGTACCCGGACCAGGTACCTGACGCAAGCCGCCCGGGTATTTTGACTTGGTCCTCTGCGGCCCTTATGTTCCCGCCTCCGCACGACTTGCACCCTCGCCACGGAACCCGTGACCTCCTTGCGACCCGCCCCGATCCGGACTGCCAATGACCAGCCTTCCTGACAGGGTTCCCGGGTTGCTCGATCTCGAGGCTGGATTCGTGGTGGAGTTGGAGAGCTTCTCAGGTCCGCTCGACCTGCTGCTCCACCTGCTGCGCGAACAGCAGGTGGACATTGCGGACATCCCGATTGCCCGGATCGCCGACCAGTTTCTCAAGGTCATCCACCAGCTGGGCCTGAACCAGGCCGCCGATTACCTTGAGATGGCCAGCCGGCTGGTCCGGCTCAAGGCCCAGATGCTGATGCCACGGCACAGCGAGGAAGAAGGCTGGGAAGACCCCCGGGCCGAGCTGGTGCGACGGCTGCTGGAATACCAGCAGGTCAAGGAGATTGCGCTCTGGCTGGCGGCGGCGGCAGACCGGCGGGCGCTGCGGTTCCCCCGGGGCTACCTCCCGCCGCCACCAGATCTGCCGCCACCGCCACTGACCCTGGACCTCGGTGAAGTGCTGGCGGCAGTGGACCGGGTGCTGTCGGGGATCATGACCCCCGTGATGCACCGGGTGGTGGCCAGGCCGTTGGATGTGGAGGGCGCCACGGGGCGGATCACCGCGCTGCTGGAGTCCCATGCGGAGATTTCCTGGCACCAGGCGCTGGGGCCGTCGCCCACCCTCACCGATGTGCTCAGTACCCTGCTCGCCCTGCTGGAAATGGCACGACGTGGCATCTTGTCCCTGACTCAACCGGCGTCGTTTGCGCCCCTGGTGATTACCCGTGAATCCACTCTCTCAGCTGCTTGAGGCGGCGCTCTTCGCCGCCGACCGACCGATCACCGTCGAGGAACTGGCGGGGCTGGCACCCGACGTGTCCCTGGCGGAGGTGCGAGCCGCGCTCGACCAGCTCCGGGAGCACTACGACTTTGACGGCCACGGCGTCGAGCTCGGCGAGCTCGCCGGCGGCTACCAGTTGCTGACCCGCCCGGCACTCGCGGCCGCCATCGAGCGGGCCCAGTTTGCCGCCCGCACTTCCCGGCTCAGTCCGGCAATGCTGGAGACGTTGGCGGTGATCGCCTATCGGCAGCCGGTTGGCCGGGCGGAAATCGAGGAGATCCGGGGGGTGTCGGCCAGCGGGGTGCTGCGGACGCTGCAGGAGCGCGGCCTGATCGAGGTGGTCGGCCGCAGCGAAGGACTGGGCCGGCCACTTCTCTATGGCACGGCGCCGCTCTTTCTGGAGCTGCTGGGCCTGCCCGACCTGCAGAACCTTCCCCGGGTCGAGGAACTGCTCATCGCGTTGCGCCCGCATGAACCGGTGGCCGATAGTGACCCCGATGATGTTGGCGAGGCCGCGGCCTACGTGGCGGCCGAATCATGAGCACGATGCGGCTGCAGCGCGCCCTGGCCCGGGCAGGGGTGGCGTCTCGACGCGCCGCCGAGGAATTGATCCGCGCCGGACTGGTCCGGGTGGACGGCGTGGTGGCCACCCTGGGCAGCAGCGTGGACCCCGATACCCAGAAGATCACCGTCAAGGGTCGCCGGGTGGCGCAGGCCGCCCGACGGTGGCTGGCATTCCACAAGCCAATGGGAGTGGTCACCACCGCCTCCGATGAACAGGGGCGCCCGACCGTCTTCGATGCGATCCCCGACCACACCGCCCTGACGTATGTGGGCCGGCTGGACGTGAACACCACCGGGTTGCTGCTGCTGACCACCGATGGTGACGCAGTGTACCGGCTGACCCATCCCCGCTATCGAATTCCGCGGCAGTACACCGCCCTGGTGCATGGGCTCTCCGCCGGCCAGATCGAGGCGGCCGCCGCGCGTCCGGTTCTGGTCGATGGCCGACCGGTCACGCCGTCCCGGGTGCGGGTGCGGGAGGGGCGCGACGGGCGGAGCATCGTGGACCTGACCCTGATCGAGGGGCGGCATCATATCGTCCGGCAGTGGGGCGAGGCAATCGGGGTCAAGGTGGAGCGACTGGCCCGGATGTCGTATGGTCCAATTCGCCTGGGCGACCTGCCGGTTGGCCGGTGGCGGCCGCTGACGCCGCGCGAGGAAAAGGCAGTCTACGCCGCCATCAAGCTTGATCCCGATGGGGATCCGACGCCGGCGCCGAAGCAGGGCCGGAAATGACCTCCGCGCCGACGGCCACTACCGATCCTGCCCTGGTCCGCGACGTGCGCCGGGAAGTGGCGCTGCGCGTCGTGGGCCAGGAAATGATGATCGACCGTTTGCTGATCGGGTTGCTCACCGGGGGTCATGTCCTGCTGGAAGGGGTGCCTGGGCTGGCCAAGACCCTGGCGATCCGGACCCTGGCCGAGGTGCTCCACGCCTCGTTTGCACGGGTGCAGTTTACACCAGACCTGCTCCCGGCCGACCTCGTGGGGACCATGGTGTACGACCAGTCCTCCCAGTCGTTCAACGTCAAGCAGGGACCGATCTTTGCCCAGATCGTCCTGGCGGACGAGATCAACCGGGCCCCGGCCAAGGTGCAGTCGGCGCTGCTCGAGGCGATGCAGGAGCGCCAGGTCTCGATCGGTGGCAAGAGCTATCCGCTGCCCGAACCGTTCCTCGTCCTGGCCACCCAGAACCCCATTGAGAGCGAGGGCACCTACCCGCTCCCGGAAGCCCAGCTCGATCGGTTCCTCCTCAAGGTGACGGTCGGCTACCCGAGCCGGGCCGAGGAGAAGGAGGTGCTCCTCCGGATGAGCGGGGGTGGGCCGATTTCGGTTCGCCGGCTGGTGGAACCGGCTGCGATCCTGACCGCCCGTGGGGAGATCGAGCAGGTGCACCTTGATCCGCGCCTGGTGGACTACATCGTCGATCTGGTCCGCGGCACCCGGGAACCGGAGTCGATCGGGCTCGGCGCCTTGACCTCCCTGATTGCGTTCGGGGCCTCGCCACGGGCTTCCATTGCCCTGGCGCAGGCGGCCCGGGCGCACGCCTGGCTGCGGGGCCGCGACTACGTGGCGCCTGAGGACATCCAGGCGCTCGCGCCGGATGTGTTCCGCCACCGTCTGGTGTTGACCTTCGAAGCCGAGGCCGAGGACGCCACCGCGGACAGCATCATTCACCAGGTCCTGAACGCCGTCTCCGCCCCGTAGGCGGGGGCGGCCCGCCCGAGCGTATCCCCCCCATGCCGCCGATCTCTCCAGACATCATGCGCCACGTCAAGGCGATCGCCCTCCGCGCGCGCGGCGTGGTGAACACGATCCTGGCCGGCGAGTACCGCTCGGTCTTCCGGGGCCAGGGGATGGAGTTTGCCGAAGTCAGGGCCTACGAGCCCGGAGATGACTACCGGGCAATTGACTGGAACGTATCGGCGCGGTTCGGATCGACGTTCGTCAAGACCTTTACCGAGGAGCGCGAGCTCACCCTGCTGGTCATGGTGGACCAATCGGGGTCAGCCCGGACGGGAGCGCCGTCTGCCAAGGTGGACCGGGCGGTCGAGGTGGCCGCCGTGCTGGCCCTGGCTGCGGCGCGGCAGCACGATCGGGTCGGCGCCCTCCTGTTCACCGATCATCCCGAGCATGTGGTGCCGCCGCGCAAGGGGCGGCGCCACGCCATGCGGGTCATCCGGGACCTGCTCGCCTTCGAGCCGACCTCGCAGGGCACCGATCTGGCCGGCGCCATCCGCTATGCCGCCAAGCTGCTCCGTCACCGCAGCATCGTGGTGGTGCTCTCCGATTTTCAGGCCGAGGGGTGGGAGCAGCCGTTCCGCCAGCTCGCCGCACGGCACGATGTTGTTGCCATCACCGTGGATGATCTCCGGGAGCTGTCACCGGCCAGCGCCGGATGGATTGAGTTTCAGGATGCCGAGTCGGCCGAGCGGACCCTGGTGGATACCGGCAGCCTGGCAGCGCGGCGGCGGTGGAAGACGCTGGCGGCGCGCCAACAGGCCCGCCGGGCCCAGGCACTCAAAGTTTCCGGGGCCGATCACCTGGCCCTGACGACCGAGGGCGACTTTGCCCTGCCACTCCGGCGGATCTTCGCGGAGCGGTTGCGACGGCGCGGACGGCGGCGCGTCTCGTGATGATCGCCCTGCTCGCGGCCCTGGTCCAGGCGCCGCCCCCCCCGCTGGTGGGAGACACCGTCTGGATTGAACGCCAGGTGCGGGCCCCGGCGGGCAGCCTGCTGCGCCCGCTTCCGTGGCAGCCGGGAGCGATGGCCACCCTGCTCGGGGCCCCCGTGATCGAGGTGCGCACCGATGGCTGGTTGATGCGCTATCCGGTGGTCTTCTGGGAGGTGGGGCGGCATCGGTTGCAGGTTCCCGGTCCACTGGTGATTCGAGAGGACGGTCGCACCGACTCGCTGCCCGCCCAGGCGGTGGAGATCGAGGTGGGATCGCTGGTGCCGCGGGGACAGACGGTGGCCGACACCGTGGCGCCGAAGCCTGCCGCGGATCTTCTTCCGGTCGCCGAGCGAAGCCTGCAACCTGCGGTGCTGCTCGGACTGCTGGCCGCGCTGGTCCTGGCACCACTGCATTGGTGGTGGCGACGCCGGGGCCGTCCCGTTCCGGGCGGTTCCACGCCAGCCAGCGGACTCAGCCTGCCACCCGATGTCTACGCCAAGTGGTCGGCGATGGGCGAGTGGCGGCTGGTTGCTGATGGCTGGATCGCTAGGCTCGAGGCGCAGTCGCAGGGACCGGAACGGGAACGCCTGCTGCGCGACCTTCGCTCGGCGCGATACGGCAGCGGTGATCCTGACACCATCGAACGGCTCTGCCGCGAAGCGGCGGCGCTGTGAACCTGGCCCGACCCTGGCTGCTGCTGCTGGCGGTCGCCATCCCGCTCTGGCTCTGGTGGCGCGCCCGCCAACCGGGGACGGTGGTACCGCACGGCGATGGCAGCCTCCCGGCGGGCGCCGCACGGCGGAGCTGGCTGCCGATCGTCCCACCCGCCCTCCGCGCCCTGGCCCTGGGTTGCTTTCTGCTGGCGGCGGCCGGCCCGCAGCTCGGCAGCAGCCGGCTGGTGGAGCGGCGGGAGGGAATCGCGATCATGATTGCGGTGGACATCTCCAGCAGCATGCTGGCCGAGGATTTTGCACCGTCCAACCGACTCGAGGTGGCCAAGCGCCAGGCGATCGCCTTTATCCGTGGCCGGACCGCCGATCGAATCGGCATGGTCGCGTTTGCGGGTGAGGCCCTCACCCTCGTCCCCGCCACGCTGGACTACCCGGTGCTGGAGCGTTCCGTCCTGGACCTTCGGATCGGGGCGCTGGTGGACGGCACGGCGATCGGCAGCGGGCTGGCGACGGCGGTCAATCGACTGCGGCGACTTCCCGAGCGCTCCAAGGTGGTGCTGTTGCTGACCGATGGCGAGAACAACCGGGGTGCGGTCGATCCGAGGACCGCGGCCGAGGCGGCCGCCGCATTCGGGATCCGGGTGTACACCGTCGGGGTCGGCACCGAGGGAGAGGCGCGGATTCCCACCGGCCGAGGGTTGAGCGGATTCCGCTACGAAATGCTGCCGGTCCGGATCGATGAGGAATTGCTCCAGGAGATGGCCGCGACCACCGGCGGCCGGTACTTCCGGGCCAAGGACGCCGAAGCGCTGAGCCGCATCTTCCGGCAGATCGACGAGCTGGAACGCACCCCGGTCGAAACGATCCGGTACACCCAGCACGCCGAACTGGCCCTGCCGCTGTTGCTGGCCGGGCTCCTGGTGCTGGTGGCCGAGCTGCTGCTCGGCTCGACAGTCGTGGTGCGGGCGCCGTGAGGTTCGAATGGCCCTGGCTGCTCTGGGCGGCGCCACTGGTGGCGCTCCTCTTCGTCGGACTCGGCGCGACGGCACGACGTGCCCGGATCCGTGCGGCCGATGCCTGGGGGGTGGCGCTCGGTGCCCAGGCCCGCGGACTCGGCCGGCGTTCGGCGCTGGGACTCGGTGCCGTGGCGCTGGTGGCCACCGCCGCTGCGGCCGGTCCCCGGTTCGGGCGCCAGGAGGTGGACCTGGAAAGCCGGGCGCTCAACGTGGTGCTTGCGGTGGATATCTCCCGGTCGATGCTGGCCGAGGATGTCCGCCCCAACCGGTTGCAGCGGTCGGTCCAGGAAGCGCGGCGATTGCTCCAGGACGCCACCGATGATCGGCTGGCGCTGATTGCCTTTGCGGGTCGGAGCTATATCCTGACGCCGCTCACCCTCGACGCCTCCGCGGTGCAGCTCTACCTCGATCACCTGGACCCCGACATCGCCAGCGAGGGCGGCACCGACCTGGGCAGCGTGCTGCGTCAGGGCGGGGAATTGCTGACCGCGGCCTCGCAGGGTGGCGACCGCGCCCTGGTGCTCTTTACCGACGGGGAGGGCCATGACTCCCTGCCGGTCGCGGTCGCGGCGGCGGGTCGGCTGCGGGCGGCGGGGGTTACCCTGATCATCGTGGCCGAGGGCGGTGCGGAGCCGGTCCGGCTGCCGGTGCGCGATTCGGTGGGGGCATTGATCGGCTACCAGCGGGATGTGGACGGCAGTGAGGTCCAGAGCCGGGCACGGGAAGACAACCTCCGCGCCATTGCCAACGCCGGGGGAGGCGCCTTGATCCAGTCGGATGTCCGTGACCAGGCGGCGGCGGTGCGGGGGATCCTGGAGTCCCTGGAGCGGCGGCCGGCCCGCGACCGGCGGGTGGACGATCTGGTACCCCGGGCCTGGCTCGGGGCGCTGCTGGCCTTCGTCCTCCTGTTGATCCACTCGCTGTCCCGCCGGAGCGCCGCCCTGGCCGGTGTGGCCCTGGTGCTGACTGTGGGGAGCGCCGGAGCGCAACGCCCGGTGCAGACAGGGCGCACGCTGGGAGCTGGTGCCGGGACGGAGGTGGCCCGCGAACTCCTCCGCACCGCTCAGCGCCGGGTCACTTCCGATACCGCCTGGTACAACGCCGGCACCGCCGCCCTCCAGGCGGGCGACCTTCCCGGGGCCCGCACCGCGCTGGTCGCGGCGGCCCGCTCGCTCGATCCCGAACTGCGATTCCGGGCGTTGTACAACCTGGGGCTGACCGGGCTGCTCGAGGCGCGGGGTGACAGCACCCGGCGGGATTCGCTCCTGGCTGGTGCGGTGGCCAACCTGCGCGAAGCGCTGCTGCTGCGTCCGGGCCGGATGGACGCCAAGTGGAACCTGGAACTGGCCACCCGACTCCGCCCGCCGCCACCGTCCAATCCGCGAGGCGGCGGCGGAACCCCGCCGCCCACGCAGGGCGGGGGTGGCAATACCCCCGAATCCACCCGACCGGGTGCGCTCTCCCGCGCGGAGGCGGAGCGGATCCTCGCCTCGGTGGAGCAGGCGGAGCGCGGGGTCCGGGAGGACCAGGTCAGGCGGCGACGGGGATTGACCGCCCGGACGGCGAGGGACTGGTGATCTCGCTGGCGCTCCTGCTGCTCCAGGTGGCGATGCCCGGAGTCACCGTGGCGACCCGGGTCGAGTCGTTGCTGGCGCGCTCGGAGTACCCCCGCGAGGGTGACGTCTCGGTGATCACGACGGCGTCCACCGACACGGTGTATGTCGGCGATCAAGTGGAGATCATGACCGCCGCGTGGTTCCCGACCACCGTTCGCGAGCGACTGCGGCGACCCCCTACGCTTCGCCCTCCTTCGCTCAATGGGGTGTGGAGCCTTCCGGTCGTGATCCTCCCGGGCGTGGCGGCGCATCGCCAGATCGGCGAAACCGGCTACGACCTGTATGCCAGCCACCAGGTGGTCTTTCCGGTGAGCCCCGGCCGGCTGGTGATTCCGGCAGCGGAGCTGGCGTTCTCGAGCCCCGCGTCGCGGCAGTTTTTCGGCGACGAGCGCCGGGAGGACCGCCGCAGCCGCGAACGCTCCATCGTGGTGTTGCCGCTGCCCGCGACCCGGCGACCGGACGGGTTTGCCGGTCCGGTCGGTCGCGGGCTCCAGGTCAACTGGCGGATTGCCACGCCGAACGCCCGCGTCGGTGAGCTGCTCCCGGTGGACCTGCTGGTCCGTGGCGAGGGGAACCTGTCGCTCTGGGGCCCCCCGCTCGTCGAATGGCCGGCCGGGGTGCGGGTGTATCCCGACCGCACCACGGAGTTGCCGGGATGGCGTGGTGGCCGGATGGCCGGGACGCGGCAATTCAGGTTCCTGCTCCTGCCCGATTCGGCCGGGAGCGTGACCCTGCCGGAGGTTCGCTACCCGCACTTTGATCCGCTCCAGCAGAGCTATCGCACCGCGGTAGCCGCAGCGGTGCTGATTCCGATTCTCCCCTCGGTGGCCCCCGGCGAGACTCGCACCCCGCCCCCGCTCCTGCCCGAGTCAATGCCAGCCTGGCCGGTGCGGCTGGTCGAGGATTGGAGTGGACTCCTGGTCAGCGCGGTCGTGCTGGCGCCGGCCCTCGTGTTGCTGCTGGCGGGCTGGCGCCGCCGGGCGCCCCGGCGGATCAAGCCACCTTCCGCCCAGGCCCTGACCCGTTTTGAGCTGGTGCTGTCGCGCCTGGCGGGACCGGCGGCCGGGCGCGATCCGGCTCGAGTGGGCCAGGAACTGCGCCGGGTCGGCGTGGCCCGCGAGGAGTCGGAGCGCGCGGTGACGCTGCACGAGCGGATCCGGGCGATGCGGTATGCGCGCGCCGAGTCGCGAGGGGGAAGTGAACAGGAGCTGGCCGAAGAATCGGCGCGGTGGCTGGCGCGACTGCCGTCTCGACTGGTGCGGCGGTGGCTGGGACCGGTCCTTGCCATCCTCGCTGCCGGCGTCGCGGTGCCAGCGGCGGCTCAGGGACCCTCGCCTTCAAGCCTGTACGGGGAAGGGACCTGGGAGGCCGCGACCCGAGCTCAGGCTGGCCGGATGGCCCCCGGGGATCGTTCCGCCGCCGCCTGGTACAACCTGGGTGCCATGCGCTGGATGGCCCATCACGATGCCGGGGCGGCGGCCGCCTGGCTCGAGGCCATCCGGTTGGCGCCCCGCGCCCCCCCCATCCGGCGGGGCTGGTCCGAGTTGGCCCTGCGGCACCAGCAGGCTCGGGATTGGGAGCCGCTGCTGCCGGTGACACCAGAAGAGTTGATCGTCGGCGGGGCCGGACTCTGGATCCTGGCAGCCTTCATCCTGGCGTTGGCGCGGCGTCGGCGCCGGGTGGCGCTGGGGCTGGCGGTGCTGGGCGTGCTCAGCATCGCCGCGGGCCTGGTGGCCCGGACCAACCGACAGCGCCCGGAGGGCGTGACGGTGGTGACCGCGCCGCTGCGTTCAGCGCCGCACGGGGTGGCCGAGACGACCGGGACGGTGGACGGGGTGGTGCTGGTGCGGGTCGAGGCAACCGACGGCGCGTGGGTGCGGGTCCGGGACCCGCGCGGGCGGCAGGGATGGCTGCCGGCCTCCGCGGTCGTGATGGTCCGCGGATTAGATTGAGGGATGGTTCCGATCCTTTCCCGGCGCATTGCCATCCTGTCCAACACCGTCGCCGACCAGATTGCTGCCGGGGAGGTGGTGGAACGCCCCGCCTCCGCCGTGAAGGAGCTGGTGGAGAATGCCCTCGACGCCGGGGCACGTCACATCCGGATCGCCCTGGAGAACGGGGGCAAGACTGCCCTCGAAGTGGCCGATGATGGCAGCGGCATGGGCCGCGATGACGCCCTCCGGTCCCTCGATCGCCACGCCACCAGCAAGATCGTTTCCGCCACCGACCTGGTCGGGGTCCAGACCTTCGGATTTCGCGGCGAGGCACTTCCTGCCATCGCCTCGGTGTCACGATTTACGCTCCTCACAGCGGAATCGGCCGGCGAGGCCACCGAGGTCAGCGTCACCGGCGGCCGGGTCAACGGCGTCTCCCCGGCGGCGCGCCAGCAGGGCACTACCGTTACCGTCCGCGGCCTGTTCTTCAATACTCCTGCCCGCCGCAAGTTCCTGCGGTCCGTCTCCTCCGAGGCCCGCCAGGCGTGGGAGGTGGTGGCCACGCTGGCCCTGGCTCACCCTGGCGTCGGCTTTGAGATGGTGATCGACGGACGGGTGCGGCTGGCGGTGCCTCCTGACCAGGCCCCGGACGCACGGCTGAGCGCAGTCTGGGGCGAGGATATGGTGCGCACCCTCATCCCGGTGTCGTGGGCCCAGGGTCCGGTCAAGGTGACGGGGTACATCCAGCGCCCCGGCGATGCCAAGCCGACCGGGCGCCGGGTGCAGTTGTTCATCAACGGCCGCCCGTTCCGCGATTCCTTCCTGGTGCGTGCCGTCGAAGCGGGCTACCGCAGTGCCATCCACCCCGGCGACCGTCCCTCGATCTTCCTCCAGATCGAGACCGCACCCGACCAGGTGGACGTCAATGTCCATCCCGCCAAGCTCGAGGTCCGGTTTCGGGAACGGCTGGCGGTGGAGCGGGCGCTGGAAGAAGGGGCCCGGGATGCGCTGGGGACCCTGGCCGCCGCCGCGCCGGTAGGCCAGTGGTCCGGGCTTGCCCCCACCACTCCCTACCCGGGAGCGCCCGCAGACCTTGGGCCGGATCTCTTCGGCGACGAGGGGGCCGCCATCGATCCTGGCGGCCCCGCGAGCACCGAACCCCGTGGGTTCGAGGCCCCGATACTTCAGCTGTTCGACAGCTACCTGGCCTTCGAGTCGGCGCAGGGAATGGTGATCGTGGACCAGCACGCCGCCCACGAGCGGGTGCTCTATGAGGAGGTCATGGCGCAGCTGACTGACGTCGGTGTCGCGGCCCAGCGGCTGCTCCTCCCGCTGACCATCGAACTGACCGACGAGGAGCTCGAGGTGGTGGAGGTCCACGCCGCCCAGCTCGAGCGGGTGGGCTTTGACGTGGAACCATTCGGGGCCCGGAGCGTGGTGGTCCACACGGTGCCATCGCCGCACCCGCGGTTCGACGCCGCGGCCTGCTTCCGGGAACTGGTCGCGGACCTGGCGCGGGGACGCTTTGGCGGCTGGGCCAACCGGCTGGAGCGGTTCGCTGCCACCTATGCCTGCCGTGCGGCGGTCAAGGCGGGTCAGTCGCTTTCCGACGCAGAGATGCGGGAGCTGTTGCTCCGTCTCTTTGCCAGCACCCTGCCGCCCCACGATGTCCACGGCCGGGCCACCATCGTGCAGTTGCCCCGCGAGGAACTGGAGCGACGATTTGGACGCCGATAGCGTCCCGGTCATCGTGGGGCCCACCGCCATCGGCAAGACGGCGGTCGCCATGGCCCTGGCCGAGTTGATCCCGCTCGAGGTCGTGTCGGCCGATTCGCGCCAGGTCTATCGCCGACTCGACATCGGCACCGCCAAGCCCGGCCGGCGCGAGCGGAGTCGGGTGCCCCATCACGGGGTGGATATCGCCGAACCAGGTGAACGGTACAGTGCCGGGCGCTTCGCGCTCGAAAGCCAGCAGTGGCTGGCCGATATTCGCGGGCGCGGCAAGCTGCCGGTGGTAGTCGGAGGAACCGGCCTGTATGTCCGGGCGATCGCCGATGGCCTGTTCCTGGAACCGCCGCTGGAGGCAGATCGACGCCAGGCGCTGGAGACCTGGACCGGGCGTCTCACCACCGCCGACCTGGTGCGCTGGGCCGGGCGCCTCGATCCGGGGTTTGCCGGCGGGGGGCGCCAGCGTGCCACGCGCGCGGTCGAAGTGGCGCTGCTCTCGGGCTATCCGTTGACCTGGTGGCAGCAGGTGGCGCGGGCCGAGGCAGCGATCCGGCCATGGTATGTGGTGCTCACCGCGCCGCGGCCGATCATCCACCAGCGGATTGCCTCCCGGAGCTCGGAAATGATCCGGCGGGGGTTGATCGAGGAGGTCGCCGCAGTCCTGGCCGAGGGGCACTTGGCAGGTGCCCCCGGGCTCGATGGTGTCGGGGTCCGGGAGGCCGTCGAGTATCTCCATGGCCAGCGGGACCGGGACAGCGTGCCGGAGGCGATCACGATTGCCACCCGCCAGTACGCCAAGCGGCAGCAGACCTGGTTCCGGCACCAGGTGACCGGGACGGTATGGACCCTGGACGCCACCCGGCCTCCAGAGCAATTGGCGGCGGAGATTGCCGCCGTCTGGCGGCAGCGCGACCAGGTCCCGCCGGCCGCCGATCACCTTTCGGCACGAAGCGAGTCCGGCACATGAAAATCGGCATTACCTGCTATCCCACCTACGGAGGCTCCGGGGCGTTGGCCACCGAACTTGGACTGGACCTGGCGCGGCGGGGGCACGAGGTGCATTTCGTCACCTACGCCTCGCCGTTCCGGCTGCGGGGGTACCAGGAACGGGTCTACTTCCACGAGGTGGACACCACCACCGGCCGGTACCCGCTGTTCGATCACTATCCCTACACCCTGGCGCTCGCCTCCAAGCAGCATGAGGTGGCCCAGCGGGAAAAGCTCGACATCCTGCACGTCCACTACGCCATTCCGCACGCCACCACGGCGTGGCTGGCCCGCGAGATGCTGAGCGAGGAGCGGTCACTCAAGGTCGTGACCACGCTGCACGGCACCGACATCACCCTCGTCGGCCAGGAGGCCGGCTTCTTCCCGATCACCCGGTTCTCGATCCAGCGCTCCGATGCGGTGACCGCCGTGTCCCATTTCCTGAAGCAGGAGACCTGCCGGCTGTTCGGGATCGAGGGCGACACGATCCGGGTGATCCCGAACTTCGTCAACATCGACGAGTATCACCCCTGCACCCCGGACTGCCGGGAGGGCCTGGCACCGAAGGAGCACAAGATCCTGCTGCACATGTCCAACTTCCGCGAGGTCAAGCGGGTCCAGGATGTGGTGCGGATCTTTGCCCGGGTGCGTCGCCAGATTCCGGCCACACTGCTGATGGTCGGCGATGGCCCGGACCGGGAAATCGCCGAGAAGGAAGTGCGCGACACCGGGGTGGGCGCCGATGTCCGCTTCCTGGGCCGGCTCGACACCGTGGCCAACCTGCTCCAGGCCACCGACCTGTTCGTCCTGCCGAGCCAGACGGAATCATTCGGGTTGGCGGCGCTGGAGGCCATGGCATGCGGAGCGCCAGTGGTCACCACCAACGCGGGCGGGCTTCCCGAGGTGGTGGATGACGATGTCAACGGCCTGACCGAGCCGCCCGGGTCGGTGGAGGCGATGGCGCGGCGCGCCATCGCGCTGCTCCGCGATCCGGTGCGCCACGCCGAGATGCGGCAGGCCGCCATCGCCAAGGCACGCCAGTTTGCCGCCAGCCTGGTCGTGCCGCAATACGAAGCGCTGTACCAGGAGATCCTCGGCCGATGAATCCCGCCGACTGGCCGGTCCTGTTCAAGGCCGCGGTGCTCGGGGTGGTCGAGGGGGTGACGGAATTCCTGCCGGTCTCGAGCACCGGGCACCTGATCCTGGCCGGCGAGTGGCTGGACTTCAATGGCGGGCAGGCGGGCACCTTTGAGATCTTCATCCAGCTCGGGGCGATCCTGGCCATCACCTGGATCTACCGGGGGACGCTCGCCGTGGTGCTGCGCGGGCTGGCCCGGGATCCGGTCCAGCAGCGGTTCGCGCTCAACCTCATCATCGCCTTCCTCCCGGCCGCCGTTGTCGGGCTCCTGGCGCACGACCTGATCAAGGCCCGGCTCTTTTCGCCGCTGGTCGTGGCGGTGGCGCTGGTCATTGGCGGGGTCATCATCCTCCTGATCGAACGTCGGCCACCCCCGACGCGGGTGGCCAGCGTTCAGGCCATGGGGTGGCGGCTGGCGCTGGGGGTCGGACTGGCCCAGGTCCTTTCGCTCATTCCAGGCACCTCCCGATCGGGCGCCACCATCATGGGTGGCTATGCCATGGGCATGTCCCGACAAGCGGCCACGGAGTTCTCGTTTTTTCTGGCCATCCCCGTGATGGTGGCCGCAACGCTCTTCGACCTGCTCAGCAGCCGGGACCTCCTGAGCAGGGCGGATGTCGCGCCGTTTGCGGTGGGGTTCGTCACCGCGTTCGTCTCGGCGCTCATTGTGGTCAAGGCGTTCCTCGGGTTCGTGGCGCGCCATGATTTCCGTGGCTTTGCCTGGTACCGCATCGGCTTCGGCGTGCTTCTCCTGGTGTGGTACCTCCGTCCCGGTGCCTGAGCCCGCGGCATCGGTTCGCTGGCTGGAGACGGTGCCCTCCACCCAGGAAGTTGCCCATCTCCTGGCCGAGTCCGGTGCCGTCCACGGCACTGCCGTCGCGGCGCGGGAGCAGTTGGCGGGGCGGGGCACCCGCGGGCGGAGCTGGCACTCACCACGGGGAGGCCTGTGGATGAGCGTCGTCTGCCGTCCGCAGCAGGCTGCCTCCGGAGAGTGCTTCAGTGTCCGCGTTGGCCTGGCCGTGGCGGCGGCGATCGAGGCCTGTCTGCCGGGCGCACCGGTCTTGATGCTCAAGTGGCCCAATGACCTCTACCACCACGGCCGCAAGCTGGGTGGCATCCTCTGCGAGGCGCGGTGGCAGGGAGAAGAACTCGCCTGGATCGTGGCCGGGATCGGCATCAATGTGCGCAACCCGCTTCCGGCGGAACTCCGGGATACTGCGGTGACGCTCGCTGAGTTGGCGCCCGGGATCACCCCGGAGGAACTCGCCGACCCGGTGGCGCGGCACGTCGCAACGCAGGCGGGTACGGGAGGCCCCCTCGAGGAGACCGAGCTGGCGGAGTTTGGCCGGCGCGATTTCCTGAGGGGCCGAGTCGTTGATCAGCCGGTCCACGGCGTCGCGGAGGGGATCGATCGCACCGGGGCCCTGATAATTCGTGGGACCACTGGCGGCATCCGCATGGCCATGGCCGGCACCGTGGTCCTTGCCTAGCTGCGGCCAATTGCCAACCGTCGATCGAGGCGGCTAACTTCCATGGTCCCTTGCCTTTCCACTCCGGAGCGACGATGAGCTCGGCGGTTTCCGCGGAATCCCGGTACGACCAGACGGCACTACCCACGGTGCTGCGGCATGGCGCCATCCTCGGCGTCGCGCAGTCGCTCTGTGTGCTGTTGTTCAGCCTCGCCTATCGCTTCCTTGAAGGGCCGGCCGAACTGGCAGTCGGCGCCGTGGTGGTGCTGGTCGGCGTGAGTGCCACGACGACGCTGCCCGGTCTCTGGACCCGGGCCCGCACCATCGAGGGGATCGCGGGCGCCGCCGGGATCGGCCTCATGGCCGCGGTCGTGTATCTCGTGGTCGATGTGGCGGCACTGCAGCCGCTGGGTACCTACACCAACCGCTGGCTCGAGATCGGTGGTGGCAGCAACTGGTGGTACCACCCGATCTGGTGGATGGTCGGGACGTTCCTGCCGTGGATGGGGGCGCAAGTACTCGCCAACCAGGTGGCCAAGGGTGGATCACCATCGGCACCTGGCCTGATGATCATGGCGCTGGGATTGACGGCGGTGGTCGGGGTCCTGGCAATCCTGGCCGGATTTCCTGGAGCGGCCTGGGGTCTGGGCACGTTCAGCGTGGCGTTCCTGCCCGGCGTCATGCTGGCCGCGATCCTGACCTCCATCGGGGTGCGGCGCGGCTGATCGATGCGCGCGCTGCGGTTCGTCCTCCGGATGTTCGGCTGGCTGCTCACGCCATTGGTGGCGTGGGCAGCTTCGTTTCTTGGGGCGGTGCTCGGCGCCGCGCTGGCCGGCAGCCTCGAGGGTGCCCTGAACGGGGTGGCCGTGACGGTGGCCATGGGACTCATCTTTGCCATGCTTGGCACCCACGCCTGGTTGCGCCTGGTGCGACGCAGCCCGGAGATCCGGGCTGCACTGAGTCTCGAGGCAGACGGTACTCCGATCATCAAGGACGAGCCCGCGCCGGAGTCGCCCCAACCAGCCCAGCTGCCAGGCCCCGAGGCATCATGAGGGCGGTTCTACTGGCCGGATGCCTTATCGCCTGTGGACCTGCGGACGAGCCACAGCCTCTGGCAGAGGCCGCACCCTTGATGCCGGCAGCGCCGGACGAAGCACTGGCGAGCCAGCCGATGCCGGGAGTCGAGATCTGGTTCATGGCAGGCCGCCATGCCCGCGACAGCAGCGGATTCGAATGCTACGAACGTACCCTGGAAATCCGTGACTCCGCGGGACGACGGCGAGTCCCCCTGCTGTACACGCTGGACGCCCCGACCCGACTGGACGACAGCTCGGTCCAAGCCCAGGTGTTTTCGCAGTGCCAGCCCGGCCAGCGCTACCGAGTCAACCTTCGCACCGGCCTACCCACTCCCCTGCTGCGGTGATGTCACTGAGGATTGCCGCCCTGTTGGCACTCACCGCCACCCAGGGGTGTGCGGTGGCGTCGGTGGGGGCCAGCCGATACCTCGCGGCGGGGGGCGCCGACCTTGTCTCGTATCAGGTGGCAAGGGAAACGCCGCTGGCCGGGGTTCTCGGATACCAAACGCTCGCCGTGTTCCGGCCCGGTGGGAGCCGTGAAGCCGGGTGGATGGCCGGGATCGGGGTGGATCTCTCGGTGCTCGCTGGCCAGTCGGACAGTCCCTACCTGATCGGCGGGGTGCAGGCCGGGATCGGGACGCGCGCCCAGCCGGGGACATGGACATCGTGGTCGCTGGGGCTGGGCTATCAACTGCTCGCTGCGGGCCCGCTGGGGCTCCGGGGGGAGGCCCGTTACCGAAAGCTCACGGCCGAAGGGCGCGAGGGCGTGGAGATCGGCTTCCGGCTCGGCCGGGGATGGGGTGGCGCGGGGACGCGCCCCATGGCAGTTCCGGGCTCGGGCCCCGCGACGTCTGCAACCGTTCCGGTCGGGCGGCTCTCCTCGGGCGGCGCTGAGGCCGGGTCGGTCGGGGTTACCGTGGTGGGCATTGCCACGGCGGCAATGGGAACTCCGTACCGCTGGGGAGGATCCAGCGCGAATGGCTTTGATTGCTCGGGCCTGATCCAGTTCGCCTATGGCGAGGTCGGTATTGCCCTGCCGCGCCGCAGCGTGGACCAGGCGCAGGCGGGCACCGCAGTAGGGAAGGATCCAGTTCTGCTGCAACCTGGCGACATCCTGACCTTTGCCACCGGGACCCCCGGCCAGGTGTCCCACGTGGGCCTCTACCTCGGCGATGGGCGCTTCATCCACAGCGCCACCGGTGGCGTCCAGATCAGCATTCTAAGCGCCACCGATCCGTACGGCCGCTGGTGGTGGCAGCGCTGGCTTGGCGCGAGGCGAGTGGCGCCGTAGGGGCAAGTCAGGGGTCCAGGCGGCCCTGTCCTTGCGCCGCCCCGCCCAGGATCGCCGTCAAGTCAGCCTTGATTCCCGGGATGGCGGGATCGGCCCTCGGCCAGTCCTGCAGCCGGCTCGGGGCAAACAGTCCGATCATGATTCCCATCGCGCCCGAGGGGATCGTGGCCCCGGTGGGGTTGTCGTATTCCGCGATCACCCGGTAGCGGCGACCCTGGCGGAGTCGAATGCCATCCCCGCGCACGCCGAAGATTTTCTGCTCCACCCCCTGGATCGTGCCGTGCTGGTCAAGTGTCGCCTTGAGGCGCACCACTTCCTTCCCCGACTCCACCTCCTCCAATCTCACGGCGATGGCGTAGTCGTGCAGATGACCGCCGGCACCCAGGAGGCGCCCATCGATCGGCATCGTAAACTCGTGGCTCGCCTCCGATCGCCCCGGTGGGAGGTCATAGCTGGCGGATAGGCCAGCGCCCCGGTAATTGACATCCATGTAGAGTGGGAGCACGTCAACCGGCCTCGGGTTGAGTTTGGTGGGGCTCCACCGGTATTCGACCACGAGATACACGTCAGTCACCGCGGTGCCACTCTCGTTGGCCCAGGCGGCCAGGATCCCCATCGGCGTCCCCGCCGACATCGGGAAGCCGACCGTCCGGGGAAGCTCCACGTTGGCGGTCTCGCTGCCGGCCGCCAGAGTGAGTTCGACCGCGTCATACAGCAGGGCGCGCCGCTCCAGATTCATCATGTTGACATGGTGGATCAGGCCGCGGGGCAGGGGACGACCCTGGCCATCGACGAGGGAGATGTCGAAGGCGTAGAGCCAGCCGCTGACCGGCCAGGAGAAGGTCAGGAACGGGGTCTGGCTCCCCGGCGCGTCATGACTCCCGTGGTGGGCATGGGCCCCATCACCGCCCGCGGCAGGGATGGTGAATGGTCCGGCGCGAAGCACCACCTGTCGGCGGCTCGAGTCCACCGTGACAGTCAGGACGGACTCCGTGCCGGTGGGGATCGCAGGCCGATTGGCGGGGTCACTCGCCACGGTCAACAGGAGCGTCATCATTGAGGCAAGCATGGGGTAACCTCTGTCGGTGTCCGGGGATAGAAGCTCGAGCCGTAGGTCGACATAACCACTACGATGGCAATTTTGTTCCCGGGGGTCAAGTGGGAGTCAAGGGGCCGCTGCCACGATGGCAGTCAGGTCGGACAACTGGGCAGTTCTGGCACACTGTGCGCCGGAGTGCCAGTGTCATAATGACCGATATTTCAGGCACTTACGTTGCATTGCTGGGATTGGTGCATGGCTTGACAGCGATGCGAACTGTCGTATGTTACGCCACAGTTCTGGCACTCAGTGGCATGGAGTGCCAAGCCCCATCCGCCCCTTGTGGCGGTCCGTCATTCACGTTGTGGAGGCATCACCAAATGGCCACTGCCAAGCCGAAGAGCAAGTCCAAGATTCATCCCCTCGAGGATCGGGTCGTGATCCGCCCCGCCGATGAAGCGGCCCAGATGCGGGGCGGGCTCTACATCCCCGACACCGCCAAGGAAAAGCCCACCCAGGGTGAAGTCATCGCTGCCGGCCCGGGCCGGACCGAGAAGGGCGTCCGGGTTGCGATGGACCTGGCCGTTGGCGACATCGTGATCTATGGCAAGTACAGCGGCACCCCGTTCACGCTCGACGACGAGGAAGTCATCATCATCAAGGCTTCCGACGTTCTCGCGAAGCTCGGCTGACCGCGACTCATCACTTCAGGAGAGACTGATCCATGGCTGCGAAGGAACTGCTGTTTGATACCGAAGCCCGCGCCAAACTCAAGCGGGGCGTCGACGCCCTCGCTGAGGCGGTCAAGGTTACGCTCGGCCCCAAGGGCCGCAATGTCGTGATCGACAAGAAGTTCGGCTCCCCCACAATCACCAAGGACGGCGTCACCGTCGCCAAGGAGATCGAACTCTCCGATCCAGTGGAGAACATGGGCGCCCAGATGGTGAAGGAAGTGGCCACCAAGACCTCCGACCTGGCCGGCGATGGCACCACGACTGCCACCGTGCTGGCCCAGGCGATCTTCCGCGAGGGGCTCAAGAACGTTACCGCCGGGGCCAACCCGATGGAGCTCAAGCGCGGCATCGACAAGGCGGTCGAGGCCGTGGTCGCGGAACTGGCCCGTCTCTCCGTGCCGACCGCTGGCAAGAAGGAGATTGCCCAGGTCGGGTCGATCTCCGCGAACAACGATAAGGAAATCGGCAACCTCATCGCCGAGGCGATGGAAAAGGTCGGCAAGGACGGCGTCATCACCGTGGAGGAGGCCAAGGGCCTCGAGACGACCCTCGAGACGGTCGAGGGGATGCAGTTCGACCGCGGCTACCTCTCGCCGTATTTCGTGACCGACCCGGAGAAGATGGAAGCGGTGGTCGAGGACGGCCTGATCCTGATCCACGACAAGAAGATCAGCGCCATGAAGGACCTTCTGCCGGTGCTCGAGAAGGTTGCCCAGGCCGGCAAGCCGCTGCTGATCATCGCCGAGGACATCGAGGGCGAAGCGCTTGCCACCCTGGTGGTGAACAAGCTGCGCGGCACCCTGAAGGTCGTCGCCGTCAAGGCGCCGGGCTTCGGCGACCGCCGCAAGGAGATGCTCCGTGACATTGCCATCCTGACCGGTGGCCAGGTCATCAGCGAGGAGCTCGGCTTCAAGCTGGAGAACGCCACCATGGCCGACCTCGGCCGCGCCAAGCGGATCGTGGTCGACAAGGACAACACCACCATCGTCGACGGCAAGGGCAAGAACGCCGACATCCAGGGCCGCATCGGCGAGATTCGGGCTGCCGTGGACAAGAGCACCAGCGACTACGACCGCGAGAAGCTGCAGGAGCGGCTGGCCAAGCTGGCCGGTGGCGTGGCGGTGATCAACGTCGGCGCCGCGACCGAGACCGAGATGAAGGAGAAGAAGGCCCGGGTCGAGGATGCACTCCACGCCACCCGCGCCGCGGTCGAAGAGGGAATCGTCCCCGGCGGTGGCGTCGCGCTCCTGCGGGCGCAGAACGTGCTCGACAAGATCCGCGGTTCCGCTGATGAGAAGGTCGGGGTGGAGATCGTCCGTCGCGCGCTCGAGGAGCCGATCCGGATGATTGTCAAGAACGCCGGGGCCGAGGGCTCCATCGTGGTGGCCAAGATCAAGTCCTCCAAGGACAAGAACTTCGGCTACAACGCGGCCACCGACGAGTACGAGGACCTGGTCAAGGCCGGGGTCATCGACCCGACCAAAGTGACCCGGACGGCGCTGCAGAATGCGGCCTCGATCGCTGGCCTGCTGCTGACCACCGAGTGCGCGGTGGTGGAAAAGCGGGAAGACAAGCCCGCACCGGCTGGCGGCCCCCCGGGCGGCGGCATGGGGGGCATGTACTAGCCCAGGGAGCCACCCCCACCGGGCGGCGGGCATTGCCTGCCGGTGGGGAGTCCTGGAGTGCGGGGAATATGGGGGCGCCTCGGCGCCCCCATCGCCGTTTCAATAGAGTCACCCGGCGTGTCGCGGCTATCTTGGGTGGCCAAGTCTCACCCCAGCTGGGAGTCTCCGCATGCGTTGTCCCCTGGTCCTGGTCCTGGTCCTGTTCGGTGTCGCGTTGCCGGTGGCGGCGCAGCAACTGCCCAACCTTCAGGGCACCTGGGAGGTTTCACTCAAGGACAAGGATCGCAAGGATGTTCCGCGGATCGTCATCGTGCGGGCCGACTCCAGCGCCAGCTGGGGGGAGGAGCACGTCCGCTGGCGGGTGGTCCGCGGGCCCCGGATCATGCTGGCCATCGGCGGCGAGTGGGAGATCTATGACATCCGCCTCCGGGGGAGCCAGCTCACCCTGTCAGGTGGGGACCTTCCGGATCCGGTTACCCTGCGCCGGACCGGAGCCGCGACGCCCCGTCCCGCCAATATTCCGGTGCCGCCTGATCCGGGGCCGCCGCCCAGCCACTAGGACCAGGGCTCAACGCCGACCGTCGCAGCCGCGTACACGATTGCTGGAGTGCTTCTGCTGCAAGCGCTCCCGACCCTGTACCGCGCCTTCTTGCCGCTATCCACTTGATTGGGAGCCACCGCATGCAGCAGATGTTGCTTCGACGCCTCGGTACGCTGGTCTGCCTGCTGGCGCTGGTCTCCAGCAGCGCCATGGCGCAGGGCGCCTCCGTGGAAATGTTCATGGGGCAGTACACCCCGACGCAGGACCTCTTCCAGGTCACCAGAGCCGGGTCCGCCGGCACCTATCGGCTCGAGGGCGGTTCCTCCCGCGGGGGAACCGTGGCGCTGAACTTGAACAGCCGGGTTGGGCTGCGAGTCTCCGGGGGCGAGTTCGAGTCGGCCCTGAAGTTCACGCCGGCCGCCGCAGGCTCCATCACCACCATACCCGCAGACGTGCGGCATGGCAGCGTCCAGGCTACCCTGGGCCTCACCCCGGGCGGGGAATCGGCGCAGCCGTACATCTCGGTCGGGATGAGCTATGCGTCGCGCCGCGGCGAGGCGTTCGTGGGGCAGCCCAATGCGTCAAGCTACGGGATGGCGCTTGGCGCCGGGGTAAAGCTGCGGTTGTCCGCGTTCGCCTTCAGCGTAGGGGCGGAGGTCCTGGACTATTCGGCCAGCTACCTCGTTGCCGGCCGGCCACCCAGGGACTTCATTCAGCGCGATATCCTGCTCCGGGTTGGAGCGGGACTGGCGGTGGGGCGGTAAGTCTTCCGGTCTGGGCCTGACGGCACTTTGCCCGGGCCGGACGGCGACCATTCCGTGGGGGCGACCCGAATCCCCTGACGCCTGATCCCCGCCCCGGATGCCAGCCGGTCTTCGAGGATCCGGGCTCTGGCGCCCCGCGTGCGGCGCGGTATCTTGGGGGACGGTGGCTGCAATTCGGGTTCGGGGTGTCGCATCTGGGTCAGAATCTCGGGACGGACACTCTCCGGATGGATTGCCGACGGGTCATCCTCTCACGCAGGAGTCCTCCATGGGTCGTTCCCTCGGGTTGGTCGCCGCAATCCTCGTTGGCCTGTCTCCAACTGGGGGCAGCCTGGCGGCCCAGAAGTTCACGCTCGCGCCGCAACTGGGCTTCTACATTCCTACTGAGGATCTCTACACCGTGGCCAACGGTGGGGATCCCGCCAAGCTGGAGGCGGGCTTGTCGTTCGGCGCGGCGCTGGGACTCTGGTTTGGCCAGCGCGCGGGCCTGACGGTGACCGGGTCCTACGTGCCCACCACCTTCAAGCTCGACGACGCAGGCGAGGTCCAGTCGCAGGATGCCAAGCTCTTTGCCGGCTCGGCCCAGGTCGTCCTCTATCTGATCCCCCGGACCGCTCCACTCGCGGTGTTCCTCAGGGGGGGCATGGGGGTCGTGAGTCGGGGCGGGGTTGCCTTTACCGATTCGGCAGAGAAGTCCGATATGGGCGGGGTCTTCGGGGGCGGGGCCAGCTTGAGGCTCGGGGGCATCGCCTTGACAGCGAGCGCCGACCTCTACAGCTACACAGCGACCTTTGCGGGGACCAGCCAGACCAGCGGTGAGTTCGCCCAGCGCGACGTCCACCTCAAGCTGGGACTGGGCTTTCCTGTCGGGGGTCGCTAGCCGCTGATCAACGGGGCTGCTGGAGCACCTCCCCAGCCGCACCGGCAGCCCATTCCACCGTCAGCTCGATCGGGTCCATGCCCAGCGCCTGCCCGGCGACCTCCAGGCGGCCCTGGAAACCTGCCTCCCGCAGCGCGACGGCGACGGCGTCGCGGGCATGATCCGGGGTATTGCACTGCTGACTCAGGTGCGCCAGGACCACTGCCTGCAGCCCAGGATGGAAGAGCTCCCGCAGCAACTCCGCCGCGTCCCCGTTGGACAGATGCCCACTGAACCCCGCGATGCGCTGTTGGACCACGACCGGGTAGGGGCTGGTCCTGAGCAGCACCTCGTCGTAGTTCGCCTCCAGCACCACGGCCGAAAGATTGCGGAACAGCCAGCGCACCGCAGTGTTGGGACGGCCCAGGTCGGTGGCGTATCCGATCCGGAGCCCGTCGGTCGTCGAGACCGCAAGCGCCATCGGCTCGGCGGCGTCGTGGCTGGTGCTGGCTCCCTCGACCAGGAACGGGCCAAGTTCCCTGGGCGCCGACCCGGAAAGTGTCAGGCGAGGCGTGGAACCGCGCGACTTGAGCGCGGCGAGAGTCCCGGCCGAGGCAACGATGGGAACCCGGAGTCGGTCGGCCAGGCGTACCGCCCCCTGGGCGTGATCGCCATGTTCGTGGGTCAGGGCGATGCCGCAGGTGGTCCCGAGGTCGAGTCCCGCCCTCTGAGCCCGGCGCTCGACCTCACGTGCGCTGAACCCGGCGTCCACCAGGATCACCGCGCCGTCGGCCTCAATCGCGCAGCAGTTGCCTCGCGACCCGGAGCCGAGGACGTGCAGCGTTGCCATCACCCCAGGCGCCGGTGGATCGACCGGAGCGAAGCTTCCCGCTCTGGAGTCATCTCGATGCCGCGGCGGGGCATGACCCGGCCGGCCAGGGTGACAAATCGTTCCTCATCGACGCGGTCCCCGTCCAACCCCCATGCGAAGGGCGCCAGATACTTCGGCGCCGAGGGGGAGCCAAAGAGGTTGGCACCCGCTCCGACGATACATCCGGTCGGCAGCAGGGTCCCGATGGCAGTCTTGGCGTGGTCGCCGAACAGGGTCCCCAGGTTGGTCCGCCCGGTTTCCAGCCGGGCACCGGCCACCTCGAGCCGGATGGCGCCGTAGGTGTTCTTGAGGTTGGAGGTGATGGTGCCAGCGCCCAGGTTGACCCAGTGGCCGAGTACCGAGTGACCCAGAAACCCGTCGTGGCTCTTGTTGGCAAAGCCGAGAAAGACGCTGGCGCTGACTTCGCCATGCACCCGGCACTGTGGTCCGATGGCGCTGTGCCGGATGGCGCCGCCGGCCAGGACGGTGCCGGCCGCGACGAACAGCGGGCCCTGGAGCCGGGTCCCCGACCGCACCTCGACACCCTCCTCCAGCACGATCACTCCGCCCCGGGTATCGAACACCACGCCCGGATCGATCATCGCGCCAAGGAGCACCAGATCCGACGGATCGCCGATCACCACGCTGCCGTCGGGAATCGGGTCGCCGGTTTCGGCCAGGAAATCGGCGCAGTCGGGCACCAGGAGGTGCTCCAGCGCCGCCAGAAGGTCGTGGCTGCCGCGGAGGGGGAATCCGTCCACCGGTTGCGCCCGGCCGGACGAATCCTCGGCACCCATCCACTGCTCCCCTGCGGGAATGATCCACGCCACGGTGTGGTCCTCGTGGGTGAGCCGTCTGGTGTCGGGTGCCAGGTCGGTCGGGAGCTCCGAGGGGGCAAACCACGCCGCCGCCACGATCGCGGGACCTTCCACCGGGAATGGCGGGGCCACCTGGGGCGATCCGGTGTCGGCAAAATCGAGGCAGTGCGTGCCGAGAATCGCAGCCGTTTCCAGCCCCCCGAGGATCCCTTCCCAGCGCTCGCGCACCAGCCACACCCCGGCGCGCAACTCGGCCACCGGGCGGCACCCGGCAAATGGCGCCCACTCGGGGCCGGGTGACGCGGGCTCCAGCAGGTAGAGCGTGCTCATTGCGGCAACTCCCGAATGTCGGGGGGAAGCTGGTCCAGCGTTTCCTTGAGTCGGGAGGCATCGGCGCGGTCCAGAACCAGGACACGGCCGTTGGCGGCCACGATCACCAGGTCGTGCACGCCGCTGGCCACAATCGGGGTGCCGTCGCTCCAGATGATGCAGCGCTCGGTGCCGACGGCCGCGACCCGGCCGGTCTTGACATTGCCGACGCCGTCCATCGACCGGATCCGGGCCAGTGCTTCCCAGGTGCCAATGTCGTCCCAGGAAAACCGGCCGGGGAGGACCACCACCGCGTCGCTCCGCTCCAGCAGCCCGACGTCGATCGAGATGGCGGTGACACTTTCGAAGTAGGCGCTGGCGTTCCCCGAGTCGAGGTGGGGCAGGGCCGCCGCGATCTCCGGGGTGAAGCGCAGGATCTGATCCAGCAGGACCCGGGCCGACCAGGCGAAGAGGCCGCTGTTCCAGAGCGCACCCTGCGCCAGAAGCTCCGACGCGAGATCGAACCCTGGCTTCTCGGTGAACCGCTCCACCCGGTGGGTTCCGGAACCGAGGGCCGCACCAGGAATGATGTAACCATAGCCGGTCTCGACCCGGGTCGGGACGATGCCCACCGTCACCAGGCGGCCCTCGGCGCGCGCGGCGCCCAGCGCCTGGCGCGCGGAGTTCCGGAACGCCTCGGGATCGCCCACATGCCAGTCGGCATGGAGCGAGAGGACGTCGGCGTTGGGGTCCCGTCGGAGCGCCTCATGGCTGGCCCAGACGAGGGCCGGGCCGGTGGAGGCGGCACGGAGTTCCACCAGGATATTTTCGGCGGGGATGCCGAGCCGCTCCTGCAGCAGCGGTGCCAGCTCGCTGCCGGTCACGACCAGGGTGCGTTCGGGGGGAATCAGCCCCTCAAGTCGGGCCATCGTCTCTTCGGCGGTCGAGCCCGAGGCGAGCAGGGGGAGCAACTGCTTCGGCCGTGTGGGGCTGCTGAGGGGCCAGAATCGGCTGCCGGAACCGCCGGCGAGTATCACCGCCCAGTGCATAGGATCTCGGAGGTTGACGTCTCCCCTCGGTGGACGGGGAGCGGTCGGGTTAGAGGAGGGCGGCCAGGTTGCCGCGGATCTGACGAAGATCGTACAGCAGCTTCCCGATGCCGGCCTGCTCGCTGGCCAGGACCAGGAGGATTGCCCCGTCGGTCAGGGGGCATGCCAGGATCATTCCACTCGGGGTCTCGATCACCAGCCGCTCCGGGTTCTCCCGGCCGGCGGCGCTGGCCAACTGCTGGCTGGATCGCACCAGGGTCACCCCGAGTGCCGCGAGTGCCTCGGCGTCAATGGACCGGTCCACCTGCGAGGCCACCATCAGCCCGTCGGGGCCGACCAGCGCCACCCCGTTTACCTCGGCGCGCGCCATCAGGGACGCCAGGGCGTCTTGGACCGCTTCCATGCCTGTTTCGACCCCCGCGTGGATGGGTGGGCAGAATAGGGCGCGACATGACCGAAGTCAAGAAATCACGGTGGGTTGACCCACCCCTATGGTCTCCTTAACCTTCCCCCCCTGATGCGAAGAATCCTGCTTGCAGTCCTGGTCTCGGCGCCGCTGGTCGGCGCTTGCAGTGATCCCAACTTCCTGAATCCCCCGACCTCCGAGAATATCATCATCTCGGCTCGCCTGTGGGCGATCCAGGGCACCCCGATCAACCTGCCCTCGGCCTGGTCGGTTCCGCTCCGGACCCGGATCCGGCTGGACCAATCACCCAATTTCGATTTTGCGTTTGACATCAATCCGGCGGGTCAGCCAGTGCTGCTTCCCCGGGGGGCGTTCGGCCTGCTGGAGCCCACCGGGAATCCCGGTCTGCTGCCGACCCCCAAGGAATGGGATGAGATTACCCTGGCGGTGCTGAACGGGTACCTGACGTCCGACACGATCCCGATTGCCACCGGGGACCGGCTCTATGTCCGCTCCTCGTCCACCGGGATCTGTTTCAACAGTGCGCCGCTGTACGCCAAGATGCAGATCCTGGAGATCGACCTCACCGATCGCTCAGTCCTGTACCGGATCCTGACCGACGCGAATTGTGGCTACAAGGGTCTCGAACTCGGCCTTCCCACGAAGTGATCGACCTCAAGCTCCTCCGGCAGGATCCCGAAGCGTTTCGCACCGCCCTCCAACGTCGCGGCGACCCGAGCCTCACGGCCGCCCTCGATCGCATTGCCGACCTGGATGGGCGCCGCCGCGCCCTGGTGGCCCGTGGCGACGCACTCAAGGCCGAGCGCAATGCGGCCTCCGAGGAAGTGGCGCGGAAGAAGAAGGTCAGGGAGCCCACCGACGATCTCCTGGCGGTGCTCAAGGTCTCAGGTCAGGAGGTCAAGGCCCTGGACGTGGAACTGCGTGAGGTCGAGTCCGACCTGGAGTCCGAATCGCTGGGCATCCCAAACCTCCCCCACGCGGCCACCCCTGATGGTGATGCCACGGCCAATCGGGTGGTGCGCCGCTGGGGCGAGCGGGCCACCTTTTCATTCGAGGCCCGGCCCCACTGGGAGATCGGGGAGGCGCTCGGGATTCTGGACCTGGCTCGCGGCGCCAAGGTGGCGGGATCGGGGTTCCCGGTGCTTCGGGGAGCGGGGGCCCGCCTGAGTCGAGCGCTGGCGAGTTTCATGCTCGACATCCACACCACGGAGTTCGGGTATACCGAGATTGCCCCACCGTATCTCGTCAATCGGGCCTCCATGACGGGCACCGGGCAGCTGCCGAAGTTCGCGGACGACCTCTACGCGCTGTCCGACGACCTGTTCTTGATTCCCACCGCGGAAGTGCCGGTCACCAATCTTCACCGGGACGAAATCCTCGAGCCCGGCGTCCTGCCATTGGCCTACTGTGCCTGGACCCCATGCTTCCGGCGCGAAGCGGGGGCGGCGGGCAAGGACACCCGGGGCCTGATCCGGCTGCACCAGTTCGACAAGGTCGAGCTGGTGCGATTGTGCGCACCGGAGCAATCGGATGCCGAGCTGGAACGGATCACCGGGCACGCCGAGGCGATCCTCCAGCGGCTCGAGCTGCCGTATCGCGTCCTGGAACTCGCGGCGGGAGATACCGGATTTTCCAGCGCGCGGACCTTTGACCTCGAGGTCTGGGCACCCGGAGTCGGCACCTGGCTTGAGGTGTCGAGCGCCAGCGTCTTTACCGACTTCCAGGCCCGGCGGGCCGGCCTCCGGTTCCGGCCGGAGGCCGGGGCCAAGCCGGAATTCGTGCATACCCTGAATGCCAGCGCGCTTGCCTTTCCCAGGACGATCATCGCACTGCTCGAGCATGGACAGCAGGAGGATGGTTCGGTCCGGATCCCGGCGGCGCTGGCGCCGTATCTGGGCACCGACCGGCTGCCGGCCCGTGTCTGACGCGGCGGCACCGTTGCCGCTCGGACTGAACCCCGCCCAGCAGGAGGCGGTCGAGCACCTGCACGGTCCGATCCTCGTCCTGGCCGGCGCCGGCTCAGGAAAGACCCGGGTGCTGACGGCCCGGATCGCCAATCTTCTCCAGCAGCACCGCGTCCCGCCGGAGCGGGTCTTCGCGGTGACCTTTACCAACAAAGCCGCCGGTGAAATGCGCGGCCGTGTTGGTGCCCTGCTCAAGCGCGACCCCACCGGCCTGTGGATCGGTACCTTCCACTCCCTCTCCGCCCGGTTGCTGCGCCGGGAGGCCGAGCGCCTCGGCTTCAGCCGCCAGTTCACGATCTTCGATGAGTCCGACCGGCTCGCCGTCATTGCCCGGTTGCTCGACAAGGGCGGGCACCCGTCCAAGCTGTTTCCGCCCCGCACCATCCAGTCGATCATCTCCGGCGCCAAGAACCGGATGGAGAGCCCCGCCGCCCTGGCCGCCAGTGCCACTTTTGACCGGGTCATCCAGGTGGCGGCGGAGATCTATGGCGCCCTGGGTCCGGCGCTGCAGGCGCAGAACGCCATGGACTTCGATGACCTGATGTTGCTGCCGCTGCGACTCTTCAAGGAGCACCCCGACCGGCTGGCGGCCTGGCGCGAGCGGTTTGCCTTCCTGCTGGTGGACGAGTTCCAGGACACCAACCGCGCCCAGTATGAGTTGGTGCGCTCCCTCGGGTCGCACGGCAATGTCTTCGCGGTCGGCGACGACGACCAGTCGATCTACGGCTGGCGCGGCGCCAACGTCCGCCACATGCACGATTTTCAGACTGACTTTCCCGGCACCCGGCTGGTGCGGCTGGAGGAGAACTACCGGTCCACCCAGGTGGTGCTCGACGCCGCCAACGCGGTCATCAGCGGCAACACCGGCCGACTCGGCAAGACCCTCCGCACCCGGCGGCGCGGCGGCGAGCAGATCACCCTGCTGGCCGCCGCCGACGAGCGCGACGAGGCCGAGTGGATCGCGCGCGAGCTGGCCCAGCGTGCGGCCAGTGGCGACATCGCGCACTCCGAGATGACGGTGCTCTACCGGACCAACGCTCAGTCGCGCGCCATGGAAGAGGCGTTCCGCCGGGCCGGGGTGCCGCATCGGGTGGTGGGGGCCACGTCGTTCTATGAGCGGCGGGAAGTGAAGGACCTGCTGGCGTACCTTCGCCTGGTGGCCAACCCCGCCGACGATGAGGCGTTTGTCCGCGCCATCGGCACTCCGCGGCGCGGCGTCGGGGAAGCCACCCTGAACCAGCTCCGTGAAATGGCCACCCAGTGGGACCGATCGCTGCTGGACACCGCGTCGATTGCCGATCGGATCACCGGGATGCGGCCCAACCTGCGGGCCGCCCTGACTGACTTTGGCCAGATGGTGGAACGGTGGCGGGCCGACAGCCGGCACCAGACTCCGGCAGCCATCCTCGAGGAGATCATCAAGGCGATCGCCTATGAGGCCCACCTCAAGGCCGAGGGGCCCGAGGGTGTCGACCGCTGGGAGAATGTCCGGGAACTCCTGGCCGGCGCGGCGCAGTGGAGCGAAGTCCTGCCGGATGTCGAGGAGGGCGACGAAACCACGCCCCTGGAACGGTTCCTTTCCGAGGCGGCCCTGCTCTCGACCCACGACAAGATTGCGGGCTCGGAGGAAGGGGTCACCTTGATGACCCTGCATACCGCCAAGGGGCTGGAATGGCGGGTGGTGGTCCTGGCCGGGATGGAGGACGGCCTCTTTCCGCTCGGCCGCGCACTGGAGACCACCGAAGGCGGCGAGGAGGAGCGACGGCTCTTCTATGTCGGCGTAACCCGAGCCCGGGATGTGCTGATGCTGACCTGGGCCCGGACCCGCCGGCGCGGCGGGGACCTCCGCCCGGGAATCCAATCGCGTTTCCTGAAGGAAGTACCCCCGGGCCTCATCGATGAGCGCCGGACCGCGCTGGGTGGTGCCGAATCGTGGAGCGGCGGCCGGAGCGGTTGGCGGGGCGATGATGACAGCTACAGCACCCCGCGGCGCGGGCGCCCCGCCAGCCCGGACCGGGTGGCCGGCGGCGGGCAGGTGTCCCGCCCCTGGGTAGCCAGCCCGCCCGCGCCCGAGGAACTCTCGCAGGACGCACCCCGGTACGTCGTGGGTGAGCGGGTCCGGCATCGTCGCTTCGGCGACGGCTCGATCGTGGAACTCTCAGGGCGGGGCAAGGACCTCAAGGTGCGAGTGCAGTTCGACGAGGAGGAACAGGGGACCAAGCAGCTGGTGGCTGTGTACGCCGGCCTGGAACGCGTCTGGGAGGATGGATGAAGATCTCGAAGCAGGATGTGCTCCATGTGGCGCGACTGGCCGAGTTGGCGGTGGACGACGCCGAACTGGAGACGCTGACCGGCCAATTGGACCGGATCGTCGAGTATGTCGCCCAGCTCGAAGCGTTGCCGTCAGAGCAGACGGCCACGTCGTTCCATCCCGGACCTGCTGCGGTACGCCTGCGGGCCGACGTGGTGGCCCCGGTGCCGCTGGCCCGCCCGCCAGAGGCCTTTGCGCCTGCGATGCGCGATGGCCTCTTCGTGGTGCCGCGCCTTGGCGCGCAGGAGGACGCGTGACGCCCTCGACCGTGGCCGTCCAGACCGCGGAACGCCTGACCGCCGCCGCCGGACTCAACGCGACCCTGGACTGGAGCCCGGAACTCCTGGCCACGGAGGCCACCGCCGCCGAGGCAATTGGGGCAGGAGCGTTGCATGGGATGGCGCTCGCGGTCAAGGACAACATTGTTACTGCCGAACAGCCCACCACCTGTGCCTCGAAGATCCTGGAGGGATATCAGTCTCCGTTCACCGCCACCGCGGTGAATCGGTTGCGTGCCGCCGGGGGCATGGTGGCATGCAAGGCGAACCTGGACGAGTTCGCGATGGGATCGTCCACCGAACACTCTGCCTATGGGCGGGTGCTGCACCCGATGAACCCCGATCTGGTCCCGGGGGGATCTTCCGGCGGTTCGGCGGCGTTGGTCGCGGCGGGCGTCGTCCCGGCCGCGCTCGGCTCGGAGACCGGTGGCTCGGTGCGTCAGCCGGCAAGTTTCTGCGGTATCGTCGGCGTCAAGCCATCCTACGGGCTGGTCAGCCGGTGGGGATTGGTGGCGTTCGGATCCTCGCTCGATTGCATCTCGGTCTTTGGCGACACCGTGGCGCGATCGGCCCGGGTGCTCGAAGCGATCAGCGGTCATGATCCCCAGGATGCCACCACCTTTGAGCGCGAGCCGCTGGCGCCGTTTGTGCCGCGGACAGACCTGAAGGGGCTACGGGTCGGACTCCCGAAAGAATATTTCCCGGACGACCTTGATCCGGCCATCCGTGCCGGGTGCAATCGGACCATCGCCTTGTTGCGGGAGCTGGGTGCTGAGCTGGTGGAGGTGTCGCTGCCCCACACCGCCTATGCGGTGCCCACCTATTACGTGCTCAATCCTGCCGAGGCGGCGGCCAACCTGGCCCGCTTCGATGGCGTCCGGTACGGGGCGCGCAGGGTTGGTCTCGCGGGTGATCTCCGCGCCCTGTATCAGGCCACACGGGGGCAGGGGTTCGGTCCCGAGGTACGGCGCCGGATCCTGGTGGGCACCTACGTGCTCAGCGCGGGGTACTACGACGCCTACTACGCCCGGGCCCAGCAGGTGCGCCGCCACCTGGCCCTGGATTTCCAGAACGCCTTCGCTGCGGGGGTCGATCTCCTCTTTACGCCGACCACGCCGAGCACCGCCTTTGCGGCGGGGGCCAATACCGGCGACCCGGTGGCGATGTACCTGGCCGACGTATTCGTCTGCGCCGTGAGCCTGGCGGGCCTGCCGGCGCTCAGCATCCCGATCGGCCGCGACCAGGGGCTGCCGATTGGCGGTCAGCTGATTGCGCCCTTCATGCAGGACGGGGCGATGCTGGCGGCGGCCGATGTGATGGAACGCCACCTCGACGCCACCGGGGAGGTCCGCTGATGACCACGACCTGGGAAACGGTGGTCGGGCTGGAGGTGCATGTGCAGCTCGCCACCGCCTCGAAGATGTTCTGCGGCTGCAGCACCACCTTCGGCGAGGCGCCCAACACCAATGTCTGCCCGGTGTGCCTGGGCCTGCCGGGTGCGCTGCCAGTGCCGAACGAGCAGGCGATTCGGCTGGCCACCCGGGCCGCGCTGGCGCTCGAATGCACCGTCCACGAGACCAGCGTCTTTGCCCGCAAGAACTATTTCTATCCCGATCTCCCCAAGGGATACCAGATCTCCCAGTTCGACCAGCCGCTCGCCACCGGCGGGGTGCTGCGCTGCGAATCCCCCGACCGGGGGCCGCTCGCCGTGGGCATCACCCGGTTGCACGTCGAGGAAGACGCCGGAAAATCGCTCCACGACCGGTTCCCGGGGCTGACGGCCGTGGACTTGAACCGGGCCGGGGTCCCGCTGGCCGAGATCGTCAGCGAGCCGGACCTGCGCTCCCCCGCCGAGGCGCGGGCGTACCTGACGGCAATCAGGCAATTGCTGGTCTTTGCCGGGATCAGCGATTGCAGCATGGAGAAGGGCAGTCTCCGCGTCGACGCCAATCTCTCGGTGCGCCCGATGGGCCAGACCACCCTCGGGACCAGGACCGAGGTCAAGAACATGAACAGCTTTGCCAATGTCGAGCGTGCCCTCGAGGCGGAGCGCGCCCGGCAGATTGCCCTGATCGAGGGCGGTGGCCGAGTGCAGCAGGTGTCGTTGCTGTTCAATGCCGCCACCGGCGAGGTGCGCCCGATGCGGTCCAAGGAGGACAGTCACGACTATCGGTACTTCCCGGATCCCGACCTGCCGCCGTTGATCGTGACGCAGGCATGGATTGAGGGTGAGCGCAGCGCGCTGCCAGAGCTGCCCGATGCGATGCGCGCCCGGTTGGCGTCCCAGTACGGCCTCTCGGCCTACGACGCTGGCGTGCTCAGCGGCGAGGTTGCGATCGCGCGCTACTTCGAAGCGGTCGTGGCCGCCGGAGCCGAGGCAAAGGCATCGGCCAACTGGATCATGGGTGAGGCGCTGACCGATTGGAACGTCCTGGAGAGATTCCCGGTCAACCCCGGCATTATGGCGGGGCTCATTGCACTGGTGGCCAACGGTACCGTCAGCCACCAGGCAGGCAGGAAGGTCTACACCGAGCTCTCCGCCAGGGGTGGGGATCCGCTGGCGGTGGCGCAACACCTCGGGCTGGTCCAGGTCCGGGACGAGTCGGCGCTGGAGACGTGGGTCGACGAGGTGCTGGCGGCCTGCCCCGCGGAGGTGGGGCGGTTCAAGGGCGGCGAGGCCAAGCTGATGGGCTTCCTGACCGGCCAGGTCATGAGGCGGAGCGGCGGCAAGGCCGACCCCAAGGGGATCCAAGTGGTCCTGGTAAGGAAACTGTCATGAACAACGCCGCCGTCGCATCGGTCGAATCGATTCGGTCGCAGTTTCCGGCGCTGGAGCGTCACCACAACGGGCATCCGGTTGCCTATTTCGACGGGCCCGGCGGCACCCAGGTCCCGCGGGCCGTGGGAGAGGCGATGCTCGACTACCTCTACCACCACAACGCCAACACCCATTGGTCGTACCCGACCAGCGCCGAGACCGACGCGCTGCTGTGGCAGGCCCGCGAAGCCGTTGCCGACATGCTCGGTTCGGCGCCCACCGAGGTTGCCTTCGGTGCCAACATGACCACCCTCACCTTCCACCTGGCCCGGGCACTGGGCCGGAAGTGGGGGGCGGGGGACGAGGTGGTGGTGACTGAACTGGACCACCATGCCAACCTCGCGCCGTGGCAGGCGCTGGTGCAGGAGCGCGGCATTACCCTGCGGGTCGTGCCATTCAACCCGGGGACTGGGCGGCTCGATCTGGCCGCCATGGCGACGGCAATTGGCCCCAGGACCCGGCTCGTCGCGGTCGGCATGGCCTCGAACGCCATCGGTACGGTTACCGATGTCGCGACGATCTGCGCTCAGGCGGCCGCGGCGGGCGCGCTCTCGTTTGTCGATGCCGTCCACGCTGCGGCCCACCTGCCGATCGACGTCCGCCGGATCGAGTGCGACTTCCTGTCGTGTTCAGCCTACAAGTTCTACGGCCCCCATATCGGCATCCTGTTCGGTCGTGGCACCCAGCTGGAGGCACTCGACCTTCCCAAGCTCATCCCCGCTGCGGACGATCCGCCAGAGAGCTTGGAGACCGGGACCCAGAACCACGAGGGGATCGTTGGCGCGGCCGCGGCGGTGAGCTTCCTGGCCAGCCTGACCCCGGGGGCTGCCACGCGGCGCGACGCGATCCGCACCACGCTGGTTGCGCTGCATCATCGTGGTGAGGATCTGCTGACGGCGATGTGGAACGGACTGTCATCGATTCCGGGCGTGCAGTGCTACGGTCCGCCGCCCGGGACGCCGCGCACCCCGACGATCGGGTTCACGGTGAGAGGGAAGACTCCTGAGCAGATGGCAATTACGCTGGCGGAACAGGGCGTCTTTGTGTCGCACGGCGATTTCTATGCGGTGACGGTGATCGAACGCCTCGGGGTGGAGGGGCTGGTCCGGGCAGGGTGCACCTGCTACACGACGCTGGACGAGGTGGAGCGGTTGGTGCTGGGGGTGCGGCGCGCCAGTGAGCTGACGTAGCCCCTGGCGTCGATCGCCCGGGCACAGCCGACGGCGGACCTTCCGGATGATCGGCCGCGAAAGATTCACCGATTGTCGGCTGGCATGGGTACCTTTCTGACATCGGTCGGGGACAGGGTCCCACCCTGCCGCGCCAATCCGCGCAGCCCGGCCAGCCCAGACCAGGAGTGCACCATGGGAATCTTCGGTAATATCCTCCAGAAGCTTGGCATCGGGGAGCCAGATCCCGTCCCCACACCCGCCCCGACCCCGACCGCACCCCTCGCGCCCACGGCCCCGCTACGGCCCAAGGTGATGCCCCTGGTGGACGTCGTGTCGCAGCTGGAGCAGCGCGCCGCGGCCAACCCGCAGAAGCTCAACTGGCGCACCTCGATCGTGGACCTGCTCAAGCTTCTGGACATGGACAGCAGCTTTGCCTCGCGCAAGGAATTGGCAGGGGAGATGAACTGTCCGGAGGTGCTGATGGGCGATTCCGCAAAGATGAACACCTGGTTGCACCAGAACGTGCTCCTGCGCATCGCCACCAATGGCGGCAATGTACCCAAGGAACTGCTCGGCTGACCCGCCAGCATACCGCGCAACGGAAGGGAAGGCCATGCATTAGGCACGACGCGGGAGGGCGCGCGGCGTAGCAGGTCCTCATTTACCCTGGGAGGTAGCGATGGGCTTGATCATGACACTGTTGGTGGGCGCGCTGGTTGGCTGGTTGGCGAGCATCATCATGAAGACCAACGACCAGATGGGGGCCATCGCCAACATCCTGGTGGGCATCGTCGGCGCGATGCTGGGATCCTGGATCGCGGGAATGCTCGGTGTTGTGGCCGCTGGGAGCCTCGTCAGCCTTGCGATTTCCCTCGGTGGCGCGGTGCTGTTGATCTTCCTCTTGACCAGGGTCGGGGTCTTCAAGAAGGGCCGAGTCTGACCGATCGCGGCGGCGTCCGGTTCTTCGAGGAGTGGGCCCGCGGGGCAGTCATGGCGAGGGGGGACTGGTGGCGGTTGTTGGCTGGCCCTCTGCTGGCGGTAGCGGCTGGGACCCGGTAGCTTCAGGCTGTACCGGACTCCTTCCGGGAGGGAAGATGCGCCACCTCATTCGCACCGCTGTCATGTTCGCCACCTTGGCGTTGGTCACCACTGCCACCGCCGAGGCCCAGCGCCGCGATCGCAATTTGATCACCGCCGAGGAGATCGCGGCGGAAAAGTCGCAGAGTATCCTCTATGAAATCGTCAAGGTGCTGCGGCCCCAGTGGTTCCGCGCCAGCGGCGCCCGACAGATGTCGGGCAGCGGGACCTCGGGAACCACCACCACCCCGGTGCTCTACATCGATGGCGTTCGGATGGATTCCCATCAGTTGATGAACAGCATTCCGCCGGACCGGGTCAAGGAGGTCAAGTACCTCTCCCCCCGGGACGCCCACCTGCGGTACGGGATGGGTCACGAGGCCGGCGTGATCGAGGTGAGCACCACCAGGGTCAACGACCCACCCCCGACCAATCCCCCGGCGGCGTCACCCCGCTGAACGGTCTTTCTCTGCCCCGATCACGATCGACTCCGGGACGCTGATCAGGGCGGGAGGGGTCGGTGACAGCCACGGTCTCGTCACGGTGCTGTCCAGCCAGTACTCCAGCGGATGGCTCGGCAGCCCGAAGTGCTGGCCCGCGGCCTCCAGCATCCGTTCCTTGTTTCCCCACGATCCCTTGACCAGCTCCCGGCGGCGCAGCCGCTTGGCCTGCTCCAATGGCCGGTGGCCGGTCGGGTCCAGCTCCCGGGCCCGGGCCCCCTCCGCCCGGAGCGTCTCCATCACATAGTCGTATGCCACGGCCAGGTGCCGTTCCACCTCGTCATCGGTCAGCATCCAGCGGCTGCGCTCGCGCGCCATTCGCATCGTCTCCTGCCACCCCTTCATGTCCGCCAGGTGCACCAGCCCCCGGAAAATCTTCCGGTTGGTGCGGATGCTGAACAGGGTGGGAGAGATGATCGTTTCGAGGTGCCGGTCGGCCGGGGAATGGTCCAGGACGATCAGCTGCTTCGCCTTGCGGGCGTAGGCCGCAGTCAGGTACGCCTCGACCCGGCTTTCCCAGTAGGAATGCCCCATCGAGCGGCCGCTGCTGGTCAGCAGCAGCTGGCGCGGCACGAAGTAGTTGTGCGCCACGGTGTCCGCGGCGAGGTGGGACAGGTAGCCCAATCCGAACGCCCGGAGCCGCTCCGACCCGGCGCGGTCGTGGACTTCCTGTCCCACCGCCCAGAAATGGGAGTGCCGGCCAGGGGGGACGTACTTCTTGGCAATCGAGGTGTCGGCGGCGATGCTGCCGTACAGGAAATCCCAGGGATAGTGGTGCAGCAGGTCGGCAATGACCGGCGGCAGCAGCCGCAGGTTGGCCAGGACGGTTTCGCTCAGGAAGATGTGGGTGCCCGGGGTCCAGGCGTGGGCGTCAGCAGGAAGCAGCAACAGCAGGACGACACCGAGACCCAAACCCAGCCCAACCCGGGGCCAACCGCTCACCGACGCCCTCGCACCAGGAGTTTGCGGACGAACCCGATCGCTCCACCGGCTGTGCGGACCCGGCGCATCGCCGCGGAGGCGTCCAGTGCCGTCTCCTCCACTTCCTCCTGCACCACCTCGATCAGAGCATCGAAGTCCTGGAGCCGCCGGCGTGCCCGCTTGATCCCGCGCTCAAAGGTGAACCGGGTCCGGCGACTGGTCTCCAAGACCTCCCGGACCTCGCCACTGATCTGCTCGGAGAGCGCCTCGCCCTTGACCGCCAGCCGGTTGACGGCCTTGATCGTGGGCTCCAGTTCGGAGGTCAGGGCGTGGAGATCCTTCCGCAATTCTGCACCGTCTCGTTGAATCTGGAACCCGGCGAATGCCATCCCGATGAAGCAGATGGCAATCACAACCATAGCCAGGGCCACCGTGGTGCCCACCCACCCGGCGGGGGCGGCTTGCAGCGCAAACAGAAGGGTCATGCGGCGCTCTCGAAGGGGAAAGCCATGGCTTGAATATAATCCCGGAACCGGCCCGCCCGCTTGACGCTCCGCACCGGCCACGCGAGGTTTGCCGCATGCCCCCACGTTTTGTCGTTCGCGGCGGCCAGCCGCTCCACGGTGTCATCGTCCCGGCCGGCAACAAGAATGCTGCCCTGCCCATCCTCGCCGCGACCCTGCTCGGCGATGGCCCCTCCACGCTGCACAACGTCCCCCGGATTCGCGATGTCGAGGCGATGGCCGAGCTGATTGCCGGGCTCGGGGCAACGGTGGAGTGGACCGCCCCGAACAGTGTCCGGATCGACCCGGCCGGGGTAACCGCCAAGCCACTCGACCCTGGGCTCTGCGCGCGGATCCGGGCCTCGATCCTCCTGGCCGGGCCGCTCCTGGCCCGGTTCGGCAAGGTCGTCCTGCCTCCCCCCGGGGGCGATGTCATCGGCCGCCGACGGGTGGATACTCATTTCCTGGCGCTCGAGGCGCTCGGCGCGACCGTCCTGGTCGGCGACCGGTACGAGATTGAGTCCCCGGGACTCGTCGGGGCGGACATCTTCCTCGACGAGCCCAGCGTCACGGGGACCGAGAATGCCCTGATGGCTGCTACCGCCGCCAAGGGGCATACCATCCTCCGCAACGCCGCCGCCGAACCGCATGTGCAGGACCTTGCCAACTTCCTGGTGGCCATGGGGGCCCGCATCGGGGGAATCGGCTCCAACGCCTACACGCTCGAAGGCGTTGCCAGCCTCACGGGCGCCGAATACACCATCGGCCCCGACCACATCGAGATCGCCTCGTTCATCGGGCTGGCTGCGGTCACTGACAGCGCCCTCACCATCGAGGGTGTTCGCGGTCCCGACCTCCGCAGCACTCTGCTCGGCTTTGACCGCCTTGGCATTCGCCCGCGACTGCGTGAGGGGCACCTGATCGTCGATGCCCACCAGGAGCGGCGGATCCGCCCTGACCTCGGTGGCCATGTCCCGAAGCTCGAAGACGGTCCCTGGCCCGCCTTTCCCGCCGATGTCATGTCGATCGCCATCGTGGCGGCCACCCAGTGTGAAGGGATGATTCTCATCCACGAGAAGATGTTCGAGTCCCGGCTCTTCTTCGTGGACAAGCTGATCGGGATGGGCGCCAAGATTGTCCTCTGCGACCCGCACCGCGCGGTCATTTCCGGGCCGGCCCGCTTGCGGGGCGGCACCGTCGAGTCTCCCGATATCCGGGCCGGCATGGCCATGCTCCTGGCCGCCCTCGCCGCCGAGGGACAGAGCACCATCTACAACATTGGCCAGATCGAGCGGGGCTACGAACGGATCGACGAGCGCCTCCGAGCCCTCGGGGCGGACATCCAGCGACTGGATGACTGAACCGATCCGATGCCGGGAGGTCCGGCTGCCGGGAGTCGTGCCACGCTGGGAGATCCCCGGCTGGCGGGAACGGTTCGGAGTGGCAGCCGGGATTACCGGCCGCGGGGATGAGCCCGGTCCCGGATTCGACCTGGGGCTCTGGACCGGGGAACCGGTGGGTCAGGTCTCCACCCGCTGGCGGGAGTTGCTGCGGGCCGGCCCCGGCTTCGGGGGCGCCGTGCTTTCGCATCAGGTACATGGCACCGCCGTGGCCTGGCACCAGGGCGCCTCGGAGGGCTGGACGATCCGGGCCGGGCTCGACGGCCACGCCACCGGTGCCGCTGGCCTCCTGCTCCTGGTTACGGTGGCGGACTGCGTTCCGGTATACCTGGTGGATCCAGCCCGTTTGAACCTGGCCCTGATCCACGCCGGATGGCGGGGTGTGGCTGGCGGGATCCTGGCGGCGGGGGTCCGCCTGATGGTCGAGGCTGGAGGAAGTTCTCCCGAGGATATTGTAATGCATTGTGGGGTCGCCATTTCAGGCCCTTGCTATGAGGTTGCAGGTGAGGTGGCCTCGGCATGCGGAAAGCTGGCCGACCCGGGGACGAAGCTGCACCTGGACCTGCGCCACCGGCTTGCCGATCAGGCGGCTGTGTTGGGCCTCGGGGAGGTGACCGTCTCCGCTCACTGTACCGCCTCGCAGCCGGCAGACTTCTTCAGCCATCGGCGTTCGGGTGGGGCGGACGGAAGGCAGGTGGCCTATCTGGGTCGTCCGGTGGCCGGCTCCACGGCGGTTCCACTCTGAGGAGGACACCGGTGCATTCACGAAGCAATCTCGGGGCGGGGACGATCCTCGCCATCCTCCTGGCCGGGTGTGTCAGCGACCCGTCGGCCGACGCCTCGCCGCCGACTGTGGAGATCACCAGTCCCGCCGTCAGTGCCACGGTGGCCGGGGTGGTGACGATCAGCGCCCGGGTGACCGACAATGATGGCATCGAGGTCGTCCGGTTCTATGCCGGAACCACCCTGCTGGGCGAGGACGGGATCGCACCCTATGACTGGCTCTGGAATACCTCGGCCCAATCGGCCGGGGCGGTCCAGATCCAGGTAATCGCCGTGGACTTCTCGGGGAACACCGGGGAGGACCGGCGGGCGGTGACTGTCAACAACGGCCCCCAATGAGGGGAGCTGCGGGTAATTGACGCGAGGCGGTCGCTGGAGCTATATTTAAAAGGCTGGACTGGGGATTGTGGTGCCTGCCGGAGTTGGGTTGGCTGACGATGTGGGGAATTCCCCACATTTTTTGTTCCCCCCCTGCCGGTTGTCGCGCACCGGCCTCTTCCCTGGAATCGTGAGTACCCTGTACCCCGCCGGCCAGCGGGACCCCGTTGGGGTTCTGGAGCCGGCATCCCGAGTTCTCGGAGCGACCACGCATGGCAGGATCGGCAGAGATGCTCGCGGCGATCCGCGAGCTCACCACCACCAAGCAAATCGACCGGAACGAGCTTCTCGACCTCCTGCGCGACGGCATCCACGCCGCGCTGATCAAGAAGTTCGGGCCGAACGTCCGTTTTGAAATGAGCGTCGACGAGCTGCAGGGCTCGATCGAGATCACGCGCCTCCGCCAGGTGGTGGCGGCAGTGGAGGATCCCAGCGCCGAGATCGGGCTGGAAGAGGCTCGCTTCGAGGACCCGGAGTTCGAGGTGGGGGACATGCTCGAGGAGCAGGTGCCCTTTGACAAGTTCGGGCGGCTGGCGGTCCAGGCGGCCAAGCAGCGGATCATCCAGCGGGTCCGCGAAGGCGAGCGCACCAAGATTCGCGATGAGTTTGGCGACCGGATCGGCGAGCTGCTCTCCGGCGAGATCCAGCAGATCGAACGGGGCAAGATCGTCCTGATCCTCAACAAGTTCCGTGAGGCGGAAGCGATCATCCCCTACCGGGACCAGAATCACCGCGAGCACTTCCACCAGGGTGACACGATCCGGGCTGTGCTCAAGAAACTCGAAGAGACGCCCAAGGGACCCCGCCTGGTGCTGAGCCGCGCCGACGCCATGTTCGTGGCGGCGCTGTTCAAGCTCGAGGTGCCGGAGATCGCGCAGGGCGTGGTGGAGATCAAGGCCATCGCCCGCGAGGTGGGCAGCCGCACCAAGGTCGCGGTCATCAGCCGCGACGATGCCATTGACCCGGTGGGTGCCTGTGTCGGGCTCAAGGGCTCGCGGGTGCAGGCGGTGGTCAATGAACTCGGTGGCGAGCGGATCGACATCGTGCCGTGGTCTCCCGACCCGGAGCGGTTCTCCCGGCTGGCGCTGGCGCCGGCCCGGGTGGCCAAGGTCTTCTCGGACCCTGATTCCAAGACGATCCAGGCCGTGGTGGATGAAGACCAGCTCTCGCTGGCCATTGGCCGGAACGGCCAGAATGTGCGCCTGGCCTCGGAACTGACCGGCTGGAAGATCGATCTCTACTCCAGCCGCGAATGGCTGGATCGGGGCGGGGAGGGGCCGCTCTTTGCCCTGCTGCCGCTGGAGGAAGAGGTCGTGACCCAGGTGCCGCTCGGCGAGATGAAGGGGCTTTCCACCGAACTCGTGGCGATCCTTGATCAGGCCGGCTTCAAGATGCTCAACGACATCCTCGACATGGAGCGGGAGGACGTCATGAAGGTCGGGGGGATGACCGAGGAAGCCGGCGACCAGTTGCTGGCGTTCCTGACCGACCTCGTGGAGGATGGTGAGGAAGTCGCTCCGCCGGCCGGCGACCTGCCCGCCGCGTGAGTGATCGCGTCCTTGGGCTGCTGGGGTTGGGGCTCAGGGGAGGGCTGGTGGTGGTTGGGGTGGAGGCGGTCCGGGCCTCGCTGCAGCGTGGCGACCTGGCCTGCATCGTGATGGCCGCGGATGCAAGTCCGCGAGCGGTGGAAAAAATCGGTCGGCTGGCGCGCGCCCGCGGGGTGCCCGCTGTGCTGGTCGGGGCAGCAGCCGCGCTCGGCGCGCGGCTCGGACGTCCCCCGGTAATGGTGGCTGGGGTGAGGGATCGCAAGCTCGCAGCCGGCCTTTTGGCCGCCGGGCAGCCGGACAAGCAGTAACGGAGGATTGAGTGGTCAAGACGAAAGTGCAGGATCTCGCGGAAGAGTTCGGGGTGCCCTCAGAGCAGGTGCTGGGGTTGCTCCGCGACATGGGTGTGCGCGCCCGTGCCGCCGCCTCGGCCCTGACCGACGACACGGTCTCGGCGGCCCGAGTCCGCTGGGAACGCGAGAAACGGAAGAAGCAGGACGAGGCGCCCGCCAAGAAGACGCGGCGCAAGTCCACCAGCGCCAAGGCCGCCGAGCCGGAGCCCGAGGCGGTCGCCGAGGCCAAGCCGGTCAAGCGCCGTCGGACCGCCGCCGAGGTGGCGGAAGTCGAGGCGCAAGCCGAGTCCGAGCGAGCGGAAGAAGCCGCGCGCGAACTGGAACGGGCCCGGACGCTTCAGGAGAATGAACCCAAGACGCCGGCGCTCTCCCTCGAGGAGCGTGCCAAGGCGCTGTTCAAGGCACTGCCCCCGGAGCAACCGGAGCCACCGGCGGCCGCAGCAGCAGCGGCGACAGTTGTCGAGGCGCCCCCGGCCGAATTGGCGCCGGCACCCGTCCCGGCGCCGGCCCGCCCGGCTGCGGCGGCCCCGGTGGCGTCAGTGGCCCCGAAGAGCGAGCCGGTGGTGACCCCCCCAGCGGCCTCCGCGCCGCCCGCCGCTCCCCGCAAGCCGTTCATCCCGCCCCGCGTGCCGCGTCCCGCGGCCGGAAGCGGCGGCCAGCGTCCCCGACCGGTGTTCAGCAGCAGCAACCCGGGTGGGCAGACTTCCCGTGGTGGCACGAGTGGTGGCACGAGTGGTGGCAGTAGTGGGCGGCCAGGCGGCCCCCCCCGCAGTGGTGGTCCGGCCCGGCCGGGCGCCCCACCGGCGGCCGGCGGCCCTCCCGCTCGCAGCTTTGGCCCCGATGCCCAGAAGGGCGGCGGGAGGAAGCGCGGCAAGAAGGGCAAGAAGAGCTTCGTGGACCAGGAAGCGGTCCAGCAGAACATCCTCAAGACCCTTCAGGGGATGAAGGGTGGCAGCAGTCGCCGCCGCCGCGCCGATGAGCCCAGCTATCGGGACCTGCTGGCCTCCCGGGATGCCGAGGCGGCGGCCCTGGAAAAGACCCGGATTCGGGTCAACGAGTTCATCTCGGTGTCGGAACTGGCCGAGTCGATGAAGATTCCGTCCACCCAGATCGTCCAGTTTGCCTTCAAGGAACTCGGCTTGATGGTGACCGTAAACCAGCGTCTCGACTTCGACCAGATCGAGCTGATCGCGTCGCAGTTCGGCTTTGAGGCGGTGCGCGAGGACGAGTATCAGGCTGAGGCACCGGTCCCCAGCGACGATCCCGCGGACCTGCAACCCCGTCCGCCGGTCGTTACGATCATGGGTCACGTCGACCACGGCAAGACGTCGCTGCTCGACTATATCCGCAAGGCCAATATCGTGGCCGGCGAGGCCGGCGGCATTACCCAGCACATCGGCGCCTACCACGTCGAAGTGGCCGGCGGCAAGACCATCACTTTCCTGGACACACCGGGCCACGAGGCGTTCACCGCCATGCGTGCCCGCGGCGCCCAGGTCACCGACATCGTCGTGCTGGTCATTGCCGCCGATGACCAGGTCATGCCCCAGACGGTCGAAGCGATCAGCCATGCCAAGAACGCCGGCGTGCCGATGATCGTCGCCATCAACAAGGTCGACCTCCCCTCCGCCAATGTGGCAAAGGTCAAGCAGGATCTGCTGCAGCACAGCGTGGTGCTGGAGGATTTCGGCGGCAACGTGCTGCACGCCGAAATCAGCGCCAAGAAGGGCACCGGCATCGACGGGCTGCTTGAGCAGGTGTTGCTGCAGGCCGAGATCCTGGACCTCAAGGCGAATCCGGACGCCACCGCCTCCGGCGCGGTGCTCGAGGCCACCCTGGACCCGGGCAAGGGACCGCTCGCCACGATCCTGATCCAGAGGGGGTCGTTGCGGGTGGGCGAGGACTTCATCTGCGGCAAGTATTCGGGCCGGGTCCGGGCCTTGTTTGATGAGCGCGGCAAGAATGTGAAATCGGTCGGGCCCTCGGAACCGGTCCAGATCCTGGGCTTCGAAGGGGTGCCGTCGGCTGGCGACTCGTTCCTGGTGGTGGCGGATGCCGTCGAGGCCCGCGACATCGCCCAGAAACGGCAACGGCTGGAGCGCGAGGCGCAGAACCGCCGCAGCCAGCGGGGCGGCACCCTCGAGGACTTCAGCCGGGCGCTCAAGCACGGCGAGGTCACCGCACTGCGACTCATCATCAAGGCCGACCAGGGTGGTCCGGCGGAAGCGCTGGCCGACGCACTGGCCCAGCTTTCCACCAGCGAGGTCCGGGTCGATGTGGTGCATCGCGGCGTTGGCGCCATCACCGAGAGCGACATCCTGCTGGCCAAGGCCTCGGGGGCGATCGTCCTCGGCTTCCATGTCCGGCCGGATGCCAATGCCCGCGGCGCCGCCGAGCGGGAGCAGGTGGATGTGCGCACCTACCGGATCATCTACGAGGCGGTGGAGGATGTCCGGCAGGCGCTCGAGGGATTGCTCAAGCCGGAGGAGAAGGAAATCATCCTCGGCGAGGCCGAAATCCTCGAGGTGTTCAAGGTCAGCAAGGTCGGCACCATTGCCGGCTCCCGCGTGAACAGCGGCAACATCGTCCGCACCGCCAAGGTGCGCGTGGTTCGCGACGGCAAGGTGGTGTACACCGGCAACATCAGCAGCCTCAAGCGCTTCAAGGACGACGTGAAGGAAGTCGGCAGCGGACTCGAGTGCGGCATCGGGGTGGAGAACTTCAACGACGTCAAGGTCGGCGATAAGATCGAGGCGTTCCGCACCGAAGAAGTGAAGCGGACGCTGGACGACAGCGCCGCTGCGGATTCCTGATGCGGCGGTACCGATGAAGTCGAATTCGCATCGCCCTCATCAGGTGGCCGAGACCGTCCGGCACGTGCTGGCCGACGCCCTGGTGCGGGAGATCCGGGATCCGCGGGTCGGCATGGTGACCCTGACCGAGGTCACCGTCACCGCCGATCTTGGCCACGCCAAGATCCGGTTTGTGGCGGGGGGAGAGGGCGAGGCCAGCGAGACCGCCCTGGAGGGACTGCGAAGTGCCGCCGGGTTCTTCCGGACCAAGGTGGCGCGCGCGTTGGGCACCAGGGTGGTGCCGGAACTGCATTTCGAGATCGATCGCGGCCGCGAGCACGCCGCGCGCATCAACGAGGTGCTGGCGTCGCTGCAGCGCGAGGAGTCGGGAGACTGATCGGTGGCATCCTGGTGGACAAGCCCGCCGGACTGACCTCCCATGATGTGGTGGCCCGGGTGCGCAGGGTCCTCAAGACCCGGGCTGTCGGCCACACCGGAACGCTGGATCCGTTCGCGACCGGGCTGCTGCTGGTGCTGGTCGGTCCGGTCACCCGGCTGGCGCGGTTCCTGGAGGGGCAGGACAAGGGGTATCACGCCGTCGCGCGGCTTGGCATGGCGACCGACACCGAGGACGCCACGGGGACTGTCGTGGCCACCGTGGAGCCGGAGCAGTGGCCCGGGCGCGCAGTCGTCGAGGCGGCAATGGCAGGCCTGGTCGGGGAACAGATGCAGGTGCCCCCGGCGTATTCCGCCAAGCGGATCGACGGCACCCGGAGCTATCAGATGGCCAGGGAAGGCCGGCCGGTGTCTCCCGCGGCGGTGTCGGTGACCGTTCGGGAGTTCCGGTGCCTGGATTGGACACCGCCCCTCCTGGAGTTCCGTACGGTCGTCAGTGCGGGAACTTACGTCCGCTCGCTGGCGCGGGACCTGGGGGCGGAGTTGGGGTTGGGCGGTCACCTGACGGCCCTCCGGCGCGAAACGATCGGGTCGTGGCGGGTGGATGACGCGGTCACGCTGGACCAGCTGGTGCCCGGGATGCCGTTGATCGGCCCTGCGGAGCTGCTCCGGGAGTTGCCCGAGGTGAGCCTTACGGCGGACGAGGCCCGGGATGTCTCGCATGGTCGTCTGGTGCGGCGGGCCCAGACCGCCGGGCGGGCCCGACTTCTCGATGGGAACCGGCTCGTGGCGGTGGGGGAATCAACCCCGCAAGGTTGGCACCCCATGGTGGTGCTGGAGGGGGCATGAGATCGACCCTTCCGGTCCTTGAGCACGGCTCGGTGGTCACCGTTGGTTCTTTCGACGGGATCCACCTTGGCCATCGGAGGGTTCTGGACACAGTGGTCCAGAGGGCGGCTGCCGAACGCCGCGCCGGGATTGCCGTCACGTTCGAGCCCCATCCAGCGGCCGTGGTCCGACCGGAAGCGGCTCCCCTGCGGCTCACCACCGGCGGTGAGCGGCAGGAGCTCCTGGCCCAGTCCGGATTGGACTATGCCGTGTTCCTGGAGTTCAACCGGGAAATGGCCCACTGGACTCCGGCCGAGTTCGTCCGCCGGGTGGTGCTGGATCGGTGCCAATGCCGTGTCCTCGTGATCGGCCCGGATCACCACTTCGGCCGGGATCGGGAGGGTGGCGAAGCGCTGCTGCGGGAGGTTGGCCGCGCCGAGGGGTTCGTGGTGGAGGTCGTGCCGCCGATGGAGCTGGACGGCGAGGCGGTGTCCAGCACCCGGATCCGGCGGCTGGTGGCAGCGGGCAAGCTGCCGGAGGCAGCCCGCTGTCTGGGCCGCCCGTACGCGGTGAGTGGGGTGGTGGTGCGCGGGGCGGCTCGGGGGCGCCAGCTCGGGGTGCCGACGGCCAACCTGTCGGTACCCGAGGGGAAGCAGCTGCCGCCGGATGGGGTGTACGCCGTGCGGGTCGAATGGGGTGGCGGCATTGCCGAGGGGATGCTCAACCAGGGCCCCCGGCCCACGTTCGACGATGGCCGCAGGTTGCTGGAGGCCCACCTCTTCGACTTTGAAGGGGACCTGTATGACCGGATGCTCAGGATCACCTGGGTGGAGCGACTCCGGGAGGTGCGCAAGTTTGATTCGATGGTGGCGCTCCAGGAACAGGTGGAGCGCGACCGGCAGGCGGCCCGGACGGCGCTGGCAGCGGCGTCCGCCGCGAAGGACCATAACCGCGTGTAACCCACGCCCGACCTTCGACTGAGACGATGTCCAAGAGCATCAGAAACCGGCTCCTCATCATCGCGGGAATGATCGCCCTGGCGGTCTTCTACCTCTTCCCCCGCACCATCACGATCCGCGAACGCGGACCCGACGGGGCGATGTCCGACGTGCAGATCAGGCGCATCCCCCTCAAGCTCGGCCTGGACCTCCAGGGCGGGATGCACCTGGGACTGGAACTCGATCAGTCGGTCAAGGTGTCGGCCGATCCGGCCAACGACCTCCAGCTGGCGCTGACGGTCATCCGGAAGCGGACCAATGAATTTGGCGTGGCCGAACCGCTGGTCCAGCAGCAGGGTGCCCACCGGATCGTCGTGGAATTGGCCGGGATCAGCGATCCAGCGCGGGCCAAGGCGATCGTCCAGAAGGCGGCGTTCCTGGAGTTCAAGATCACCGACAAGACGGGGTCGCTGGAGCGCGCGATCCCGGCGATGGATCGCGCCCTGCAGCAACTGGGGATCTCGGCCGCCGCGGGGAGCCAGCCGTCGGCGAGTTCTGCGGTGCAGCAGTTGCTCGGCGCCGACACCACGGCGGCCGTTGACTCCACCGCCCCGGTGGTCGGTGGCGTGCTCAGCGGGCTGATCCAGCCGGCCAGTATTGCCGGTGGCGGCGCCCCGGGCGAGTACATGATTCCGGAGACGGCATTCGTCCGGGTCGCCTCGCTGTTCCGGATCCCGGCAGTGGCCCGGCTGATCCCGCGCGGCTACGAGATCAAGTTTGCCAACGCCCCGACCAGCGTCGGCGTGGATTCCTACCGTTTTCTCTATGTGGTCGAGGACCGGCCGATCATCACCGGCTCGGCGCTGACCGATGCCACCGCGCAGCTCGACCCGATGACCCAGGGGGCCATCGTGGTCTTCGAGCTGGACCGGGCCGGCGGGCGCCGGTTCGGGACCGAGACGCAGCGCCACGTCGGCGACTTCATGGCGATCCTGCTCGATGACCGGGTCCAGGGCCGGCCGCCGGTCATTCAGAGTCGGATCGATCGCCGGGGGCAGATCACGCTTGGCAACCGAAGCCTGCAGGAGGCTCAGGACCTGGCGCTGACCCTCAAGGCCGGCGCGCTGCCGGTGCCGCTCCGGATCGTTGAGGAGCGCCAGGTCGGGCCGAGCCTTGGCGCCGACGCGATCCGGGCCGGTGTCATCGCCGCGATCGTCGGGACTCTGTTCGTCATCGCGATCATGATCGGGTACTACCGCGTCTCCGGGATGCTGGCCGTGCTGGCGCTCTTCCTGTACATGCTCTTCTCGCTGGGCGGTCTGGCGGCGCTCGATGCCACCCTGACCCTTCCCGGGCTGGCGGGCCTGGTACTGTCGATCGGCATCGCGGTCGATGCCAACGTGCTGATCTTCGAGCGGATCCGGGAGGAGCTGGCCCTGGGCAAGACGGTCCGGCTCTCGGTGGATGAGGGCTTCCGGCACGCCATGAGCGCCATCGTCGACTCCAACGTCACCACGGCCATTACCGGCCTGTTCCTGTATCAGTTCGGTACCGGACCGGTGCAGGGCTTCGCGGTAACCTTGGTCCTCGGCATCGCGGCCTCCATGATCACCGCCATCTTTGTCACTCGCACCTTCTTCCTCGTGTGGCTCGAGCGCAAGCCGGCCATGCAGACGCTGAGTATCTGACCATGCGATTCTTTGTCAACGCCAAGTTCGATTTCATCGGGCGCCGCCGCCCGGCCTACATCGGCACCGCGATCTTCATGGTGCTGGGGCTGGTCATCACCGTGGTGCGCGGACTCAACTACAGCGTCGAGTTTACCGGCGGCACCTTGATGCAGATCCACAGCCAGGCGCCGATCGATGTCGGGGCGGTGCGGACCGGGCTGGCCGACCAGGGGATCACCGGGGCCGAGATCCAGACCTTCGGCAACGACCAGGAACTGGTCATCCGGGCCCGGGTGGCGGTTGAGGGTTCCGACGCCGACAACACCCAGGTGACCAGTGCGGCGGTCGCTGCGGCACTGGACGGGGTGCTGGGGGCCGGGAGCTACGACGTCGTCCGCACCGAAGCAGTGGGCCCCAAGGTGGGCGGCGAGCTCCGCAGCCAGGCGTTCTTTGCCATCATGCTCTCGTTCCTGGCGGTCCTGGCGTACCTGGCCTACCGGTTCGAGTGGCGCTTTGGCGTGGCGGCAGTGGCGGCGACGGCGCACGACGTGATCGCGACGCTGCTGTTCATCGGGATCATGCGGCTCGAGATCAGCCTCTTCGTGGTGGCTGGCATCCTGTCGGTGCTCGGCTATTCGCTCAATGACACCATCGTCATCTTTGACCGGATCCGCGAAAACCTGCGCCAGTCCCGGCGCGATGACTTCGTCGCGATCCTGAATCGCTCGATCAACGAGACCCTGCCGCGGACGATCCTGACCGGTGGCACCTCGCTGGGCACCCTGACTGCCCTGGCAGTGATCGGCGGGGAAGTGATCCGGCCGTTTGCGCTGGTGATGCTGTTCGGTGTCGTCGTCGGTACCTTCTCCTCGATCTTCATCGCCTCGCCGGTGCTGCTCGAGGTCGAGAACAAGTGGCCCGGCGCTGACGCCAAGGGCGTGCCCGTGGTCAAGCGGAAGCCCCAGACGGCCTCCTGAGCCGCCGGTGCTGGTGGACTCCCACTGTCACCTCGGTGACCCGGCCTTTGCGGCCGACCTCGACGGGGTGATTGGCCGGGCCCGCAGCGCCGGGGTGGGCCACATCCTCACGGTGGGAGAGGATCCTGAGGCCGCCACCCGCGCCCTGGCGATCTGCCGGAATCACGCCGGGTTGTCCGCGAGCGCGGGGATGCACCCGCATGTCGCCTCGCGATGGGACGCTGATTCGGCCGCCTGGCTGGACCAAGCCCTGTCGTTCCCCGAGGTGGTAGCCGCCGGCGAGATGGGGCTGGACTACCACTACGACCATTCGCCGCGCCAGGTGCAGCGCGCCGTCTTCGATGAGCAGCTCGGGGTGGCGGGACGTTGCGGGAAACCCGCGATCATCCACGCCCGGGAGGCCGATGCCGACGTGGCGGCCATCCTGAACAACCATCCCGATGTCCGGGTCATCCTGCACAGTTTCAGCAGCGGGCCGGTGCTGCTCGAAGCCGGACTGGCGCTGGGCCATTACGTTTCGTTCTCGGGGATGATCACCTTCCGTTCCTGGACCGCCGACGAGCTGATCCGTCGCGTCCCTCGCGATCGCCTCCTCATCGAGACCGATGGGCCGTACCTGGCCCCGGTGCCCCACCGGGGCAAGCGCAACGAACCGGCCTTTGTCCGGGACGTGGCGCTCCGGTTGGCCCAGGTGCTCGAGCTGGACCCTGAGGCCTGCATTGCCCTCACGGCGGCCAACGCCGCCCGCTGCTTTGGACCCCGCCTGACTCTCAACCCGGAGCCGACGTGACCGCTGTACCGACCGATATCGCCATTGCCCAGGCCGCCAAGCCTCGCCCCATTGCCGACGTGGCCGCCGAACTTGGCCTCGGCCCCGACGACCTGATTGCCTACGGCAAGTACAAGGCAAAGATCAGCGCCGCGGCCATCAAGGCCCGGAAACCCAGGGGCCGGCTGGTGCTCGTCAGCGGGATATCGCCGACGCCGGCCGGCGAGGGGAAGAGCACCGTGACCGTGGGCCTGACCCAGGCGCTGCGCCGGCTGGGCAAGGACGCCATCGTCTGCATCCGTGAGCCGTCGCTGGGGCCGGTGTTCGGCGTCAAGGGCGGGGCGGCGGGCGGTGGCTATGCCCAGGTGATCCCGATGGATGAGATCAACCTGCACTTTACCGGGGATTTCCACGCCATCACCTCGGCGCACAACCTGTTGAGCGCCATGCTCGACAATCACATCCATCATGGCAACGCCCTCGGCATCGACAGCCGGCGGATCACCTGGCCGCGTACCATGGACATGAACGACCGGGCGCTGCGCAGCATGGTGGTCGGCATGGGTGGCCTGAACGGCGGCCCGACCCGCGAGGACCGGTTTGTGATCGTGCCCGGCAGCGAGATCATGGCGATCCTCTGCCTGGCCAGCGACCTCCAGGATCTCGAGGCGCGGATCAGCCGGATCATCGTCGGCCTGACCCGGGACCGGCAACCGGTGACCGCTGGCCAGCTCAAGGCCAGCGGTGCGATGACCCTGCTGCTCAGGGACGCCATCCTTCCCAACCTGGTGCAGACCCTCGAGGGCGGCCCCGCGCTGGTGCACGGCGGACCGTTCGGCAACATCGCCCACGGCTGCAACACCATCGTGGCCACCAAGCTGGGCCTTTCGCTGGCCGACATCGTGATGACCGAGGCCGGGTTTGGCGCCGACCTGGGCGCCGAGAAGTTCCTCAACATCAAGTGTCGCGCCGCAGGGCTGAACCCCGAGGCGGTCGTCATCGTGGCCACCATCCGCGCCCTCAAGATGCATGGTGGGGTCAAGAAGGACGCCCTGACGGCCCCGGACGTGCCGGCGCTGGAGCGCGGCATGGTCAATCTTGAGGCCCACGTGCGCAATCTCCAGAAATTTGGCCTGCCGGTCGTGGTGGCCGTGAATCGTTTCCTCACCGACAGCCAGGAGGAGATCGATACGATCCTGACCCACGCCAAGGGGTGGGGCGTCCGTGCCGCCATGTCCGACGTCTGGGCCAAGGGTGGCGAAGGTGGCGAAGCGGTGGCCAGGGAACTGCTGGCGGTCCTCGACGAGGGGAAGTCCGCCTATAAGCCACTCTACGACGCCACCCTCCCGATCAAGGAAAAGATCGAGATCGTCGCCCGGGAGATCTACGGCGCGGACGGGGTGGACTACTCCGCCGCCGCGGAGCGGGCGATCAAGCAGTGCGAGGCGATGGGGATGGCCGAGACTCCGGTTTGCATGGCCAAGACCCAGTACTCGTTTTCAGATGACCCCACCAGGCTGGGCCGGCCCTCCGGGTTCCGGATCATGGTCCGGGATGTCTATGCCTCGGCGGGTGCCGGATTCGTGGTGGCCCTGGCCGGAGACATCATGACGATGCCGGGTCTCTCCAAGACCCCGGCTGCCGAATCCATCCGGGTGCTCGAGGATGGAACGATCGAAGGACTCTTCTAGGAGGTAACGTGGAATTTGTCAGCACGCCGGCGGCGCCGGCAGCGATCGGCCCGTACAGCCAGGGCACCATCTCCGGTAACCTGGTCTACACCGCGGGTCAGGTGGCGCTCGATCCCAGTTCGATGGAGATCGTGCCGGGCGGGGTACCGGAGCAGACCGAACAGGTCATGAAGAACCTGGCCGCCATCCTCACGTCGGCAGGCACCGACCTGGCGCGGGTGGTCAAGACCACGGTGTTCCTGGTGGACATGGCCGACTTTGCCGCCATGAATGAGGTGTACGCCCGGCATTTCGGCGAACACCGGCCGGCCCGAAGCACCGTCGCGGTGGTCGGGCTGCCGAAGGGCGTCCGGGTGGAGATCGAGGCGATCGCCGAGCGATAGGAAGCCGGCGCCCCGGGCTCAACGCCGGGGCGCGCCGGTACGTAACAATTTGTTGGGCCTGAACTGCCGCCTGGCAATTTGGGTACCTTGTCCGATTCCCCGATCCTCCAGGGAGATCACCATGGGTTTCTCGCTGCGCCTGGCGTGCGCGGCGGCGGTCGGCGTCCTGAGTGTCGCCCCGCTGCATGCACAACGCACCACCCCCTCCACCTACGCGATCACCAACGCCCGGCTCGTGCCGGTCAGTGGCCCTGCCATCGAACGTGGCACGATTGTGATCCGGAACGGCCTGATCGCCGCCCTCGGGACGAGCGTCGCCGTACCGGCCGATGCCCGGGTCATTGATGGCAACGGGCTCACCGTCTACCCCGGCCTGATCGATGCGTTCAGCACCTTCGGGCTCCCGGCACCGACTGGCGGTGGTGGCGGCGGGTTCGGCGGCGGTGGCCAGGCCGCGGCGGCCGCTGGCGGGTCCAATTCCAATTATCCGTCCGGGATCCGACCCGAGAACCGGGCTGTGGATCAGGTCAAGCCCAACCCGGACGCCTTTGCATCGGCCCGGGGCGCTGGGATCACCGCCGCGCTGACCGCCCCCGGCAACGGGGTCATGCGGGGGCAATCGGCGCTGATCAATCTTGCCGGAGAAGACCCGTTCGGCCTGGTGGTCAAGTCGCCGGTGGCGCAGCACATCGGCTTCAGTGGTTCCGGGGGGGGCTATCCCGGCTCATTGATGGGGGTCATTACCTCGATCCGCCAGCTGTTCCTCGATGCCCAGCGCTACCGCGAGTTGCAGGCGGCCTATGCGCGGAACCCCAGGGGGATGCGTCGCCCTGATATGGATCCGTCGCTGGAGGCACTGCTCCCGGCGCTGGCCCGCCAGCAGCCGGTGGTCATGGCGGCCAACTCCCAGCGTGAGATTGAGCGGGCGCTGACGATTGCCAAGGAGTTCAATCTCCAGTTGATCATCGCCGGGGGAAGCGAGGCGCACCTGGTGGCTGACCGCCTCAAGGCTGAAAACGTCGCGGTGCTGTTCTCGACCAACTTTCCCCGGCGCACCGCAGCCCCCGCCGCGGATGCCGACCCCGATCCGATTCGGCTCCTGCGGCAGCGTGCCGAGGCTCCGGCGGTCCCTGCCAAGCTCCAGGCCGCTGGGGTACGGATGGCATTCCAGTCCGGAGGCATCAGCAACTGGGCGGATTGGTTGGGCAATGCCCGCCGGGCCGTTGAAGCGGGGCTGTCCGCGGATCACGCGCTTCGTGCCATGACGCTGGGATCTGCCGAGATCCTCGGTGCGGCCGACCGGGTCGGCTCCCTGGAGCCAGGCAAGATCGCCAACCTCACGGTGACTCGTGGTGACCTGTTCGCCGCCGACACCCGAGTGACCCAGGTGTTTGTGGACGGGGAGGCGTACGACGTTCCGGCTCCGTCCGCCGCAGCAGGTGGCCCCGGTGCGGGCCGTCCAGGGGCCACGGGGACCTGGATGCTGGAGGTGGAACTGGACGGCCAGAACCAGTTCGTGACCCTGGCCCTCCGCCAGGAGGGCGAGTCCCTGGTCGGCTTCTACCAGGGAGGGTTCGGATCGGGCGAGATTGTCCACGGCCAGATCCAGGCCGACGGCAGCTTCCGATTCACCGCGCTGCTGACGCTGCACTCGACCAGTGAAGAAGCGGTCTTTACCGGCACCTGGCGGGGCGAGCTCTTCCAGGGTGCGGTGTCCATTATTGGCCATGACGGAGGCCGGTTTGCCGGCACCCGCGGCGCCTCCTACTGACCCCGACCGAGCGATAGAGGATCTCATGACCAAGACACCATGGCTCGTGATGGCGCTCGCGGCACTGGCCTCCGGGGCCGCCGCTCAATCCGCGCCACCGACTCTGATCCGCAATGCCACTGTCCTGACGGTGACTCGCGGAACCCTTACCGAGACCGATCTCCTGATGCGGGATGGAAAGATCGCCGCCATCGGGCGCAACCTGACCGCCCCGGCGGGTGCCACGATTGTTGATGGCACCGGCAAGTTCGTGTCACCCGGGGTCATCGACCCGCACTCGCACCTCATGGCCGACGCCATCAACGAGGGGTCGCTCTCGGTCACCTCGATGACCCGGATCCAGGACGTGCTCAATCCGACAGCACAGGGGATCTATCGCGCCCTGGCTGGCGGCGTGACCCTGATCAACATCCTGCACGGCTCCGCCAACACGATCGGCGGGCAGAGCGCCACCGTGAAACTCAAATGGGGCCGCCCCGCCTCGGAAATGTTGATGGCTGGCGCACCCCCGGGAATCAAGTTTGCCCTGGGCGAAAATGTCACCCGGAAGAACTCGAATACGTTCACGATTCCCGGCCAGCCGACGCCACCGCGTCGGTACCCGACCTCTCGCATGGGCCAAGCCGAGGTGCTGCGCGACGCCTTTACCCGGGCCCGCGACTACCAGGCCGAGTGGGTCGACTACAGGGCCCGGGTGGCACGCAAGGAGGCCAATCTCGTGGCGCCGCGCCGGGACCTGGAGCTTGAGCCGTTGGTGGAGATCCTCGAGGGGAGGCGCCTGGTCCACGGGCACTCGTATCGCAGCGACGAGATGCTGATGATGCTCGAAGTGGCCAAGGAGTTCGGATTCAAGATTGCCACCCTGCAGCATGGGCTCGAGGGCTACAAGATCGCGCCGGAAATCGCGGCGCACCAGGCCGGCCTTTCGCTCTTTGCCGACAGCTGGAGTTACAAGATCGAGGCGTACGACGCCATCCCGTACGCCGCCGCTATCGCGGTGCGCGCCGGGGTGCTGACCACGATCAACTCCGATTCCGAGGAGCGGATCCGTCGCCTCAACATCGACGCCGCCAAGATGATGCGGTACGGCGATCTGACGGAGGATGAGGCCATGGCCTTGATCACCATCAATGGCGCCCGCCAGCTCGGCGTGGGCGACCGTACCGGGTCGCTCGAGGTCGGCAAGGATGCCGACGTCACCCTCTGGACTGCGCACCCGTTCAGCGTCTATTCTCGCGTCGAAACCACCTATGTGGACGGCGTGGCCTATTTTGATCGCGCCGCCGACCTGCGGATGCGTGAGGCGATGGCTGCCGAGCGTGTCGAGTTGGAAAAGGCCGCCCCGAACCAGGCTCCCAGCCGCGGCCCCCAGCGGCCCGGCGCCACGCCACCGGAGACCCGCTGATGCGCCGCCTGACCTCATCCCTTGCCGCGCTCAGCGCGGCCGCCACGCTCGCCGCCAGCCCGCTGGCGGCGCAGCTGGGCAGCCACAACCCGCTCCCCGGAGCCCGGGGCACCTACGTCATCCAGAATGCCCGCATCGTGCCGGTCAGCGGACCGGTCATTCCCCGTGGGTCGGTGGTCATCGCCGACGGCCGGATTGCGGCGGTTGGCGCCACGGTAACCGCCCCGGCGGGTGCCCAGATCATTGAGGGCAACGGGCTCTCGGTCTATCCGGGCATGATGGACGCCGGGACGACCATGGGCCTTGCCGAAATCTCACAGGGTGCGGCCTCAACGATGGACCAGACCGAGGTGGGCAGCTGGAACCCCAATGCCATGGCGCTGTGGGGGTTCAACCCGCACAGTGCGCACATCGGCGTTACCCGTGTCGTGGGGATCACGCACGTGATCTCCCGGCCCACCAGCAGCATCATCGCTGGCACCGCCGCGCTCATGAACCTGGCGGGGGCAACTGCCCCTGAGATGGCGATCCGGCCCCGCGCAGCGGTGGTGATCGAACTGCCGCGTGCCGGCGGTGGTGGCTTCGGTGGAGGCGGGGGTGGCGGGTTCGGCGGGGGTGCGGCAGCCGGGAACGCCACGGCACGCATCGCCGCCCAGAAGGACTCCCTCCGGGGGATTCTCCGCGATGCCGAGGCCTATGGCAAGGCGATCGACGCCGCGGCCCGGGATCGCGCCCTGCCTGCGCCGAGACATGATCTCGTCCTGGCCGCACTCGTTCCACTGGTGCGTGGCGAGGTTCCCGCCCTGATGCCTGCCGATCGTGCGGTGGACATCCAGGATGCCGTGGCCTTTGCCCAGGAGATGGGGATCAAGCCGATCATCCTCGGGGGCCGGGACGCCTGGCAGATCACGGATTATTTGAAGCAGCACGACGTGCCGATCCTGCTGGCCAGTGTGCTCTCCAATCCGCCGCGCGAGGACGATCCCTACGACGTGAACTATGCGTCGGCCGGGAAGCTCGCCGCCGCTGGGGTGCGGTTTGCCATCACCTCCGGCGATGCCGGCTCCGAAGCCCGGAACCTGCCGTATGTGGCGGGGATGGCCTCAGCGTTCGGGTTGGCGCCTGAGGCGGCACTCCGCGCGGTGACCCTGGCTCCAGCCGAGATCTTCGGAGTGGCGGGTCAGCTCGGTTCAATCGAGGTGGGCAAGATGGCCAATCTGGTGGTGACCACCGGCGATATCCTCGAGGCCAGGACCGACACCCGGTACCTGTTCATCGATGGACGGCCGGTTCCGCTCAGCACCAAGCATTCGGAGCTGTACGACTTCTTCAAGGGCCGGAAGTAGGCTCTGTCCGGCACCGCCTCCGCCCGATCAGGGGTGGCGGCCACCGCACGGCTGGTGCGACTCGGTCAGGCGGGCATGAAGCAGGTCAGCCATCCGGTTCCGATCCGTCTCGCGGGCCGGCTCCGGGTGGAAGGTGAGGGTGGCCTCGATTCGGGGTATGGCCAGTAGCACCGAGGCGTGGCCACCGAAGGTCGCGTCCCCCCACCAGCACACCACGACGTCCGCTGGCGTGGCGGGGTTGCCAGTGGCGTATCGAAGGGCAGCGGCATGGACAGGCTGTTCCCGCCGCACCGCCCATTCCAGCAGCGCCGACTTCAGTGGGTATACCTGATCACCCCGGGAGCTGGTTCCTTCGGGGAACAGCACGATCCCGGCACCTTCGGTCCAGGCACGATCAATCTCTCCCAGGACCCGGATGGCATCGCGCCGCCGCTCGCGATTCACGAAGATCGCTCCGGTGACCCGTGCCAGGTGGCCGAGCACCGGCCAGCCGGCAATGTCGTGCTTGGAGATGAAGGTGGCGCCAAGGGTGGAGCCGAGGACCAGAATGTCGACGTAGCTCAGGTGGTTGGCCACCAGGAAGAACGGCGGCGCCGGGGCGCGGCCCACGATGGTGGTGCGAATCCCGAAGATCCAGAGCAGCCCCCGCGACCAGGTGCGGATGATGACGCTGTTCCAGCGGCGCGCCGCACCTCGAAACGGAACGGTCAGCAACGCGCCGAAGGCCCAGCCCAGGTAGCAGGGCAGGGTCCAGGCGGCCGCCAGAACCAGTCGTCGGAAGCGTCGCACTCGCTGTCGCGCGGTGGGCGGGGGAGTCACGGGGGGAAAGATACCGGGGTCGACACGAATCCCGAGGCGACGGCCAGCGGCGTGCCGCGCTTTTCGCCGCCGACGGGCACCCCTATCTTTCGCGGCAACATGGGGGCGGATCGGGCCTGGTGGTTCGGACGATCTTCAAAATCGCTTCGGAGACGCCTCAGGCGGCTCTGGTGGGTTCGATTCCCACACGCTCCCGCCATCTTCCTTGCCGGCAGGAAATCCCGCTCGTGACTCTCTTCCGCCAGGCTGTGATGCGTCATGCCCGTGGTTCCGCGGGCATGGTCCTCACCGTCCTGGCGCTCGCACCGGCTCCGGCGGCGGGACAGGTCATCCTCCCGCCACCGGTTGCAATGTTCCCGGGTGCCACCGGGGACACGAGCCGCGCCGTGGTGGCTCCGTTGCCGGCGTTCTTCCGGTCGCTCCTGCTTCCGGGGTGGGGCCAGGCAGTGCTCGATCGAAAGCTCACCGCCGGGCTCTTCCTGATCTGGGAGGGGGTTGGCCTGGGCATGACCCTCAAGACTGCTTCTGAAGTGCGGTTCCTGGCCGCCACGGAAGCGTCCCGCGTGACGCCGGGGAGTACCACCGAATCCTCCCGGCTCCGGGCCAAGAAGGCGGAGCGGGAGGACTGGATCGTCCTGATGGCATTCAATCACCTCTTCAGCGGGCTGGAGGCGTACGTCAGCGCCCATCTCTGGGACTTCCCTGGGGACCTTCATTTCCGCGCCCTACCCGACGGGGGCCGGATCCGTCCCGCCATCGGCTGGCGGATTCCCATCGGGCCGCCGTGACCGCTGACCCCCTGGCACCGATCGGGATCTTCGACTCCGGTCTCGGCGGCCTGACGGTGGCACGGGAGCTGTTTGAACGCCTCCCCCGCGACAGCACGATCTATTTCGGCGATACCGCGCGGGTCCCCTACGGTCCCAAGTCGCCCGCCACGGTGCGCCGCTATTCGCTCGAAATTCTCCACTGGCTGCTGGGACAGCGGGTCAAGGCGGTGGTCGTGGCCTGCAACACCAGCACCGCCCACGCGCTGGAGGTCCTTCGCGCCGAGTCGCCGGTGCCGGTCATCGGCGTCATCGAGCCGGGGGCCCAGGCCGCGGTGCGGGCTGCGGCGAGCGGTCCGATCGGTGTCATCGGCACCGCCGGAACGGTTGCCAGCGGGGCCTACGAGCGGGCGATTCGCGCCCTCCAGCCGGACGCCGCAGTGATCAGCCGGGCGTGTCCCTTGTTCGTCCCGCTGGTGGAAGAGGGGTGGTTCGATCATCCTGCCGCCGCGCTGGTGGCAGAGGAGTATCTGGCCGAGATGCGGGCCGCCGGGATCCGCGCGCTGGTGCTGGGGTGCACCCACTATCCGCTGCTCAAGCCGCTACTGGGTCGGGTCCTGGGTCCCGAAGTGACACTGATCGATTCCGCCGCCGAGGTGGCGAATGCCGTGGCGGTGGAGCTGGAGGCCCGTGGGTTGTCACACCCGCACGGCGGTCCGCCGGGGCTCCACCGTTTTGCCGTCAGCGACGATCCGGCCCGGTTTGCCGCGGTAGGGAGTCGGTTCCTCGGTGACCGTCTCGGGCAGGCCGAGACGGTGGACCTCGAGGCGTTTCATCGACCGGTGAGCTAGGCGATGCCGCAGGCGACGGAGAGGATCACACCCACTGCCGCAGCTCCACTCCAGCCTCCGTCGCCACGGCGTAGCGATAGCCATCCATCCAGGCGCCTGGGTTGACGTAGATCGCGCCGGACGGCAGCTGGTGAAGGGCGGGACGGTGGGTGTGGCCCATCACCAGCAACTGGAGGGCGCTGTCGCCGGCCAGGCGCTGCTCCGCCCAGGCCGCCTGGCTCTGCGCGGCTCGGTCCAGGATCGCGTGGTCACGGGTGGAATCGGCCAGCCGGGTGCTCATCCGGTCCACCAGGCGGAACCCCAGGTCCGGTGGGACGGACCGAAACAGGAAGGCGCTGATCGGGTGGCGGGTGATCCGGTGGATCATCCGTCCGCCCCAATGCTGTTCGGCGATCCCATCGCCATGGATGGCCAGGCCACTGCGATTGCCGACCTGGAAGGGCAGTGACCCGTTGCTGAAGCGGATGCCGGCGTCCCGGTCCCAGAAGGAGTCGCCCCACCGGTCGTGGTTGCCTCCCGTCATCATCACGGGGATCTTTCGGGCCAGGCGGGCCAGCTCGGCCGCGACCAGGAACCCCTTTCGCGGAATGGCCCGGCGGTAGGCAAACCAGAAGTCGAACAGGTCGCCGTTGACCAGCAGGGCATCGCCCAGGCTCGGCACCTGGTCGAGGAAGGCCATCATTGCCTGGTCTACATCGGGGGGGGCCGCTCCAAGATGGGCGTCCTGCACGATGACAAGTTGTTCGGCAGTCATGGCGGAAGGGTAGAGGTGCCCCCCGAGACGCCGCAAGCCGGAACCCTGTCGAGCTCAAACCGAGACCTGTTCTTCATTGCCAGGATGCCATGTCCAGAGACTCCCTGATTTCCGAGATTTCCCACCGGGTCAATTACTCGGAGATCGACCAGATGGGGGTGGTCTACCACTCGCGCTACGTGGTCTGGCTGGACGAGGCCCGTACCGAGCACATCCGGCGCACTGGGGTCAGCTACCGCGACCTGGAGGCGAAGGGGATCCGGCTCGTCGTCGGTGAGTTGCGGGTCCGCTACCGCCAGCCGGCCCGGTACGACGACCTGGTGCAGATCCGGTGCTGGGTCCGGGAATGCGCCTCCCGCCGGATCACCTTCGGATACGCGGTGTACCGCGATGACGAGTTGCTCATCACCGCCGAGACCGCCATGATGGCGCTGAACGACTCCTATGCTCCTTCCCGACTCCCCGATGAGGTGATGGCCTTGTTGCCAGAATCGCCCGACCCGGTGCGCATTTGATGCGCCTTTCGTCCATTTGTCTTGGCGCCCTGCTGGCGCTCCCTGCCGGCTCCAATGCTCTTGCCCAGGCCGATCCCCGGGTGGCGACGCTGGGACAGCTTGTGGCTGCGGAGGATCGACGGGCCTACGAACCGGGGCTGTTTGACGCCGCGCTCCGCTCCACCGATCCGATCGTCCGGCGACAGGCGACGCTGGGCGCCGGCCGGATCCAGGATCACCGGGCCGGCCCGCCCCTCCTGGCCCTGCTCGACTCTCCGGATACCACCGGTCACGCCGATGCGATGTTTGCCCTCGGCCTGCTCGGGGACTCCACGGTGACCGGCGCCATCGTGGCCCGACTCTCCGATCCGCGTCTGCTCGCCGATGGCGCCGTCATCGAAGCGCCGGGGACTCTGGCCAAGCTCGGCGCGGGCCAGGCGCGGACCCTGTTCAGCCGACTCCTCGATGGTACCAGCCGTGCGATAGCGCCGCGTCGCCGCCAGCTGATGCTCCCTGAGCTGCTGGTGGAAGGGTGGCGCTTCGGGCGTCATGCCCCGGTCCGCGCGGCGTTGGCACACCTCCGCGACAGCAGCGACGCCGTGCGATGGAAGGCGGCGTACCTGCTCGGCCGGACCAGAGCGGCGGCAGGTACCCGGGCACTGCTTGGCGTGAGTGGTGACCCCAATCCGTGGGTGCGCCAGCACGCCATGCGGGGGCTTACCCGCATCGCCGCCGATTCCGGGTCCGTTCCCCGCGATTCCATCCTGCCAGCGCTGGTGGCGGGGCTTCAGGATCCTGACGCAGGCGTGAGGGTCAACGCCCTCATTTCCCTGGTATCCTGGCAGGACTCGACCACGGCGGCGGCGGTTGCCGCGTTGGGTCGCGACGCGGTCCCGAATGTCAGGATGCAGGCGGTCATCGCCCTCGTTGGGCTGCCTGGGAGCGAGGCCCGCACTGCGGCGGCCGCCAACGCGAACGACCGGAGCGTACCGCTGTCCATCCGACGGGAAGCTCTGCTGGGGATCCTGCGAACTGATACTGCCGCCGTGGTTCGCATTGCGGCCGGGATGCTAGATGAACGCGACCCCCGGCACCGCCTTTTGGGGATTGAGCTATCGGCTGCGTCGCGCGGGGGGGATGCCGCCCTGCTGTCGGCGCTGCTCCGCGATCCCGATGTTGTGGTTCGGGTTGCGGCGATGAACTCCCTGGGGGTCGTCTCCGCGGAGCTCGAGGCAGAGACCCGGACTTTCGCCGGGACCCTGCTGGACGATCCCGATCCCGTGGTCCGGTCCTCCGCCTGGTCGGTATATGGCAGGAAGGCGTCCGAACCTCAGGCGGTTGCTGCCCTCGTCGCTGGATGGAATCGCGAGGTTGCCAGGGGGCGATCCGGGATCACGGCCCCGATTCTCGGGGCGCTGCGTCGTCTCCATCTGGCGGGCGGACCGGCTGCGCGGGCGGTGGACTCGCTCTTCCTGCAGCGGGTAGCAGCGCCAGACAATCCCCAGCTCCGCCAATCGATAGGCAATTGGCCAGCGCTGGCGGCGATATGGGGAACCGCCCCGGCCACTGTCGTCCGGTACACCGCCGCCGAGTACCAGGCGGTGGCGGAACGCTGGTTGCTCACGCCTGCCGAGCGTAGTCGCCCGGTGGTCTGGTTTGAGACGGAGGGGAAGGGTCGGGTCGAGGTAGAGTTGCTGGGTGACCAAGCTCCCCTCACTGTGGCTAACTTTCTGGGATTGGTGGAGCAGAAGGCCTTTGACGGGGGGGAGTGGCACCGGGTGGTACCCAATTTCGTCGTCCAGGATGGGGCTGGGCCAGGCTCTGATCCGATCCGGGGCGTGCCGCCAATCCGGGACGAGTTCAATCGGATCCGCTACGACACCCCGATGCTTGGGATGGCGCTCAGTGGCCCCAACACCGGCACCAGTCAGTGGTTCATCAACCTGAGCCCCCAGCCGCATCTGGACGGGGGGTACACGGTATTCGGGCGAGTCGTGGGTGGCCAGCCGGCCCTGGCCGCCATTCTGCAGGGCGACCTGATCCGGTCGATCTCTCGGCGGTGAGGCTCTAACTTGTGATTTCCCAACAGTTTCCAGTTGACCGGGTGAAGTCAGTTCTCTATCTTGCCGGGGCCTTCCTGGTTGCTGGTTGTGGTGGGGCCAGGCTGGGACCGGTCCTGCCGACTGGGATGTCTCCGGCGCCAGTGGCCGAGGCGGGTGCTTGGGTGCTGGGGACCCGTCCAGAGGCCAACCGGTTGGTGCGCTTCAGGTTCCAATTCCGAGATGACCGCGGCGCCGCGGGCGGACGGGGCTCGATTCGAATCACCCCCGGGGATTCGTTGCGATTTGACGTGATCGGGGCGCTTGGGGTGGGGCGGGGAGCGGCCTTCATTTTCGGGGACTCGGCGATCTGGGCCCAGCCCGAGGAGGATATCGCCAAGCTGGTGCCCAACTACCCGTTGCTGTGGGCTATGTTGGGTATTGCCAGAAACCCTGCTGGGGGGGCCACGATCCGGCGGTTTTCTGACCCACAGGTGCTGGCTTGGCAGTTCGCGCTCGGGGCAGACACGGTGGAGTATGTTCGGACCGGGGCCCCGGGTGGCAAGCTCATTGCGGACGTACGGCAGGCGGGGCGCCTGATTGGCAGGGTGGAAACCCTGTTCGGGCCCGATGGGATGGCGGTATCGTCCCGGCTCACCGTGCCGTCGGCTCCGGCCCGGCTGGATTTGCGGTTCACCTCAACTGACACCCAGGCGACATTTGAAGCGGATATCTGGGCACCACCACCTCCTCCTTAGCCTCAGCCTCGTGCTGGCGGGATCAGGCTGCTTTTACCGGTATTCATTTACCGGTGGCGGCCTGCCGCCGGGCATCCGCACGGTGGCGGTGCTGCCGTTCGAGAACCTGACTCCGGAAGCTGCCCTGACCCAGGAGATCAATCGGGCTGTCCGTGAGGCGGTACAGAGCCGGCTGGGGCTGCGGCAATCCGGCGAGAATGGCGCCGACGCGATCGTCCGGGGGACCATCAGCCGGTATGAGCCAGACCTTCCGGTCGGGATTACGTCCTCGTCGCAGGGGGCGGGACAACAGAACCAGGTGGCCGTCACCAGCCGCAACGTCCAGATCGTGGTGACGGTAACGATCATTGATCAGCGCGAGGGTCGCACCTTGTGGGAGCGGACCGGCCTGATGGTGGAAGGCCAGTACGACACCGCCCGCGAAAACGAGAGCCGGGGGCGGGAGCGCGCGCTCGACCGCTTGATTCAGCAGATCGTGGAAGGGGCGCAGTCCCAATGGTAGGGTGGTGGCCGGCGGCACGGCGGGGCGCCAGCACAGTAGGGTGCCTGTTTACGCTGGCACTCTTCACCAGCTCCTTGTACTTCGGGCTCCCGATCGGCCATTCGTACTGGCGCTACACCCGCATGGTCGATGAGATGCGCACCACGGTGCGCTTTGCGCAGACCATTGCCGATGAGCAGATGGTGCGCCAGATCCTCTTGATGGTGGATCAGCTGGAGTTGCCGCGCGAGGCGCGCCGCATCCGGGTTACCCGCAACCCCACGACCCGCCGGATCGCCATCCAGACCGCTTGGACCGAGACGCTTGCCCTGCCGTTCATCACTCGCGATATCCGCTACAAGCCGCGGGTGGAGGGAGTGTACTGAGCGTGTTCTCCGCGGGTTCCACCTCCAAGGTCCGCCCGCTGGCGGGGGCGCTGCACTGGCGCCAGGCGCAGGCAGGCCCCGTCGTCTTTACCAATGGTGTCTTTGACCTCCTTCATCGCGGCCATGTGGAGTACCTTGAAGCGGCCCGCGCCGAGGGGAACGCGCTCGTCGTGGGGATCAACAGCGATGCCTCGGTGCGGGGCCTTGGCAAGGGTCCCGCCCGACCCCTGGTCCCCGAGGCCGACCGGGCGCGGGTGTTGGCAGGGCTCGCCGCGGTAGATTGCGTGGTGGTGTTCGACGAGGCAACCCCGGAGGCACTGCTGCAGTTCCTCCGTCCCGACGTGCTCGTCAAGGGCGGCGACTACAGCCGCAGCACCATCGTGGGTGCCGACCTGGTGGAGAGTTGGGGCGGGCGCGTCCTGGCCCTGCCATTTCACCCCTCCCATTCCACTTCCTCCCTTCTGGAGCGATTACGTGCAGCGACTTGATGGCCGTGCGGCCGATGCTCTCCGTCCCGTGGCCCTGGAGCGGGGTGCCAATCCGTACGCCGAGGGCTCCTGCCTGGTGCGATTCGGCGGGACCCTGGTCCACTGCACCGCCAGCGTGGAGCAGGGCGTCCCCCCGTTCAAGAAGGGCAGTGGCACGGGGTGGGTCACCGCCGAGTACGCAATGCTGCCGCGGGCAACCTCGGAACGGAACAGCCGGGAGCGCAATGGCCCGAGCGGCCGCAGCCAGGAAATTCAGCGGCTGATCGGTCGTTCTCTCCGGGCGGCCATGGGCACCATGGCATTTGGTGAGCTCACCATCAAGATCGATTGTGACGTCCTCCAGGCCGACGGGGGAACCCGCACCGCCAGCATCACCGGGGCCTGCGTTGCCTTGGTCGATGCCTGCTCCTGGATCGCCGCCCGCGATGGCATTCCTTCGCCGTTCGGGCGCCTCGTCGCTGCGGTGTCGGTGGGGATCGTGGCAGGGGCACCGCTGCTGGACCTGGCGTATGTCGAGGACAAGGATGCCGGCGTCGATGCCAACCTGGTCATGCTGGAGCCCGACCAGTTCGTGGAAGTCCAGGGTACCGGCGAGCAGGGGACGTTTGCCCGCGGCGAGCTCGATACGATCCTGGACCTCGGGGTAGGCGGGATCCACCAGCTCTTTGCCATGCAGCGACAGGCGCTCGGCTGGTGAAGCTTCTGGTCGCCACCCGCAGCAGCGGCAAGCAGGCCGAAGTCCGCGCACTCTTCGCGGCCACGGGAATCGAGGTCGTTTTCCCCGATCAAGCAGGGGTGCCAACCACCTCGGCCGAGGACGGCCTCGAGCTGCACGACTCGTTTCGCGGCAATGCCCTGGCCAAGGCGACGTACTTTGCCAAGAAGACCGGCTTGCCAACCGTGGCCGACGACAGCGGGCTGGAGGTCTTCGCGCTCGGCGGTGAACCCGGCGTTCGCTCCAAGCGATGGGCGGGCGCTGCCGGGACCGAAGGGAATGTCGACGAGGCCAACAATGCCTACCTGCTCCGGCGTCTTTCCGGTGCTGCGGGCTCCCGACGCAAGGCACGCTACCGTTGCGTGCTGGCCTACCTGAAGGGCCCCCACGCGCTGCCGGAATTCTTCGAGGGGCAATGCACCGGGGAAATTCGCGAGGCCGCCCTTGGCGAGAATGGCTTCGGCTATGACCCGCTTTTCCAGAGCGATGACCTCGGCCGGAGCTTTGGCCAGGCCACCAGCCAGGAAAAGCAGGCGGTCAGCCATCGCGGCCGGGCCTTTGCCAGTTTGATTCAGGTGTTGACCCCAACGGGTTGAGCCCCACCGCAGGTCTGCAGCGCTGTTCTGCGGGCACCAATCCAACTATCGTGGGGGCGTGATGTCCCAGACTCAAGCGGGAGCGGGCGGGCACGGATTCGGGACCGCTCCGGTCTTCCTGGCCAGCGTCAGCACCGTTCTCGGTGCCGTCCTCTTCCTCCGGTTTGGCTATGCCGTGGGGCATGTCGGGTTTTCCGGAACCCTGATGATCATTGTCATCGGGCATCTGGTGACGATTCCAACCGCCCTCGCGCTGGCCGAAATCGCCACCAATCGCCGGGTGGAAGGCGGCGGCGAGTACTTCATCATTTCCCGGTCGTTCGGACTGACGATCGGCGGGGTGATCGGGGTGGCGCTGTTCCTTTCCCAGGCGGTGTCGGTCGCCTTCTATATGATCGCCTTTGCGGAGGCGTTCCGTCCCCTCGAGCCGTGGTGGACCGGGACGCTCGGGCTTCCGTACGATCCGCGCTTCATCTCCATTCCGGCCACCCTGGCCCTTGGAGCTGTCGTGCTCTCCAAGGGGGCCGAGCTCGGCGTCCGGGCGCTCTGGGTGGTGGTGAGCATCCTGGCGGTGTCGCTGGCGTTTTTCCTGCTGGGATCGCCCGTCGAGGCGGTGCCAGAAATCACCTCGAAACCGGTGAACAATCCCGACCCGCTGATCCTGGTCTTTGCCATCATCTTCCCGGCCTTTACCGGCATGACCGCTGGCGTGGGCCTGTCGGGAGACCTGAAAGATCCGCGCAAGTCCATTCCGCTCGGGGTGATGTCCGCGACACTGGTGGGGCTGGTGCTCTACATCGCCGTGGCGTGGAAGCTCTCGATCTCCGCGCCACCCGAGGTGCTGGTATCGCAGGACCCTCTGGCGATGTCGCGGATTGCACTCTGGGGGCCGATCATCCCGATCGGGCTGGCGGCCGCCACCATTTCGTCCGCCATCGGTTCGATCCTGGTTGCCCCTCGGACGTTGCAGGCCCTGGCCGCCGACCGGGTGCTGCCGCTGCGCAAGTTCAATCACATCGTCTCGCAGGGGCAGGGCCCTGCCAACGAGCCCCGCAATGCCACCTTCCTGACGCTCGGCCTGGCATTGGTCACCGTGGCGCTCGGCAACGTGGACATCGTGGCGCGGATGATCTCGATGTTTTTCATGGTGACCTACGGGGCCCTCTGCCTGATCAGCACCCTGGAGCACTTTGCCGCCCGGCCCGGCTTCCGGCCGAGTTTCCGCTCCAAGTGGTATATCAGCCTGGT
>Ga0163144_10000801_pt1 | contig 74214 bp, 75 predicted proteins | sample OliLak19BULKMAT1_FD_123175 | JGI IMG/M metagenome (GOLD analysis project Ga0163144, IMG submission 123175) | Freshwater microbial mat bacterial communities from Lake Vanda, McMurdo Dry Valleys, Antarctica - Oligotrophic Lake LV.19.BULKMAT1 | ecosystem: Environmental > Aquatic > Freshwater >... | reverse complement strand
GCTCGCACGCCGCTGCCGTCAGCCGATTTCCTTTCTGCGGGTTTTTGAATTCCAAAGTAAATATACGTAGCAAGTCCGCCGCCTAATAGAAGAAGGATCAGCAGATGCTTGGGTTTCATAGTCGACTTCTCCTGACGAGCCAGACGAAGAGCGATAAAATCATCAAAAGTTGTGGAATGACAAAAAGCGATGCGTAATAGACGACTACTCTTTGAGGCTCAGTCATTTCAAGGGTGCTCTGTGTCCATGTACGGGCTCGAATCGATAGGCTCTCGCCTTGATTCCCGATCAAAAAAGAGAATGAATTTAAGAAGAGATCGCGATTGTATTGAGCTTGAATCAGTCGATCACTGGCAAAAGCTGCGTTGCCAAAAACAATGAGGCGACCGTCTGTCGAATAATCATCTGCTGTCGGCTTCTCAACTTTCCACTCCGAAATTTGACCAATCGGTAGGGGACCAGAAAGATCTCCATCTTGAGAATTTTTTTGAGCTCCTTTGGCGCGATCAAAAAGAGATTTAATATTCGATTCGCCCCATGCATCCTTTGAAGTGGAGACAAGCGAGCTGACTTTTGCGGCTCCTTTATAATTGGCAAGACTTAAGACAGGACTCGCCATTGCAAACTGAGTGACGTGATCTTCTCCCAGTTTGCTCACAATCGGATGGGGAGAATAGGAATAGGCTAAAAACTCAAGCGAAGCCTTTTTGCCAAACGGTCCGAGCTGCATAATTTCAACAAGAATTGCGGGCTTCTCCTGCATCCCATACTTTTCTAAGAGAGGCTGAAATCCAGAGGGCAAGAGCCTGTCTTTTGTCGCTGAAATGATTGGGTCCTGCCCAATGATCATGAGCCCGCCTCGGGCCAAATAGTTTTCTAAAATGCTAAGACTAGAGGGGGATATTGGGCGCTGAGCTCCCCACGAGGAGACGAGCGCTGCATCCTTTGGTATTGTGCCGGCTTGAGCGAGATTGAGTGGACTTACTTTAAAGCCTTCGGCCTCGAGCAAAAGTTTTCCAATATAAAGACCACTCGGATCTTCTTGATTGGCAAGTGGAGCCTGACCTTCACCTTGAAGAAAGTAGATGGTCTTTTGAGTTGTCTGAACGACTCTTTTAAATGCATTTGTCAGAGCTTCTTCCGTTGCAGAAGCGAGCTTGATCGTTCGCTTGGTTGCATCATTTCGAATGACGACTTCACCCACGCCTGCACCGAGTTCCTTGAGGAGGGCGGGTTCTTCGTTGGGATCTACAATTTCCAGTTTCACATTCTTAGAAACATATTGATATTTTTCGACCAAATTCTTGAGCACGTCTCGCTCGCGCTGACCGCGATCCATAAAGGCAAATACAGTAACTGGTTCGGGCAGTGATGTCACAACTGCTTCGGATTCGGGTGCAAGCGAATGAACTCGATTGGTCGTTGTATCCCACTTTCGTTCTCCGAATTTTGAATGGGCTACAACATTGAGTCCAACCAGGATCAAGAGGATAAGCAACCCCCCAACAATTCCCATGATTGCAGAGCGCTTCTGGGAGAGTGCCGCCAAAGTCTCACCGAGAGAATAGAAAAGAAATATCCCAAGACCTATGAGGCCAAGGAATAGCTGTATAAGAGCAAGCGTTTGAAAAATCCCAGAGAAGAGAATGCTTGCGGGGCCTCCAAAAAGAACAAAGATCAATCCAAGTCCACCAGCGAATTTAGAAAATCTTTTCATCCATTATCTCCTTGTTAAAGAATCAATCGAAATTTGTGTGCCAGCTAAGAAGAGCAAACTCACCGTAAAGAAATAAACTAATGACGATACGCTTACGATGCCTTTCGTAAAACCTTCGAAGTGCGTTTGTATCGAAGCTGCTTCAAAGAATGTTGCGAGGTTTCCGGGAACAATTTTTGCCGCCCATCCAATCATGAGTAAAATAAGCAATATAAAGACCGCCGTGAAGTAGGCGATGATTTGGTTGCTGGTAAGAGAACTCGTAAATATTCCAACCGCTACCATGACCAGAGCGCAAAGGGCGAGGCCCGTATAGCTGGCAACAACGGGGCCAATCTCCGGATTGCCGAATTTAAAGATGACCGTCAAAAAAACGATTTGAGAAGCGACGATCAAAAAGAAAAAGCCAAAGCAAGCCATCAGCTTTCCGAGAATGATATCCCAGGAAGATATTGGTGACGTAAAGAGTAACTCATAGGTGCCCTGCTTCTTTTCTTCCGACAGACTGCCCATCGTAATTCCAGGCAGCGTGAAGAGGAAAAGAAAGAAGGTAAATGATACAACCTGGGCCACGAGCATTTCGTTCAAATTGATTTGACTAAAAATCTCGGTGTTCTGACTAAATTGCGCCTGCATTTTCGCATTCTTCAAAATTTTGTCGAAGGTTTCTAGTGATGCCAGAAAATGAATTCCGGAAATCAACGCAAAAATTCCCAATATCACGTATGCAATTGGAGAAACGAATAAGCTCTTCAATTCTCTCCTAGCAATTGTCCATGCCGCCCATCTCATACTGCTCTCCTTTGCGCCTCAGAAATAAGGGCCGCCTCATCTTTTGTGATCACTTCCAAGAATAGTTCTTCGAGTGACTTTCTTTGATTCATATCTTGAATCTTTTGTTCGTGAGTAATCTTGCCACGATGAACAATGATCGCTCGCTGACAAGTGGCCATGACTTCCGATAAAATATGTGTGGACAGTAAAACGGTATGCTCGCCGGCGAATTCTTTAATCAGCTTTCTAATTTCAATGATCTGTACCGGATCGAGACCAACCGTAGGTTCATCTAATATAATGACAGGCGGCTTATGGACGATTGCTTGAGCAAGGCCCACTCGTTGGCGGAAGCCTTTCGATAAATTCCCAATAACACTTCGACGTCGATCGGTAAGGCCACATTTTTCAAGCGACCAGTCCAAAAGCTTTTTCTGGTCGTTCGCTTTAATGCGCTTCAATTCCAATACAAATTTCAGGTAGGTCTCAACCGTCATTTCAGGATAGACAGGCGGAGTTTCTGGCAAGTAGCCGATGGATTTTTTGACGCCCATTGGATTTTTAAGGACTGAATGCCCCGCAATCCAAGCATCGCCCGATGTGGGTTGGTAAAATCCGGTGAGGATTCGCATGGTGGTGGTTTTGCCCGCACCGTTCACCCCCAGAAAGCCAACGATTTCTCCCTTTTGAATTTCAAAAGAGAGATTGGTAAGGGCTTGAAACGGACCATAAGATTTCGTGAGATTTTGCGCCTTAATCATAAGCGAATACTACGAATCCCGAGCCTGCTCGTCAACGAACAGCCTGAATTTTCAAGGACTTCACCTTTTCTTCAAGGAGGGACGGGGGGACTCCCAGCTTTTGGCTGGCTCTCAGTAAATCCCCTTGCGAACTTTGCAGCGCCTCCAAAATAGTCTCCTTCTCAAGGGCTTCAATCTTGAGACGCAAAACATCATGAGCGCTGTCTTCCCAGTTTTTTCGAGGTGCAAGCGGAGATCCAAAAAGGTGCGGTGGTAGATTCTCTCGGGAAATCACTGGACTCTCCGCCACATTGACAGAATATTCGATGCAATTTTCGAGTTCGCGAATATTGCCAGGCCAAGGATACTGAACGAGCTGGAAAAGTGCGTCGTCGTCAATTCGCGATACGGTCTTCGAGAATTTCTTCGAAAATATTTTAAGGAAATGATCAACAAGAGGCTCTATATCCTGAGTTCGTTCACGAAGGGGAGGGATATACATGGGGACAACATTGAGGGAATAAAAGAGATCCTTTCGGAAGGCTCCTCGATCAATTTTTTCAAGCAAATTGAAGTCCGTAGAAGCAACCACGCGACAGGGCATTCGATCAGCCGCAGCGAGTGCATCAAAGAGTCGGGCCTGCATTTCCAGAGAAAGTGCTCCTACCTCGTCTATATAAAGTGTTCCCTTCTCCGCCAAGCTAATCCATCCGGGCTTTTCTTCCGTACCAAAGAGCTGATTGCCTTGCTCTTCGACGGGGCAAGCGGAGAGATAGGCTCGAACAAGTGGAAGGCTGCGGCGCTCGCTTTTGTCATGCAACAGACGCGCTACGACTTCCTTTCCCGTTCCGGCTTCACCGGTAATTAAGACGTTTGAATCAGAATTAGAAACTTGCTCAATGAGGGAATACACCCGCTCCATCTCGTCGGTAGAGCCAATGATTTTTTCCTCCTGACGAAGAAATGACCGCGATCGCTGGAACTCTTTGGCGATGGATTCTGCCGATCGAATCGCTCGATCAAGGGTTTTCAAAAACTCGTCTTGATTGAACGGCTTTGTGACATAATCAAATGCACCGCGTTTCATCGCTTCCACAGCAGTATCGATGGTGCCGTGAGCCGTAATCATAATGACGGGAATATGCGGCTTTTGATTGCGAATACGTTGAAGGAGTTCGAGACCGTCCATCTCTGGCATTTTTAGATCGGTGATTACCGTGTCGAAGGGCTCAGCAAGAATCTTGGTCCAAGCATCGGCTCCGTTCACTGCCTCAACGGAGTGGTGTCCCATCCTACGAATTTGGATGCTGAGAACCCGTCGTACACTTTCTTCGTCATCTACAATGAGGATCTTTGCCATTTTTAATTCACCATTCGAGCAGCTTTTTCGCCGGCCAAGGGGAGCAAAATCTTAAAAGTCGTCCCCACATTCAACCGACTTTCCACGCTAATACTGCCGCCCAGAGAATCAATGATTTTTTTGCAGATAGGAAGCCCCAAACCACTTCCTGCGCGCTTCGTTGTAAAAAGTGGAGTGAACACATTTGGAAGGACATCGGCTGGCATTCCCGGCCCATCGTCCTTTACACTGATGAGCATTCCTTGAGGCGCAAGACTTGCCGATACAGTGACTGTTTTACTAAATGCCTCGCAGGCATTCTGCGTGAGGTTAAAGAGGACTTGCTCCAATTTAAGCGGATCGGACATTAAAGGAGGAATTTCGGGTTGAACGTCGAGGAGCAATCGCGTCCCGGTGCGATCCGCTTTGGGCTGAACCTCCTGGATCATTTTTCGAAGAAGAGTATCGATAAAAATACTCACAGGCTCTTCTTGTGTTCGAGCAAAATTCAAATACTGATTCACGGTCTTTTGCATTCGATCGACCTCCATACGAAGGATGCCGACGCACTCTCGGTCTTCTGAATTCAATAAACTCGGTGAAGTTTCTAGAAGTTGTGTAGCTCCGTGGATAGCCCCGAGCGGATTGCGAATTTCATGAGCGAGAGCCGCTGACATTTCTCCAAGGGCCGCCAATTTCTTTTGGCGTTCTTGACCCTCGAAATGTTGTAGTTGATCTAATACACTCATAATGTCGGCAGAGAGTGTGTTGAGGCGACTAATTTCCTGATCCGAAAAGCTCGTATAGGGATTCGTCGAGCGTAGTGAAGTACGAAGAAGCCATATCCCTAGCAACTCATCCTGTCGATGAAGCGGAATCGCCATATGCGTATGCATTTCGCGAAGTGCCTCTTGAACTTCCACAGGTACCTCATGATCCTGTTCCAAAAGAAGTGGATCGGGATGGCCTTTGAAAAATGCAATTAAGGGATGGTCTACTTCGAGTGAAGTTTTGAAATTGAGATTGCTCGGCTCGACCAATCGATAGTCGCGAGCATTCTGATCCCAGAGAAAAAGCCCCGTTTGATAAATTCTTCCAGACTCCCGGATTCCATTTAATATCGCCTCGCAGAGATCGGGGACAGTCTTAGCGCCTCGAAGTCGCTTGGGGAGTTTTTTCAGCAATTCTTCAAATTCATATCGATCTACAATAAACTGTTTGAGAAAGAAGGTATCCATTCGCGACCTCAGCGGTTCGAGCACGCTCAGAATAATGAAGGATGCAATGAATGTATTAAAGATAAATAATTCTGCGTCTTCTTTTCCAACCCAAGCGAGAAGTGAAAGGAAGATGCTACTCAGGATGAGAGTCAATAGGAGGATGCGAATCCCTCGAAGCATCAACTCGCGGATTTCTCGAAGGCGTGGATTGGCTACCATCTGAAAGAGAAAATAGAGAAAGACCGCCGTTAGGATATTTCCAACATAGGGAAGCGGAATCAGGGGGATTGCCGATTCTGCCCGAATCTGTCCCACCAGAGAAAAAAGTGCACAGACAGCCAGGCCTACCAAAACAAAATAAGATCTTGTTTTTAATTTGAGATTCTCTGTTGTGCGATAAACTCGAAATAGTCCAAAGGCGAGAGATGAAAAGCAGATGAGAATGAAAGTCCCGGTCAATGCGTTAGCCAGAAAATAATATTTTTCGACAGGCGAGTAGTAGAGAATTATAACGGCCGTCACACTTGCCACAAACATTCGGGACGTCGCACGGCGACTGAAGAATATGAGGCTGATGAATTTCGCAGCTATAAGGGGGAGGATGACCCCTAATATTAAATGTCCACGGTGGGCTGCTGTCGCTGTGAGAGTCGTTTCGGCTAAACTGATGTCTCGCTGAGTATAAGAAACAAGATAAAATAAGTTCCAAAGTGCGTAGGTAGCACAAAATGCGCCAAGCCAGACCATCGCGGCCGATTTTTTCTGAAGTGCCGCTCTAAATGAAATGATAGAAGTGCCGATCGAAATGAGCATTGCCAAAATGGTAGACTGAATGACCACGGCAGAAACTTCCGTGGAGGTACGAAATCCTTCCCAATCGAGAATGGAACCCAGGTCTGTCATAGACTCGGCTATTTCAATTGATTTATAGTTTAGCTGCAATGAAACAATGGTTTGATCGCGCTTCGAATTTTCGACCACCCCCGCGCGACGAACTTCACTTAGCCCGACGTCTCTTTCATGTCTTAAGTGGCTCTGGCATTGTGGTAGCTTCCTTTTTTTTGGAGACGAAGGGAGAGTTCGCACTCTTCATGGGGGTTTTGACGCTCATTGGGTTGATCGCAGAGGGCTCACGATTGGCGTTTCCACACTTTAATCGCTGGCTGCTTTATCGTTTTCAGTCGGTGGTGCGAGAGGGCGAGGAGTTTCATTTGAGCGGAATCTCCTATTATTTACTGGGGTCGCTCATCGCCGTTCTTCTCTTTCCTCGCCAAATTGCAGTTCTTTCAATTTTGTTTCTCGCGTTCGGAGATCCCATCGCTTCTGTCGTTGGCCTTTTGGCAGGAAGGCGCAAATGGCCAACTGCAATAAGTCCTTCGCAGAAAACCTTCGAGGGCAGCTTCGCTTGCTTTGTTTTCTGCAGCCTCTTGACTTGGTTCGTAAGTTATCAATTCAGTAAAACGACGGATTTCATTGTATCGGATCGCTTATTATTTTCTGCCATAGGTGGTTTTTCGGCGGCCCTTGGAGAACTTTTGCCTCTCAGGATGGACGACAATTTTGCAATTCCGCTTATTTCGGGAACATGTCTTTGGGTCGTTGCAGCTTTCTTTAACCTTGTACCAGGACTTTATTTATAAAATGGAATTTTCATTAAAATTTTGGGGTGTTCGAGGCAGTTTTCCAAGCGGCAATTCGCAAATTGCCAAGCATACGAGTTGTGTGGAGCTGGATTTAGGCGAGGGGCATTCGGTATTTTTTGATGCGGGCACTGGCTTGCATCCTGCTACACTCAATCGGAAATTCAAGAAGCTGAGCATTTGCCTTTCTCACTTTCATTGGGACCATATCCAAGGCTTCCCATTTCTCAATGGTCTTCACCAGAACGAAATGGAGATTGAAATCATTTCTGGATTCCCTGATGCATTTGAGCGCCTCAGCGTTTTGTTTGACGAAAGATTTCACCCAGTACCGGCAGATTTTTTAAAGGATCGTGTGACCTTTAGAATAATGGAACCTGGGCAGAGTCTGGCTTTGCCGAGAGATTTGAAGCTGAGCTTGGCACCTCTGAATCACCCGGGCATCAGCTTTGCGTTTCGCTTGGACGGAAAACTTTCGAATTTTGTTTACGCGACTGATTCTGACTATGATCCCGTAACGATCGAAGCTGAAAAGCTGCTGCGGCAGGCCGACTATGTAGTGATGGACTCGCAGTTTCTCGTTGGAGATTCTTTTTCCAAGGCCCATTATGGACACGCGAGTTTCAAACACTCAATTGATGTTGCCGCCAGGCATCGAGTTCGACATTCGATTCTGTATCACTTTGATCCCAACTATTCTGATGAAGAGATTTTTTTGATGGAAGCTCAGGCCCTCGACTATTCTCGTAAAACCTACGGTGACGAAGGACCCAAAATAATTTTAGCCAGAGAAGATCAAGGACTTCAAATACCGCTGTGAGCAATTAAAAACGGCTGCCATACGGAATTAGAATTCTTAAGAACTGTCAGAAGGGGCGAGACGCTTGGACGTTGAGGATTGCTGAGGAGCGCCATACCCGCTTGTTGGGGGGTTCGTCCGCCCTTACGACGATTGCAAGGGTGACAACTCGTCACCACATTCTCCCACACTGTTTTTCCACCTGCCATTCGAGGCACTACATGGTCAATATTGAGCTTCTGTTTTGGCAAATCTTTTGAGCAGTACTGACATGTATATCGATCTCGAATGAAGACTTGGCCGCGTGAAAACTTGACCGATTGTGGAGGCCGCTTGTCGAAATCATTGAGAACAACAACCTTAGGTACGGGAACATCTCGAGTGACGGTTCTCAGGTAATAGAAGTGGGAGGCTTTCTCAGAGGGTAGGGTGTCGTCGAGGAGCTGGTCCCATGAATAAGTCTGGTATTCGTGGTCTACCCCTACCGCAATATCCATATAAAGAAGACTGATCGCTCGCTTGATCGTTGTGATATGGATAGGCAAGTAACATCGATTCAGTACTAAAACTCTAGGAGATCCGCCTGTAACATCTATGTCGAAGGTAATTTCGAAAACCACACCTCTCTCCTATAGTATAACGCCCGAAATGGTAGGCGCCAAGATGGAACGCGCCGACAGGGTTATAGCTGCTTTAGAGGGCATGCCGAGTCGATCGCAGCTCAAAGCCTGGTTTCTGGAGGGGCGCATCAAGAGAAACGGCAAGGCGATTGAGCCCAAAACAAAAATTGCTGCAGGCGATGAAATCACCGTACTTGTTGCGGATGCGCCGCCCAGTAAACTCGAAGCCAGAAAAATTCCTTTAAATATTCTCTATGAAGATGAGTCATTGATGGTGATCTACAAACCCGAAGGTTTGAAGATGCATCCCGGTGCGGGGGACCAATCGATTGCAACTCTTGCGCACGGGTTAGTTGCGCACTCGAAAGAACTTTCCGATCAAGGCGGAGAGTTTAGACCCGGAATCGTTCATCGATTAGATAAGGACACAGAGGGAATTGTTGTAGTCGCTAAGAATAACGAAGTGCATGAGGCGCTTAGCTTGCAATTTTCAAATCGAACAATTCAAAGATCCTACTGGGCACTTTGCTACGGAAAATTTCCAAGTCAGATAACGATCGAAGCGCCTATTGCAAGACATCCTCGTGAGCGAAAGAAGATGGCGGTGGTTTCGAAAGGAAAGCCTGCAACGACAGATGCAAAGCTTTTGAAATATTTTGATGCTGGATATTCATGGGTTGAATGCAGACTTCGCACCGGAAGGACACATCAAATTCGTGTGCATATGACCCACAAAGGTTTTCCATTGCTAGGCGATCCTCTCTATGGCCGATCGCGAAAGCTAAGTGATTTTCCAGAAATCCAAGAAGCAATCGAAGGTCTTAAAGGGCAAGCACTGGTGGCATTTGAACTTGGCTTTCTTCATCCCGTGAGCAAGCAATCGCTGCACTTTAAAATTGATTCTCCCCCCTGGTTGAAAAAATTCATCGAAGCGAAGCTTTTATGATTTCGATACCCATTCATTGTTTCGAAATCGCTCAGGCTCAATTTGTTTGGGACACAGGAGATCAAAATGGATTGGTTGCAAGTTCGAACGCAGTTCGTCTCAAACAGACCCACTCTTCGACCGGCCATCTTGTTTCCCGATCCGATTTGGAAAATTCTGAAAATCATCTGCGAGAAGGGGATTGGCTTGTGACTAATGAGCCGAAAACCCCGCTCGGCATTCAGGTAGCAGACTGCACAGCGATTTTGGTTGAAGGCTCGAGTGCAAAAGGCTCGTTTGTGGCAGCAATTCATGCGGGATGGAGGGGGACGGCCATAGGTGTTATGGAAACTTGTCTGGAGTCTTTGCAAAATTCCGTGGCAAAGAACGTTTGGCTAAGCCCGAGCATTTGTCAGAATCACTTTGAAGTTGGAAGCGAGGTTATAGACGCCCTCGAATCGAGCGCTGGTGCGTGGACGAAGCCGTCAAGTGTATCAGGCAAAGTTCTGTTTGATTTAAAGGGCTATCAATCTTCGAGATTAAAAAAAATGCTAGGAAATCGCGCCCAGATTCACACGAACCCTCTTTGCACTTTCTGTCAGCCGGAATTGATTTCTTATCGACGAGCCAAGGGCGAGCTGACGCCCTCGAAGAGGCAGTGGGCTATCATCGAAATGAAATAAATTTTAATTTTTCTTTTTCCAGGGAATGATTTGTCCCGTAGTTTCTTCAGCGCGATCAATCATATCGAATTCTATCTCTTGGGGGCTTAAGCGCTGTTGAACTTCACTTAAGGAATTGAACGACGAGATCCCTTCCCATTTCAATAAATTCTGTGACATCGCAAGCACCAGCGAGCGCTTTGAGTCCTTATCAAAATCCCTGAACTGAGCTCGCGATGTTTCAGGTAAAGTTTGAAATAGTGCTCCCAAGACAAGAACAACAAGAGAGCCTTTTAAAAATCCCAGTGCCACACCAACCCATCGGTCCGCAGGACTGAGTTCTGTCGATTTCTTAATCGCATGAATGAGGGATCGAATGCTCATCCAGGAAAGAAATAAAACAAATGTTGAAACCCCCCAGGCAACCAGTTCTGGAGCTCTAGCGAACCAAGCCCAACCAGAAGAATATTTGAGCCAATCACCCATTGGCTTTGCAAAGAAAATCACCGAGAGAATGAAGAGAATTGAAATCACTTGATTGATGAATCCTCGAATATAGCCGACAATTGCAAAAAAGATGATGAGCAGTAAAAACATGAGATCGATGTACATACCTTTATGCTAAAGCCAAAAGCCTACCTCTCAAAGTTTAACTTTCTTGCGATTGAGCCAAGAACAGAAGTTGTCACACTGAACTGGCTCACTGCCTTCTTTATTTTTGCTGCCTGCGTAATTCTCTTTTCCGAGCAACTTCCTAGCTATGTGCGTCAATATAGTTTTCAGGTTTTTCTATTGATAAGCATCATTTCGATTTCCCTTACGGGGTGGAGGCCTCTCCTTGGGATCAATGCGAAAGTCGTTGTGACCATTTTTCTCCTGCTCTTCGTCTATTTTGGAGCGCTGGGAATTCTGGAGCTCGTAATGCACTTGTTTGGAGTGACTGGAGTCTCCAATCCTTTGACTGGAAGATCCGACTGGTTTCTGCTCGCGGTGCTTGCTCCATTTCTGGAGGAGATTTTTTTCAGAGACCTTGTCTTGAAAGCGTTCTTTTATCGTCTCAACAGGCTCTGGCTGGCAATTTTTTTATCAAGCCTGCTTTTTATGGCGGCGCATTTGACTCTCTATCCTGGAGCTTTCTTTTTAGGAATTATAGGCTGCATCCTTGTGATTTTTACTAAGAGTCTGTGGCCGTCGATAGCTTTCCACTCAATCTCGAACTTGAGTTTAATTTTTATACCTGCATGGTTTCCCAAAATCTGGCAATTCCTCATCGAACAAGGATTGGTGTCGCAGTTCTATCGCTAGAGAATCCCAGGATTCCAAGGAATCGTATAGTCCGCTGGTCCAGCTTTCTTTAGAACTACATCACGCGCACCAATTCCATGATTAAAGAATGCCTTTCGTACGGCCTCAGTCTCAGGCGAGGACGCCCACGGGTCGCTTCCACTTGAAGCCTGCGCCAATTTTAAAAGCGTCAAATAAAATTCATGGATTGTCTTTGCCTTTGCAATCTGAGCTTCATGAATGAGTCGGTCGGCTTTCTCGGCTCCGAGCATCTTGCGCAAATCCCAGAGTGCACCGCTAAACATGAGACCATCGCCGTGAGGATCGTAGCCCTTATAGTCCTCTGGGTATGTTCTCTTATTATCAATTTGACGAATATAGTTCTGCTTCATTTCTATTGCGAAACTCTCTTGCAATACATTTTCCCCGACAATTGGATTATTGATGATGGTTGCTGATAGGTAGTCGGCCATCGCTTCATTCATTGCAATGAATTCATAGTCTGCAATCAGACCATATTTTTCATAGACAACTGAGTGTCCAAATTCATGAATGATAACGGATCTCGCGAGGCCCGTATTTCGAAGCCGTTTCTTACCCGCACCAAATGCTAGGTGGTAAGTGAGCGGCAGAAAAAAAGCATTGTCCGGCTCTGGTTCAAAGCGAGCAATGGCGTTGATCTGCTTCGCGGCTTTTGAATAATTAAATTTATTTTTGAGATACGACTTCGCTGTCATCACCCAGTGGAAGATCGTTCGCTCCTCTAATCCCGGCCCTTCGTCGAGTGAGACTTCGTCAGAAGTCAGAGTCAATGGATCCACATCTTTCGACACGAAATTCTTTTCGTCGCTAAAAACAAGAATTGTTTCGTTTTGGAGTTTCAATTGAAAGCGATTTCCGAATAAGGCTTGGTTCGTCAAAATCCCAGACTCACCGGTAAGAGTTGTCTTACCGTCCGCACCAAATGCAGACACATAGGGAAAGAAAACCTCCTCTGGAGTACTGAGCGGATGATCGGGGGAGATGGTGCCTTTGATCTTAAGGGAAGAAATATGAGAGCTAGGCTGAAATGCACCAATGGCCTCGCCTGTGCTCTCATCGATCCAGAATATGAATTCGAGCAGTCGATCAGTCTCAAGGACTGCAAATTCTCGAGCAAAGAAGGCTGTGGCCTTTTTGTCTTCAGTCGAGCGAACGTAAACTACTGATCTCTCTTTTATGATCTGATGTGGATTCGTAAAATAGTTTCTCGAGCGAATATCATTCTGTTCGAGTCCGGTAGAGCTTCCGAGCTTCTCAAGTATTGAAGGCGAAACCGCAGTGGAGCTGAGCGTGGTCCAGTCTCCGCTAGGTGTGAGGGTCAGAACTAGATCTGCTCCCAAAACATCTCGGCCCTGATAGATTTGATGAAACTTCGCGTAGGTGAATTCGAATCCAACTTCCACCTCATCGAATCTCCATTCGAATCCTGGAAATAAATCTTGCACGACTTTGGTTGCTCGCGCTTCTAAAACATCGACAGGAGCGAGTGGCTCCAAATTCTTCGAGCTGAATTCTGAAACTCGAGAGCGCTCAATGCGTCGCGGAGAATCAAACTCCAGATTCTTCAATGTCATCACTGCCGAATCACCCATTGATTCGGCTGCGCCCACAAAAGAAGAAACATTGCGTCCAAAATCGAGCGTGTTTAAGTGCTGACCCTGATTCTGACTCTCAGTCGCACACGCGGATACTATGAAACCAATTATTAAAGGTATGACCCTTCTAATTCTAGATTGCTCTAGAAGACCCTCCATCATTTCTCAATCCCCCAAAGCCAGATTACGGGCGCGTCAAAAGGGGGTCAACGGATTTGAAACTCGGTCGGCAGTTTACTCAGTGCGTCATTCAGGAATTTATCTTTGGGGCGCAATCGAAGTCCGGTTGAGATATGTCGAGATGCACTCTTCCAGTCCTTCATTTCAAAGAAAATCGTGGCACAGTTCACATGCACAACAAAATTTTCTGGATCTGCCTTCAATACTTCTTGAGAGATGGAGATCACATCGCGAAATTTTCCCTGATATAAAAGAGCGGTCGTTAACTGACTCATCGAATAAGCATCACCTGGGTAAAAGCTCAAATAGTGTCGAATCCAATTTTCCGCAATCTGCCATTGATCTTTGCGAAGCGCTGCCTGAAAACTGACTTTAAAAATTTCTGGCTGATCTCGAAATTTGGCCGTAGCTCTAACTGCAAAATCAAAAGCTGAATCAAATTCTTTCAACTCCAAAAGCGTCATGCAAATTTCAACCCAGGCAGCGGGATTCTCGGGCTGCTCCTTTAATTTTTTGCGAGTGAGTTCTAGATAGTAGAAATATTTATCTCCGATATCTTTTTTTAGACGACCAAAGTGGTGGAGAATGACGGGCAGCCTCTCATGCGATAGCCCCAAACGTGAAACGGAAGGTAAGAGGCTTTCGTGAATGGGGCCTTCGTATGCAATGCCAGAATCTCGTCGGTAGAGTCGCTCCATCCAGTTTTCAATAAAGAATATTTTTTCGGATCGATTCCGGATGGGCAGGGGTAATTCCTCTACCACTTCTGTGGTTAATTCTCTGGCCATTTCAGTTTCTTGATTGAGAGTATAGTTTCGCTGTGTGAGCGAAAAACAAAGAGTCTTGTCTTGTCCAATCGCTCTTTGAATATTGGTAAAAGCGGAGGAGTCTAGCCATTCATCTCCGTCGACAAAAAGTATCCAATTGTATCTAGCCTTCGAGGCTGCAAAATTTCGAGCATCGGCAAAATTGTCGTTCCACTCTCTATCGAGCCACTGAAAATGGGGCACATTTTTTTGAAAAGAAAATGCTATTTCCTTAGTGCGATCGGTGGATCCAGAGTCACACAAAATTAACTCATCCACAAAGGGGGCAACACTCATGAGGGATTGCTCAATGAACTCCTCTTCGTTTTTGATGATATAACAACAAGATAAGGGTAATCTGGACATAGCCAAATTCTATCGAGCGCTATCTTGATTTAAAAGCAAAAGTCCTCTAGTTAACGGACGCCATGATTTCCCCCCTATGGCCTCTTTTACTTTGTCTTGTTGCGGCATCCGATTCGCTGGAAGCCCGGCTTGATAGAGGATTGGGCCTTATGCTCGAAGCCGACAGAGAAGGCTCAATACCTGAGCTCGATTATTCTGCGCGAATGATCGCGTCAGCATTTTTTGCTCCTGCGGCCATGACGGATTCTAAAGGTGTTGAAGTTCTAAATGCCAAGATGCTCCGATGGTTAAATATTAATTCCAATTTATCAATTCAGGCTTTGATTGAACTTCGAGATGCGTTTGATCGGGACTTGAGTGAAATTCAGAAAGATGAATCCTATGTAAACCGGGGATGGGTCGTGGCGTTAGGCGCGTCGAGTTTGGCGTTTCTTCCAATTCATCTTCTATTCGTAAAGCCGACAAGGCGTTTGGGCGCGAAGTTTCGTACGAAGTCTCAAGACTGTCGCCGTCACATTTCAAGACTTAGCACCAAAGCGCTTTCTCATCTTTTGGTTCGCCGCCCACGGTGGAGCCTGTTTCTTTTGACTGTTCCCGCTGCATCATATGGAGCCAATCTGTGGTACTTTTCTGAGTATGAAAATTGGCGATCTTCGGAGCGCGCCGTAAGAAATGATATTCTGCCGCGCATCAAAGAACTTCTTTCTAGCAAGGCCAGACCCTGAACTCTAAACTAGAGATGTGGTCAAATTCGACAGACTCATATCGATCATTTTCTTAGGATCCCTCCATTCGCCAGCAATTTACTCTGGATCTCCTTTTATTGAACTGACGACCTCATCTCAGAAAGTCATTCGTCAGTGGGATCCGCCAATAATTAAATGGCGCTACAATCCGTCGGGTGCACCTTCGAATATTCAATCCATTATTGAGACAGCGCTCAATACATGGAAGACTCAATCTCAGTCGACTGTGGAGTTTGAATTCTCAGGCACCACGACCAACAATATTCCGGTTCTCGATGGTTATTGTGATTTCTTGTTCAATGTTAATTTTCAGGCCCTGGGGCTTCCGAATAACATCATTGCTCTTACATTTAGGAACGGAAGTATTACTGATACTTTAAGATCGAAGAGCGATCGAATTCTAGAAGATGCGGATATCATCGTGAATCCCGAACTTTCGGATTTGTGGATTACTGGAATTCCTACTGATCCCACGCAATTGGATTTGAACGAAATTATTCTGCACGAGTCGGGACATCTCTTGGGTTTAGCTCATAGCTTCTTGATCGATTCGGTGATGTATCCTGCGAAGCCTCGAACATCTTCGGATCCTGAACTCAAAGCGCTCTATCGTGTGCCAAAGACAACCCTCGCTCATGACGATTCAGCATGGCTTTCGTGGCTGTATCCGAATTCGAGTTTTGCGAGCTCAACCGGCACGATCGAGGGAAGGGTATTCTACAATGATAGGCCCTATGTGGGTGCGCATATCGTGGCTGCAAAACTGAACGAATCCGATCTCGCTTACCCGTTTTATCCAAGCTCAGGCGCGGGCGATCTTCTGGTTCGAGGTTTGCAGAACGTCGCAACTTTCTCCGAGCAAAATGGCTACTTCAAAATTCCAGGCCTGAATCCAGGCTCCTATGTTTTGAGTGTTCAGGATGGTGAGAGCTTTCTCAATTTCTCTTTATCGAATGTGAACGATTATTTGAGGCAAAATCGCTCGGTGAGTGAAATTCCCACCGCGTTTTATCGAAGCCCCGATTGCGGAAGTGATTCGATCTTAAGTTTAAATGATTTTACCAATCAGTATAATGCCGCTGCAGCTTTTCTGGTAGGTGCTGGCCGCTCCTACTGCGGTGTCGATTTTCAAGCTAAAACGGGAGAAAGTTTTTGTACGAATTCGCCGCGAGAATCCAATTCATGCGGCGGGGGTGGTTGTCAGGTTTCTGAAAACTCCAAAGCTTTCTCAGGAATCATGGGGATTCTGCTCTCGGTCGCCGGACTTCTTGCTATTTTAGTTTTGCATAGGGCAATCGCAACTCTTCCTCGAGGCGCAAAAGCTGATTGTACTTCGACGTTCGATCCGACCGACAAAGACTTCCCGTCTTGATTTGTCCAGCTCCCGTTCCGACGGCGAGATCCGCGATGAATGAATCTTCGGTCTCACCACTACGATGTGAAACCATACATGCATAGCTGTTTTTCTTAGCCGTCCTCATCGTTTGAAGTGTTTCCGATACGGTTCCCACTTGATTGAGTTTGATGAGAATGGCATTCGCGCAGCGCTCTTTAATTCCTCGTTCTAAACGGGCGTTCTGAGTGACGAAGAGATCGTCTCCGACAAGCTGAGTATTTGGAAACTTTTCTGTCATTGTTTTCCAGCCACGCCAGTCTTCTTCGTTGAGGCCATCCTCAATTGAAACAATCGGGAAGTCGTGACAAAGCCCGTCGTAAATTCCCAAGAGCTGCTCCGTATCGATTGAGCCTTTGCCCGATTTTTTCATGATATATTTTCCTTCTTCATAAAAAGAAGAAGCCGCCACATCGAGAGCGAGTTTTACATCCGCTGCATAACCGCAGGATCCAATCGCCTCCACAATTAACTGCAAAGCCTCATGATGACTTTTGAGGCGAGGAGCAAAGCCGCCTTCATCTCCAACCGAGGTGGAAAGATTCTGCTTTTTTAAAATTCCCTTAAGAGAATGAAAAATTTCTGCACCCATTCGGAGTGCTTCAGAAAATGATTTCGCACCAATCGGGGCGATCATAAATTCTTGAAAGTCCAAAGTATTGTCTGCGTGCGCACCCCCATTAATAATATTCATAAAGGGTACGGGCAACTGCATTTCTTTGTTCTGATAAAGGAGGGCGATTGTCTCAGCCAGACTTAATTTTTGAACGAGACTTGCAGAGCGTGTGGCGGCCATTGAAACGCCAAGTGTCGCATTCGCTCCAAGGCGAGATTTCTGTGTTGATGGGTCGAGTGAAATTATTTTTTGATCAATGCTTTCCTGGTCTACTGGATCCATGCCTTTGACCGCGGGGGCTATATTTTCAACAATATTTCGAATGGCTTTTAGAACGCCCTTTCCAAAATATCGCTTAGGGTCTTCGTCTCGCAGCTCCATCGCTTCAAAAATGCCCGTGGAAGCTCCTGACGGCACAGCAGCTCGACCCACAAGGCCATTTTCCAAAATAATTTCGCACTCAACCGTCGGCGTGCCGCGGCTATCCAGAATTTCTCGGGCTCGAACATTCGCAATTTTGTGAGACATACTGCATTTCTATCGGCCTAAAGATGAGTCGGCAACTTCTAACTTGAGTGCGACCGACGACAGACCTAGGCTCAAGACAAATGAAGAAGCACGCAATTTATCCGGGATCCTTTGACCCTCTTTCAAACGGGCACATCAATTTAGTGGAGCGCGCACTTTTGATCTTTGAAACCGTAACCGTTGCGGTCGCTGTGAATGCACGAAAAGGCGCCGTTTTTTCGCTGAATGAGCGCGTGACCATGATTGAAAAAGTTTTTGAAAAAAACCCTCAAGTAAAGGTGGAGTCGTTTGAAGGACTTCTTGTGGATTATGTGGCCAAGAAAAAAAACGTCATTGTCATTCGAGGTATTCGGACGAATTCAGATTTTGAGTACGAATTGAGCATCGCCCAAGCAAATCGACATTTGAATCCTCAGTTCGAGTCTATTTTTATGATGACGGATCCGCAGTATTCATTTTTGTCGTCATCGATGGTGAGAGAGATTGTAGGTTTGGGAGGCTCAACAAATGGAATGCTTCCTAGTTTTATTGAGACGGCCCTCAAAAAGAAACTCTCAGTGAAGGGAGCGGATAAATGATAGAGGGTTTCAAAGTTTCTTCGCTCGTCTCATCGTTTGAGGAATCGGCGACATTGGCATTGGCAGCAAAGGCAAAAAAGCTTCTCTCAGAAGGTAAACCCATCATTAATTTTGGAGTGGGAGAGCCGGACTTCGTCACCGATCAGAGACTCATTGATCGAGGGGCTTTGGCGGCCAGCAAGGGCGCCACAAAATACACACCGGTGAGTGGAAATCCGAGTTTGCGAAAGGCCATTGCAGAGCGAATCTCATCCGACTACGGCGTTTCATATTCAGCGGAACAAGTCATTGTGTCGGCTGGGGGCAAACAAGCCATCTACCACTTTCTTCAATCGGTCTTGGAACCGGGAGATGAAGTCATTATTTTTTCTCCTTACTGGGTTTCGTTTCCTGAAATGGTAAAATTGGTAGGCGGCAAGCCGGTCATTTTAAAGTCGAGTGCCGATCCCGTGGGAGCTCTCACGAAGGCCATCACCTCTAAAACGAAGGCGCTCATCTTAAATTCCCCGAGCAATCCCAGTGGGCAGATGTGGAAGAAAGCCGAGCTCGAGGGTTTTCTGAAGGCAATTGAGAGTCGTCCGATTTGGCTCATGAGTGACGATACTTATTATACTCTCACGTATCAGGACGAGCCTTGGGTATCGCCGCTCTTCCTTCGACCTGATTTTCGAGATCGAACGTGTGTGATTGGTTCGAGTTCAAAAACTTATGCGATGACGGGCTGGCGTCTCGGATGGGCGCTGGGACCCGAAACTTTGATTCAAGCCATGACCAAGCTTCAGAGTCAGGTGACGAGCAGTGCCTGTTCTCTTGCTCAGGCCGCGGTGGAACTAGCAGTGGGGGAGCTCCATCAGGAGATTTCGAGCCAACTCCGAGAGAAATTTCGCAAGAGGAGAGATCGCATGATCGCCGGCTTGTCGAAGATCAAGGGCCTCAAGTGGCTGGAGCCGGCTGGCGCTTTCTATATATTTGTCGATTTTAGCGGGGCAGTGCCTCAGGGCATGACGGTGACCCAGTTTGCCAACGAACTTCTTGAAAAGGTTCATATTTGTGCCATCCCTGGAGAGGCCTTTGGAGAACCTTCGTTTTTGAGGTTTTCTTATGCCCTTTCCGAGGCCGAGATCGATGACGGTCTAGGACGCTTAGAAAGGACCCTAAAGGGTTGACAGCTTTCGGGATTTTAGCGAAAAAACCGGGATGGCTCGATCTTGTGAATTGACGGGAAAAACCGTTCTTTTTGGTAATACTGTTTCTAACGCAAACAATCGGAATCGAACAAAGTTCCTTCCGAATTTAGCGCATCAAAAACTTTTTGTTCCCGAACTTAAACAATTCGTGACGATTCGCGTGTCTCGCCGAGCGCTACGATCCATTGTTAAATTGGGTGGAGTTATTCCGGCTTGTCGTCGGTATCAAAAAACCATTTCCCCAAGACTTCAAAAATTGCTGAGAAAGGCTTCGTAAAATGGAAGATTCAAGTTTCAGGGGCGGATTTGGTGGCGGCGGACGCTTTTCAAAAGATAAAAAAGACGATCGCGCTGCCCGCGATAAAGATAAGAAGAAGCGCAATAAAAAGAAAATGACGTTTCGCAAACGACGTCCCCCCGCTGATCTTAAGTTTGATTACAAAGATTTAAATTCAATGCTTCCTTTTTTGACCGAAGAAGGAAAACTCGTCGCGGCACGAGTCTCTGGCTTGAGTGCTATTCAACAGCGATCGCTTACGACCGCAGTTAAGCGAGCTCGCCATGTGGGATTCATCAGCCCTGTGAACAAACACTGGATTAGCTAATTTAGTTTATTAAGCCCGCATGGTGGAATGGCAGACACGAAAGACTCAAAATCTTTTGATCGAAAGGTCGTGGGGGTTCAAGTCCCTCTGCGGGCAATTCAATTGAAGCATAGAAGGGGTCAGGGCACTTTGGGTACAGGTAGTCGCTACCATCTTACCTGACACCCCTTACCGCAGTGCGCAACTTATAAGTGTCGAGGATTCCTTGAGTATGGGTGCTTCGAGCGATAAAATGACTACAGGGGGTCTCCATTGAAATTACTTAAATATCCAATTCTTGCCGTTGCTCTAACATCTTGTGGAGATGACGAGAATACGAAATCTCTCGAAAGCACTCAGCTCATTCAAGATGTGCGGCAGACGAATTACGAGCTGAAGGAAGCTCGCTGGGAACTGAGTGTCAGCTATTTTGACGGAGGCGATGGAAATTTTTCGAAGAAAGAAATTTTCAAAAATGGCAGATCCAAAGACAAAGTTCAGCGAGTCTTGGACGGCGGGAAATTCTTCATCGTCACGAACGATATCAAAGCCGAGCGTGTCGTAATTTCTCCCGATGGAAAATTGGAAGATTCGCAAAGTGTTTCGCAGGAACTAACCGGCTGCAAACTGAGCGGATCGTCAGAGATGTCAGGTGAGGCGAGTCATATCCGAATCGATATGGATTGGAGGCTCAAAGCAGAACTGAGTGGCGCTGGCTGCGCAAATTTGGCAGAGCTCAAAACTCAGTTTGGAAACTTTTTGGACGCTGAAGTTGGACGGTTAAATTTGAAAGCGGGATCTGATCTTTTTGTTTCTCTTGAGCAGCCACTATCTGAAGTCAGATCTCTTACGCTCAAACTTAAACTCAAGGGTGAGATCAACCCAGAGGCTCTCTAGATGAGTGGCCCACAGTCAAAAGTGGCGCTTACTCTACTCGGTGGAGGGGTCACTGGTGCGTATTTTCATTTCGGCGCACTCGCCGCACTTGATGATCATATGAGTCGTAAGTCGACGGACTTCGATGTGATGACAGGAGTTTCAGCCGGAAGTCTTGTCGCTGCCATTACAGCGGTTGGACTCAAACCCCAGCGCGCTGTCGAATCGATCATGTCCGATGACCGTCAGACATTTCATATCGAGCGTAGAGATATCTATCGCTTCAGTGCGCTCGACTGGGGATCCGAGCTCTTTAAAATTCTTTGGACACTCTTCTATATTACATATTTAAAAGTTAATTTTTCTACAGATGCGCCTTCGTATTTTTGGGGACTCAAAGATGCGCTGCCCGCCGGATTATTTTCGATGCGGTATTATGAAGCCTGGATCAAGGCAACTTTCGAACGAAATAATCTTCCTCTCTATTTCTCTCAGATTCCGAAAGAACTTTATATTCCTGCATACGATTTAGATTCGTGTAAGCGAATCGTTTTTGGTCGCGAAGGATTTCGCCACGTTCCCATTTATAAAGCCATTGCTGCTTCATCATCGATTCCCATTTTTTTTCAACCCACACAAATTGAAGATCGATTTTATGTGGACGGAGGAATGGCCGATAATTCTCATTTAGATTTAGCAGCAAATGCTGGGGCCAAACTCGTGATTGTGGTGAACCCCATGACGCCCGTTCGAAATGACTTAGAGAAAGTAAAAATTAAAACGATTTTTGAAGATCGAGGACGAATTCGCGATAAAGGCTTTACCTATGTCTATGATCAAAGCCTTCGGAACGAAATTCGCACGAAAGTGAGAATGGCCATCAATCTATTCGGCTATCGTTTCCCCGATACCGATATTCTCCTTATCGAGCCCGACGAGGACGATGCCACCATGTTCCTCTTTAACCCCATGGAATTTGAGTCCCGGAAGCAGATTGTCCAGTATGCCTATGATTTAACTCGCAGAAAATTGCGCCAGAACGCCGAACTCTGGAAGAGAAGCCTCGATAGGCACCAAATCACCGTCACCGGGGTCTGATACAAATGTCATAGCAGTAACACTAATGCCCGATGCCTTTTGGCAAACAGCCCTGGAAAGGCCTTATACGGGATCTCCGTCCTGGCACGGAATCTGCATTTACAGAGCCCGGAGTATGGAGAACAAAATGAAATCACTTAAAATGGTCCCTGTCGCCTTTATGGCATTGCTTTGGGTAAATTCTGTCGCACACGCTGAGGAGGCCAAGCCCTTTACTATTCACTGCGTTTCAGTCGGTGATATCTCCAATATAGGTTCCACGTTCGTACAAGCTATAGGTTCCACGTTCGTACAAGCGGGCGAGCCAAAAGTTCTTTCTCTTTCAAAAGAAGGTTTTGCTCCTTCTGAGACGCCTAAGAAAGCGGTTCAAGTTTTCAAAACTGAAGAGTGGATGAATGTTGTTCAGATGAACGCCAATTCAGTTTTCGTTCAGTTGAAATTCTAAAAAACAAACTGCGTTCCCAGAGTTAAATCCAGCGGAAATGAATTCGTCGACCTAAAAACAATTCGCTGCGTGAAATCCACCCAAATTGTAAACGACGAAACGATCATCCTTCCAATTCCTCCTCGAATTCCCATGAGTCCTCGCCAGTCGCTATCGCGTCTTTCTATTCCACCCGTCAAAGCCACGCGGAGGGTGTAAGGATTATAAATCTCATAAAACACAATCGAGGGCTCTACATAGAATCTCGTTCGAGGCCTTTGCGAATCGCTTTCAAAAATTCGCACATAGTGGCCTGCGAGTTCCGGGCTCACAAACGCATCTTTCTGATTGGGAGTGAGATAGGTTAGTCTGAAACCTCCAATGCCCGCTTCAGAATCAATTTGGTCAGTGAGGTTAATCCCCACCACGGGTTCAAGTCCCAAACCTCTTTTGGCTTCAAATTGAAATGGCGACGTAACGAGAACTGAACTCAATAAAAAAGACAACATGGGTTTAGTCTACGAGACGAGCTTCAAGTGAGTAAATAGGAACGGCGAGCTTAAAAAACTTTCTTTGAAAGAGAGTCTCCGGTTCATCGATAAAAAGATCTCCCTTGAGAGACTTAACGATTGGAAACAGATTCGCTCGAACATTCTGAATCTGCAAAAACTCCCAGTAGGCCTGACAGTCTGAGCGGAAGCAAAATCGACCGCCCGGCTTAAGTACTCGGCGGATGTCGCGTAAAAATGCCGACGTCAGCATTCGATTTTTTTCGTGGCGATCCTTTGGCCAGGGGTCGGGAAACTGCATCCAAATCTCATCCCAAAAATTTGAGGGACAGAGCGATAGAAAGTCATTCACATCAGTTTGCAAAACAAGTGCGGGTAAATTCTCTAATTTCTCCGCTGTCCGAAAGCTCCTCTTGAATCGGCGCTCAACGCCGAGACCAGATAGGGTCGAATTCTTTTCGAGATAGCTTGCTAAGAAGTGTCCATTGCCACAACCCAAATCGACGATGGATTTTTTGCCCACGAAAAAGTCGAAAGCTTCTTGGCAGTCCCGGATAATCAGCGGATGGGACTTTACCAATCGAACATAAGGATTGAGGGCCTCGTCAAAGGTCATCGCCGACTCTTAGCACCGCTCCCGGATTTCGGGAAGGCGCAGGATTCTCAACAATTAAAAGAACGGTCGAGCCCAACTCAAAAGCCAGGAGTCTATCGCCCTGCTTTAGCGAGGTGGCCTGAGGGCTAACAATTCTCAAACTAGAGACGCCCATTGCGCCCACGCAAATCATGAAGACTTTTCCAAGACTTGGATGATTGAAGCAAAAGCTCACGCGGTCATTCTCAAGATAAAGCCTGGGGCATAAAAATCGGCCAAATCCGTTTACTGGCCACTTTTTTCCTGGGATCTCGTGGATCGTGAGGTTTGTGCCGTCGCACGGAGCGTGCACCCAGTGGTAGTTATGAGGTGCTAAATAGAGATTCCAGAATCGGGTATTCGCGCTCAGTGTTCTTAGAGGAATTTCAGTGAAGCCAGTCCACGAATAGGAAAGGCCCTTTACGCTGAATTTGTTCTCGAAGTTTAAGGGCGCAGGCCCCTCAATGGCGGTGGCTTCAACGGGGCTCTGAAGTGCAGAGGTGCCAGCTTGGATCAATGTATCCCGCAAAAAAAAATCCCCGAGTGTCTTAAAGTGAATTTTCGCTGGTCGCTCGATTCCATAAATCCTTGCAAATATCCAAATTGAGATTTGGTGAAAGAGACCCCAAGGTCCATAGGCAAGCGCACGAAGAAGGAAGCCATGAAGCGGCCCATAAATACGAACAAAAATTTCAGCGATGATTCTCTTCATTCCCAGTAAACTCAAATTATTTGATTAAGTGAACTTTCAACAAATTCGTAGAGCCAGGTCGAGAAACTGGAGTCCCCGATAAAATTACAATATGACTTTTTGCTTTCCAAAGTCCGAATTTTTCTAATGCAATTCGAGAAAGCAGTGGCATCTCGTCTGTATGTTTCATGACCTTCGTCGTTCGGGGAATAATTCCCCAATAAACCGAAAGTCTTCTGCAAATGTTCTCGAAAGGGGTCAAGGCAAAGATCGGCAGGTTGGGACGAAGCCTTGAAATCGCTTGCGCCGTCGCACCAGAGTGTGTGAAGGCAACTGCCGCCGAGGCTTCAAGTGAGTTGATCGCCTGAACCGCTGCTGCCGTGGTTGCAGAAGTGACGGTTTTAGAAGTTTCATGGAGTAAGGCATCTTGAAGTCTCGAAACCTGTGAAAGATATTCTTCTGTTCGCACAATAATGCGAGACATTGTTTTCACGCTTTCGACCGCAAAGTCTCCACTCGCTGTCTCGGCTGAAAGCATGACGGCATCAGTGCCATCCAAAACGGCGTTTGCAACATCTGATGCTTCGGCCCGAGTGGGGCGAGGTTTCGTGGTCATGCTCTCGAGCATTTGAGTTGCCGTGATGACGAATTTTCCCGCACGATTGGCGGCCCGAATCAATTGCTTCTGAAGCCCTGGGACTTGTTCCATCGGGCACTCCACGCCCAAATCTCCACGAGCTACCATAATGCCGTCCGAGACTTTTAATATCTGATCGATGTCTTCGACTGCTTGAGAGGATTCAATCTTTGAAATAATAAGTAGGTCAGACTTTGATCGCGATTTTTGAATCAATTTTCGAGTAGCTACGACATCAGCCGCGGACTGAACGAAACTGAGGGCTAAGAAATCAAGGTCCTGCGTAAGCCCAAACTTTAAATCCTCTCGGTCCTTGGGAGTAAGGCAGGAAACTCTTACTCGCGTATCTGGCAAATTCATTCCTTTGGAGTCTTTGAGTGGACCGCCAAAAATCACACGGCAATAAATTCTGCGACCAGATACTTTCTCGACAATCAAAAATAAAAGGCCATCGTCCAAGAGAATCCGATGTCCAACTTTTATATCTTCATGCAGCTTTCGATAGGTGCACGAAACCATCTCTGAATTTCCCAAAGTGTTTTCTGTGGTGATGCAAAAACTTGCGCCTTTTTTGAGATGGACGATTCCATCTTCAAATCTTCCCACTCGAATCTTGGGTCCTTGAATATCTTGAAGTAGACCCAAATATTTGCCTTCTGCCTTCGAAGCTTCTCGCAGAGTTTGAATTCTTCGCGAGTGATCCCGATGATTTCCATGGGAGAAATTAAGTCGCGCTACGTCCATGCCCGCCCGAATCATCTTACGAATGACGAGCTTTTTTTCACTCGCCGGACCTATTGTACACACCACCTTTACTTTCTTAAGATGGATCTGGTGGGGATCAATGGGTTTGGCGGCTAAATCGACTAAATGGAACCAATCGGCTTCTTGAGGGGAATTCATGACGATCTTTAAGTTATCCAAAAAAACTTTGCGAAGGAAGGCAGTTCCCACGCAAAAAGTTGCAATTTCGCCTCAAACCCCGATTCTCGGGGTTTCCTGGAGGGCTCACGAAGGCACTGAAATTGCACATATATTCGATTGTGATGAAGTGGACACCCCAAAGACGCCAGCAGAGATTCAGCCTGAGTTTGGCAATGCTACAAATGAGTATTCTCACGTCCTGCGGAGGCGCTGAAGATGTGCAATCTAAACTCCTCGAACCTACTCAGACTGTGGGGGATCGAAATCTCTATTTAGTGCCGAATGCTCCAACTCGCTTGGCATTTGAGCGATCAGCTTCCAATCTTGATATGATTGAGCCTGTGCCCCGAGTGATCGATCTAGGGGATTATGATCAGATTTTGGAACCGGATCTCAGCAGCGATCGAACTAAAGTAAACACAGCGGTTGTGGGCGTTGGGCTCGAAGCCCAACATCAGGATCTGAGTCTCCCCATTCGTCTGGGCATTCGTGCTCGTCAATGGGATCCGAACACAAGATCTTTTGGCGGCGAAGCTCGTATATTTAAGCCACAAGGTTTGAATCTCGATAATGCGATCGAAGTTTCAATCACGAGCCCAACTAATCCAAATATTCTTTTGTCTGGGCTGGGACTTAAACTTCGAGAAGGTAGATTTACGAAGTTAGAACTGAAGAGAGTTTCTCTGGCGAGTGTTACCGAAGGCCAATCTAATTCGGGCGACGAACTGTCTGCCTCAACGCGAGTTGAACTTCCGGCTGGATGGGCGGCCATAGGAATTCTCGTTGCCATAGATCGAGTGAATTCTACCCAGCCTCTCCGAAGTCCGTTTGTATCGGACTTCATTGTCTATACGGCAAACGTTGCCAATGCCGGAAACTAGGGCCTTTTCCCAAATCCAATTCTTAAATTCAGCGGGCTTGCTCAATGGCTTTGAGGGATGCGGCATTCTCAACATTTGCATCATCGAATTTTTCTTTCAGCTGAATTTTGCGAATGATCCCGCGAAGAATTTTGCCCGACCTTGTTTTTGGAAGCGCATCGACGAACAGAATTTTTTCAGGTGCCAAGGCCTTTCCCATTTTTTGGCTGGCTAGTTTTAAGAGACTCGCTCTTAAAACATCTGACTGATTATCGGGAGTCTTTAAAACCACATAGCAATAAACGGATTCTCCCTTGATCTCATGGGGAATTCCAACGGCGGCAACTTCCGCAACATGAGAGTCTTGCATAAGTGCCGACTCAAATTCACTCGGCCCAACGCGCTTGCCAGCGATTTTGATGGTGTCGTCACTTCTGCCTCTCAGAAACCAAAACCCATCTTCATCGATAGAGGCCCAATCGCCGTGATACCAAACTTTCTCCCCAAACTTTTCGAAATAAGTATCAAGATATTTTTGGGGATTTCCTAAAAATCCTTTGGTCATACTGGGAAGAGGGCTGAGGCAAACCAGATGACCCAAACCATTTTCTAGTCTTTCTCCTTCCTCGCTCCATGCTTCCGCGTGCACCCCAAGCGCAGGCCGGCCCAAACTGCAGGGTTTCAAGCGCTGAAGTGGTGATGGCATTAAAAGACAGCCCATGATTTCTGTGCCTCCGGAAATATTCATAATCGGGCATTTTGATTTTCCGACTTTTTTAAAAAACCAAATCCAGCTCTCTTCATCCCAAGGTTCTCCCGTGGAACCCAAAATTCTTAAATTCTTAAAATCATATTTGTCAGGACCACTACTCTCTAGCTTCTTGAGAACTCGAATGGCAGTCGGAGAAATCCCCAAGTGCGTGACCTTATGAGTTTCTAAAATATCCCAAAGGCGACTAGCGTTCGGATGATCGGGCACTCCCTCATAGAGCACAACACTCGCACCGTACTGAAGAACACCAATCAGTTCCCATGGGCCCATCATCCATCCGATATCGGTATACCAAAAGAAGCGATCGCTTGGATGTACGTCAAATCCATAGCGAAGTTCTTTTCCACAGGTGGCGAGTATTCCAAATCGCGTATGAACACAGCCCTTGGGCTTGCCAGTTGTGCCAGAGGTATAGAGTAAGAGGCATTCACTTTCAGCAGCATCAATATGAGAGGGAATGATTTTTTGGTCTCGATGCCCTTTGAGGAAGGCCTCTCGATCCCATTCAAATATTTTGGTGACACTGGAAGATGTCTTGAGCGCCTCATCGAGGCTCGCGCGAACGTTCACTTCTTTCCCACGTCTTGTTGTCGATTTTTGCAGAAATACGAATTTTACTTGAGCGTCGTTCAGTCGACTGGCGACGGCGTCAGCGCCGTATCCAGAAAAAATGGGGATAGCGGTGAGCCCCGCTCGCATGATGCCAAAAAAACTCGCGACCATTTCTAGGCTCATCGGCATCAAAAGGGCAGCGCGGTCACCTGGCTTCGCATTTGCGCGCATCAGTTCTTCAGTCACAAAACTCGATTCACGCGCCAAGTCTTCAAACGTCCACTCAGTTGAACGCCCAGGCTCGTCAGACTCAAAACGCAGTGCGATATTTTTGGAGGATTCTTTGAGATGTCTATCAATACAATTTTCCACGACAGAAATTTGGCCACCCTTTGCCCACTCCGGCCAAGGCAGCCCCTGAACCAGCATTCGATGGGGAGGCGTCGAAAACTTTAAGCCCATATCAGCAACGGTTCGTGTCCAGAACTCTTCGGGATCCTGAATTGAGAATTTCCAAAGCTCCTCTTCAGAATCAAATCCCAAGGACGTGATGAATTTGCTTATCCACGAATCTTTGATCCAGGGCGCGACGGGTTCATAGATTGGACTTTTTGGCATTCTAAAATTTATAGCCCTTCAGAAGTTGAAACTGTAGACTTTTCTTGTGTCAGAGACTTTGGCCATCCTGCTTATTCTCTTTTTTCTTTTGTCGATTGGCCTTTCCATCTCCCTTTCGGCATTTGCATTTTCGGATCCTCGGGGCTTTGCTCATTGGCTCTTTATAAAAGCCAAGAATGGAGAGGTCTTTAGCTATATCATTGGTGGTGTGCTGGTGAGTATCGCAGTTGCCTTGTCATTTTTCTTTGGAAGTCTAACGACGACCTTTGCATTCGGACTCTGGTCGTCACCATTAATCCGATTCCTTGAATTTCAATAATTTTAATCTGAGAAGAAAACTGAACGACGTTCTTTTAGCAATTCCAAAACCATCTTCTGAATGGTCTCGCGGAGTTTTTCAGTCTCACGATTGATGAGAATTCCATCGTTGATCTCGCGAGAGGTGATCGAAGGGTAGGTGATGGGCTTGCCTATTTGAATCGTCCATTTCGTGGGGAGCGGAATCGCACCGAGTGGTCCCAGCCATGGGAATGTTGGAGTGACGGGAAAAAATGGAATTCCCAGCGGACGAGCAAGCGTCGTCGACTTATAGAGAAGAGGATGGATTTCCTCAGCTCCGACGACAGCCACAGGAATGATAGGAGACTGAGTTTTAAAAGCCAGTCTTACAGCACCACCTCGACCGAATCGTTGCAGCCGGTATCGATCCGAAAACTTCTTGGAAATTCCTTTAATTCCCTCAGGGAATACCGCTATCAGTTCATCTGATTTTAGAAGCCGTTCAGCGTTCTCAGGGCAGGCCCGGACACCGCCAATGCGGTTCATCAAGATCCCTAGAAATGGGAAATGAAAAACAAAATCGTCGACCAAAAATCTGAGCTCCCGCCTCGCTGGATGTTCGTTGAATATCGCAATTTTAATCATGGCGGCGTCGTAGGGCAAAACGCCCGAGTGATTGGCCACAACAAGCGCGCGTCCTTCATTGGGAATATTCTCAATTCCAGAGACACTCACTCGAAAGTAGTGGGTAAACAGAAAGTCAAAAAAGGGTTTGATGGAGAGCTCGAATTTACGATCGAGACCAAAATCATCCACCTCATCGCTCTGGATGAGATGGAGTGCTTTTTTAAGAAAACCAAAGGCGGTGGGCGCTTTTGATTTGAGTCCCTGTTTCATCTGAGACAGGACTCCCACTTCTTTTAAAACCTTTTTGAGCTCATTAAAAAATTCAAAAGCCAAGGCTTCTAGTTTTTTTGGATCAAATGAAGAGGGATCCGAATAATATCGCTCGAGCTCTTCTGCGAGTTCTCTCAAAATTTTGTGATCCCAAAAACTGCCTTTCTTTTTCTGAGCGATGGATTTCACTGTGCCCATGAGAACTCCTGAATGCGTACGTTCTTCGCCAAATCCAAAAATGCTTCCTTTGAGCTGTACTTTGGATTGAATTTCATTACTTCGCGAGCCTTTTCGCCGTCTGCGACCCAGAGGTATCGGAAGTAATCGAGGAGCTTGCCAGGCATAGAACTAATATTAAAATTCCAAAGTACCTGAATGAAAGGGTAGGCAAAGAATGGTGCTACGGGAAAATTAATTTTCCCAGCCTCTCGAAGCGCATAGCTCAGAGGGATAACTCCTTTTCCAACAATATTAAAAACTCCCGCATAATCCCCAAAGGTTGCAAGCAGGAGTGCATAGACGGCATCTTCTTCATGAATAAATTGAAGGAGTGGATCGTAGCCAAGAAGTGTAGGGACGATTGGGCGTCTCAGCAATTCCGTAAAATAATTTTCACTTCGAGGGCCCACGATCAGCGCGAATCTCAGTACGCTGACTTTAATGGTCGGTTCATCAGATTGAAGCGCAGCGATTTGCTTTTCTGCATCTACTTTATCGCGAACGAAATGTGATTCTGGATGAGACGCTAGTGGAGCAGATTCCGAAATATAATTCGGATTCTTTGGTGAGGCACCGTAAACCATCGTGGTTGAGCAAACGACAAATTTTGTTAATTGAGCAGCTTTTAGAGCACTCAAAATATTAATGGTGCCAATGACTTCGAGCTCGTGGGCATCCCCTGGATTGTGAGAAGGATTATTTTTAAGAGCGCAGTGTACTAAGGTCTTGGCGCCAATTTCCTTTAATTTCTCCGCGAGAAGAGCATCGGCAGCTGGCTGCGTGAGATTCATTTTAATGAACTGAAGCTTCTTAAATTTTCCCCTAGTTGGCGGGTGCAAATCGATCACCCAAAATTTTTCGATGTCGGGATTTGCTTCGAGCTTCTCAATCAGGAGCTCGCCCAGGATTGTATGGGCCCCTACCACGACCAAGCCTTCGGTTTTGAGAGAAGTTGACACCTCAGAGTCCATCAGCTCAATCTACACCATAAATCCCATGATTCGAAAGCTTCCACCTCATTTGATTCATCAGATCGCCGCCGGTGAAGTCATCGAGCGACCTTCAAGCGTTTTAAAAGAATTGATCGAAAATGCTCTTGATGCAGGCGCGTCGAAAATTCAAATCCGAGCAAAAGAAGGAGGTCTGAAGGAGCTATGCGTTGAAGACGACGGAAGCGGAATGACTGATGCGGATCTTTCTTTGGCGTTTGAGTCGCATGCAACGAGCAAGCTTTCCCAAATGGATGATTTCCGCAAACTAGCTTCCTTTGGATTTCGAGGGGAAGCATTGGCATCCGTAGGCAGTGTCGCGGATGTGGTGATCGAGACCTCAAGTTTGATATCAACGACGGGGCTTAGGCTAAGAAACTCATTTGGCCGTCTGGGTGAAATTGAGAAAATTGATAAACGAATGGGAACCAAGATTCGGGTCAATCATTTATTTGACCGACTACCAGCGCGCTTAAAGTTTATGAAGTCAGTGAGGGCGGAAGCTCTTGCTCTTCAGCAAATGCTGAGGCGATACGCCGTGACTCATCCCAAAGTTTCATGGACTTATACGAACGAAGATTCGGATCGAGTTCTGCAGTTTTCTCCCACGACTTTCTTTAATCGGGGTCTTGAAGTGCTCGAGGCGCGTGATGCATCGCAGTGGTTTTTGGTTGATGAGAGTCAGGGGACTTGGAAAGTTGAAATCCTGGCCCTGCATCCAAAGCATCGTGGATCAGTAAGCCGAGGATTTTATCTCTATTTAAATGATCGACCTCTCAAAGACGTGAAGATGGAAATGGCTACCCGAAGGGGCTTTGAAGGATTTACCGAATTTCCGCGCGAAATTACCGCGATTGTTCGCATCAGCGGGGATCCCGAAGATTATGATGTGAATGTGCATCCCATGAAACTGGAGGTCAGATTTCAGAATCCGGATGAAGTTTTTAGTTTAATTGTACGAGCAATTCGAAAGACTTTGGATGTGGCCCATTATCCAGAAGTAAAATCGAGTGATACTGAAAGTGTCGAAGCCCCAAGGCTTTCATCATCTCCGTCCGTGTATACTTCTGCAGCTCCATCGGCAGTTCCTTTGGGCGTACCTCGTTCTGCTTTTTTTCCGGGGGCTACATCAGTGCAAGAAGCTCCCAGTCTCTCGCTCGGCAATAGTCCTATGTTTTCGCGGGCTTCGAGTTTTGAGTACCTGATGAGTTTGGATCAAACCTTTCTTGTCTGTCGAAGAAACGAAGATCTCTATTTATTTGATCAGCACGCTCTGCATGAACGAATTCTTTACGAACGCCTCTTATTGAATTTTGAAAAGGGCGAGCGTATCGCTTCTCAACGTTTGCTTTTTCCCATCCCACTGCTCTTTCAGAACGCGGGCGCACTCATTGATCGAGAGGCTGAATTTTTAAAATTGGGATTTGAAATTCGAGTTTGGAATGATCAAAAGGCTCAGCTCGTCAGTGCGCCTGCGTTTCTAAAGCGCGAACCTCAGAAGGCCATAGAAGCGCTCATTGAATCTTGGGAAAAGGGGGTGGAAGCAATTTCGAGGCAATCACTGGCAACTCTTGCCTGTCATTCTGCCGTTCGAGCTCACGACGTTCTTGCTCGACAAGAGATCGATAGGCTCTTGCTTGATTTCGAATCTGAAGACTCCTTGGGGCATTGTCCGCACGGCCGTCCCACTTTTGTTCGTTTGCAAATTCGCGATCTCGAGAAAATGTTTCATCGCATTTTATGAAAAACAAACTTCTGATTATCTCGGGTCCCACAGGAAGTGGAAAGACAGACCTCGCTCTGAAGTTGTCGAAGGATTTAGATCGAAGAATCGTCAATGCAGATCCGTTTCAATTTTATAATGAGCTTCGGATCATTGGAAATCAGCCTGACGAGGGCGTCGACAGATTTGAATTCATGGGGTTTCGCTCAGTGGCTGAGCCCATCAATGCCGGAGGCTTTTCGAAACTCGCGAATGTTTTTTTGAAACCAGATTTTATTTGGGTAGGTACGGGTCTCTATTTGGGTGCGAGCCTCTATGGACTCGATGAGGATCGCAGAAAGGGAACACCGTTTCAAGGCGAGGCGAAAGTGGACTACGAGATGATCGTCTTGGATCCGGATCGACAAGAACTCTATCAGCGATTGAATGATCGTGTAGATCTGATGATGAAAAAGGGAGCCGAAACTGAGGCTCAGAAGATTTTTCAATTAATTGAACGGGGGTGTCTTGAATCCAAGAATCCGATTCTCAAAGCAATTGGTCTGCAGCATCTTTTGAAAGTGATTGCAAAAGACTGGACTCTCTCGGCTGCAATTGAGCTATGGAAGCGGGATACTCGCCGCTTGGCAAAGAGGCAGTGGACGTGGCTTCGGAAATTCTGCCCGCCCTCAGATAAAGTTACTTGGAAAAGGCATTTACTTGAGAACTGAAGCGACGGCTTCAAGACTTGAACTCTGAGCGGCGCTGGTTACATCAGCTTTGATAAAAAAATAACCGCCCTTTGCAAGAAAAAACGAAACGCCATGCGACTCTGAAGTCCCTTCGATGGCATCGCCCTTTTTTAAAAAGTGACTAATTCGAACCGGTGCACTTTGTCCTGTGACGCTCACTAAATATTCGATACTCAAACCTTCGGGCTTCAATCCTGCGAATTCATGGTTAATAGTAACGAAAAGATTTTCGTCCCTCGCATTGAAAACATTCTCGTTCATTCTTACTTCAATTTCTACGTAGTCGCTGGCCGATTCGAAACTTCCAGCGGGTCCAGTAGTACCCTGGAATCCCCGTGGTCCAGTCGGACCTGGGACTGTTGATGTCGCACCTACGGGCCCCTGTGGTCCAGTCGGACCCGGTATAGTTGAAGCAAGTCCATTCGCGCCCGCGGGTCCCATTTCACCTCGAAGTCCTTGTGGTCCAGCGGGACCTTGGGCAACTGCGGTGGCGTTTTCACTTTGACTATCGCTCGACGTGTCTGATGAAGGTCCATTGTTACCTGAGCAACCAACAAGAAGGTATCCTGCACCAATGAATGCCAAAATGATTTCAACTGATTTGATAGTTTTCATAAGAACCCCTCTTAAAGTATCGATTGAGAATTACGCTGAGTGGATATGATTGCAAAGGCCGTGCCCAGGCGAGATCTGGCTAGAGAGGGGTTTTAGCCTCACTTTAATCGATCAACCTGCAAAAAATGCAGACCCCTCAAAACAAAGTTTGGCGCTTTTCAAATCTTCAAGTACCAATTCGAATCTAGAAGGGAAGGTTTCGAAGAAATAGATGGAACTTGCTGAATCTAATTTAAAAAAGCGTCGCTACTTGGAATTTGAGAGACCCCTTGCTGAGCTCGATACTCAAATCACCCAGCTCAAGGGACTTCGTCTTCAGTCGAATGTGGATGTTTCTGCGGAGATTCAAACTCTAGAAGCTAAGGCTGCTCAAATTCTTAAAGAATTATTTTCGAATTTGCAGCCTTACCAAATTGTTCAGATCTCTCGACATCCAGATCGACCAACAGCGCTCGATTATTTTGAGCTGATCTTTGATGACTTTTTAGAGCTTCATGGTGATCGGCATATTCTTGAGGATCGTTCGATTGTCGGCGGCCTGGCATCGATCGATGGACATTCTGTTCTAGTTTTGGCTCACCAAAAGGGTCGAACGACACAGGAAAACGTTCAAAGAAACTTCGGCATGCCTAAGCCCGAGGGCTATCGAAAGGCCCTTCGTCTGATGAAGCTTGCGGAGAGATTCGAGCTTCCCATCATTACGCTCATTGATACTCCTGGCGCGTATCCCGGAATCGAAGCAGAAGAGCGTGGTCAGGCATTTGCAATCGCCGAAAATATATTGGAGATGACGGATCTGAAGGTTCCCATTCTTTCTGTAATTTTGGGTGAAGGCGGAAGCGGAGGTGCACTTGCACTTGCAGTCGCAGATCGGATGCTGATGCTCGAATACACGACATACTCCGTTATTTCACCCGAAGGCTGTGCGGCGATTACTTGGAAGGATTCTTCTTTTGCTTCAAAGGCGGCAGAGGCTTTACGGCTAACGGCAAAAGAGATCCAAAAGGCAAAAGTTGCGGACTCTATCATTGAAGAACCTCTGGGGGGCGCTCATCGTGACCCTCACTTAGCGGCGGAGAAGCTCAAAACAGCTTTGGTGACAGAGCTTCGATCACTCAAAGAAATGAGTGTCGATCAAATATTAAAGAATCGATATGCGCGCTATCGAGGACTTGGAGTCTTTGAGCAAAAGGTGCAGGCGTGACCCAAAAGTCTTCTCCTCTTATTATTACACTCGATGGACCCTCCGGTAGTGGCAAGAGCACGGTCGCTCACCGGCTGGCGGAGTATTTTAAAGTTCCGTGTTTGGATACCGGAGCCATGTATCGAAGAATTGCTCTTCAATGTTTAAGAGAGGGCCTTGCTCTCGATCGTGAGTCCGATGTGCTGCAGGTGGCTTCTCGATTTTCATTTCGATTCCGACGAGAGGCCAATCAGGCGATTGTGGAAGCGTCAGATAAAAGTGAAGCTTTTCAGACAATCGGAAAGGAAATCCGAACGCCCGAGGTTTCAATGGCTGCCAGCCAAATTGCAAAGCTAAAATCCGTACGTCAGAGGCTGGTGAGCGAGCAGCAGCGGATTGGTCAGGAGCATGGAGCCGTCGTTGAGGGGCGAGATGCGGGGACCGTGATTTTTCCGACCGCCAAATTTAAGTTCTTTTTGACCGCATCTTCTGAGGAGCGCGCAAAACGTCGTCACCGCGAACTCAGTGAGAAGCTCGAGGGGCAGGTGCCCACTCAAGAGGAGGTTCTTAAAGAGATGATTCAGAGGGATGCCCAGGACTCTGGAAGGGTCGAAAGCCCCCTTAAACCAGCCGAGGACGCAGTCATGGTAGATACCTCGGGGCGGAATCTGGATGAGGTCTTCGAGATTCTTGTGAAGACGATTGAGCGGGCATAGAGCTTGCAGTCTTTTTACGCCTTAGGTAGCTATGTTGCCTTAAAGATCGACTTTTTTAAGAGTTGATCGGAAGGAGAATCTACACAACTTGTCTATGGTATTAATGAAAGATCAATTTGAAAACACCCCCTCGAATCACGAGGATGAAAATTTCGAAGCCCTCCTAAAGGAAGTCTCCGATAAAGAAAAAAAATTTAAAGATGGCGAGGTCGTCACAGGTCGGGTCATAAAAGTCCTGTCCGGTTCGATCCTCGTAGACATCGGATTCAAATCCGAAGGACTCGTCAGTCTCGATGAGTTTCAGAAGGATTCCGATGGCACCTATCAAATCCAGCCCGGTGACGAGTTACTCGTCTACATCGAGGCGCTTGAGGATGAGAATGGCTACATCCAGCTCTCCAAGGAAAAGGCAGATCGCCTTAAAATCTGGGATGAAATCGCTGAGGTCTACGAAAAAGGCGCCGTTATTGAAGGCGTCGTCGTTGACCGTGTGAAGGGCGGATTGGTCGTCGATATTGGAGTGAAGGCATTTTTGCCCGGATCCCAAATCGGACTCGTTCCAGTCAAAGATTTAGATTCATTTTATGATCAGACACTTAAGTGTCGCATCGTGAAGTTTAACAAACGCCGTGGGAATATTGTTCTCTCCAGACGATCGGTCTTGGAGCAAGAACGCGATTCTCGCAAAACAGAAGTTTTGAGTACTTTGGATGAAGGTCAGGACGTCGACGGTATCATTAAGAATGTTACCGACTACGGGGTCTTCGTTGACCTTGGTGGAATCGACGGACTCCTGCATGTCACCGATATTTCATGGGGACGTGTGGACAGCCCACAAAAAATGTTCCGAGTTGGCGATCCCATCAAGGTTCGAGTTCTCCGATACGATCGCGAGAAGCAGCGAGTGAGTTTGGGACTCAAGCAGCTTTCGGACGATCCGTGGGATTTGGTTCAGCGGAAGTATCCGTCGGGCAGCATCGTCACTGGAAAAGTGGTGAGTCTGACGAATTACGGGGCCTTTGTTTCACTGGAAGACGGTGTTGAGGGTCTCATTCATATTTCCGAAATGAGCTGGAACAAAAAAATTAAACATCCCAATAAGCTTTTGGTTCCTGGCCAGGAAGTGAAGGCCAAGGTTTTAGAGGTGGATGTTGAGAACAAGAAAATCTCTCTTGGAATGAAGCAACTCGAAGCGAATCCTTGGGAAGCCCTTGTTTACAAGTATCCAATTGGATCCACCGTCAAAGGAACGATTTCGAATATCACAGATTTCGGAATTTTCGTGACGGTTGAAGATGGTGTTGATGGTCTCGTGCACGTGTCGGATTTAAGCTGGTCAGGAAAATCAAAGAATCCTGCAGAGCTCTTCACACGCGCTCAAGAAATCGAAGCCAAGGTTCTCCATATCGATGTTGATAACGAGAAGTTTTCACTGGGTATCAAGCAGCTTTCGAATGATCCATGGGATCGTGCTGATAAGCGCTTTACCGCTGGTTCTCGGATTATGGGTAAGATCACTCGGATCACAGATTTCGGCGCTTTTGTTGAAGTCGCACCGGATCTTGAGGGATTGATTCATATTTCTGAGATTGCCGATGAGAAAATTGAGGATGTCGCAAGCATTCTGACCATCGGACAAGAAGTGGAAGTGGAAGTGACCAATATCGATCTCAAGGATCGAAAGCTTTCGCTCTCTATCAAGGCCTTGAAGCGCCGCGAACGAGATCAAGAAATGAAAAAATACCTGGATGCAGGCGATTCACTTTCTTCTTCGCTCGGAGAGGCTTTCAAGAAGTCGAATTAAGATCTCATTCATTTAGTTGAAGAAAAAGGCCAGAGCATTGCTCTGGCCTTTTTTATTGCAGACCGCTGGGAAGGATTTTGTTAGGCTTGCGGCGTGCGTGGAGTTTTTAAATTTCTTGGATTTTTGGTTCTAACTTTCCTTTTTCTTTCGGTGATCGGGGGGATTTATAGGCTCTTTTCAGATTCCGAGACCAATATAAAGGACTCCAATATTGCCGTTATTGAAATTGAAGGCATTATTTCGAGCGCTATGCCTGTGATGGAGCAGCTCGAAGAATTTCGAAAGAATTCGAACTTAAAAGCCCTTGTAGTTCGGGTGGATTCTCCTGGGGGGGCCGTCGGAGCCAGCCAAGAAATTTTTATGGAGCTTAAGAAGCTTCGAGCCAAGACGCCGGTTGTGATTTCAATGGGAGATATTGCGGCAAGTGGTGGTCTTTATGTATCACTCGGTGGCAGTCAGGTCTTTGCGCTGCCCGGTACCCTTACTGGCTCCATGGGAGTTCTCTTACAGCTTACCCAGATCAATCGCTTGCTCGAGAAGATCTATGTGGATCCCATAACTTTGAAGTCGGGTGAGCTAAAGGATGCAGGAAATCCGACAGTCCCACTTCAACCTCTTCAGAAAAAGTATCTTCAGGAACTCATTGGAAAGAATTTTGAAGTCTTCAAGGCGGACGTAGCCACGGAGCGCAAATTGAGTCCAGAATCTATCGCTTATCTTTCTGATGGCCGCGTCGTTGATGGACAAAAAGCACTGGAACTTAAGCTCGTCGATCGGCTTGGTAGTTTTCAGGACGCGGTCGATTACGCCAAGGAACAGGGCAAAGTTTCGGGTGAAGTGAAGCTGACTTTTCTCTCTCGAAAGCCGAAAGGGTTTTTTGAGCGCATTGCTCAGGAAGTCGTTAGCCCTATTCATTCGCTCATAAAATCTGAGACAACAGGCCTTCAATATCGCTGGAATCCATTGGTGCCTTAAAATGGAGAGTCTCTTTGCACCATGGCGAATGGAATTTATTGAAAGAAATCATGCGGCATCTACTGAATGCATTCTTTGCAATATCTCTGGATCAAAAAATTTGGAAGAGACGCATGTTTTAGAGCGAGGCACACTGGCGTATGTCGTGATGAATAAATTTCCTTATTCGAATGGGCATTTAATGATTGTGCCGAATCGGCACGCTGGGGATTGGACCGAGCTCTCGATCGATGAGGGGCAAGAAATTCATCGGCTTACTCAGAAATCTTTGAAGGCCCTGCATGCAGCCTGTCGACCAGAGGGATTTAATATAGGAGTCAATTTGGGGCATGCTGCAGGTGCCGGAATCAGGGAACATGTGCATCAACACATCGTTCCTCGCTGGGTAGGTGATGTGAACTTCATGCCGCTGCTAGGAGAGGTCAAAGTAATTTCAGAACACCTCGAAACAACTTACCAGCGAATTAGAAAGGTGTGGAACAATGGGTAAAGCCATCAGACAATTACTGACTATTCTTGTAGCTCTTGGAATTTTTTGGCTTCTTTGGATTTTTGCTCAAGGAAATCCTGAGCCTCTTCAGTTGAAGTTTCATAGTTGGAGAACGCTCGAAATTCAAACAGGAATTTTGATTCTAGGGGTTTTTGCGCTCGGCGTTTTAGTCTCGGCCTTTTTCCTTTTCTCGATACTCGTGATGAGCATGGTGGATAAGCGTCGGCTGCGACGTGAGAACGAAAGTATTCAGAGATTGTTAGATCAGCACTATTCGAGTTCGTCGAAAACGAATACTCCTCCAGCTTGAGGAGTTCCGCCGTTCTGGCTTTGAACCGAACGCCGAAAAGTACTTAAAACCGTATCCCCGTCTAAATCGCCGAGAGCTTCGCAGTCGATGGCGTTGGTGCCGTTAGCCACGGCTTGGTAGCCAAAATAGATGGGTCCATCAAATCCAAAATTAATGGTTTTCCAATTTGGGTCAGTATCAAAATCCACGATGACTTTATTTGAGCTCGGAGGGATATTCGCTGGACCTGCTTCCAGAAAATTTCCGCTTCGAGTAAAAATCGAAACCTCTCCCTCAGTCATTTTGTTCAGTCCAATCATAGCCTCCGATGTTTTGGCCCTCGTCGCGTAGTTTAAAAACATAGGACCCGCAGTGCCCGCGAGAATTGTGATCATCGCAAGGGTGATCATCAACTCGATGAGTGTAAATCCGCGACTATTTGTAAAATCGAATTTGGCTGCCATAGCAATAGACTTTCAATCCCTTTTCTTCATCATACCAGTAAATTCTGGAAATATTGAGACTCTCAAATTGCAATAAAAGCTGGCTGCATTTTGACTTCATCACAGAGTCTGGAACTGTTTTCAACCATCCGGATTGGGCTGTAACTTTTACAGTGTCTTGCTTTCTTCGAAGGGAGGTCAAGGGGCCGACACCTAGGTAGTTTTGGACGTTGAGAATCTCTACCTCTGGATCCTTATAATAAATCAAGTCTCTGAATTGAAACAAAATACCCAGGGTTCCCGCAAAAACTAAAACCACGCCAATACGTGCTGCAGTCGATTTCGTTTTCTTGACGGTATGACTGAGTCGCTCCTTCTTGAGCTGGACTTCGCCAAGGCCCGCAAGAGCATTGGCAGCATCATCGCAGCGCTCGTTCGCAGATAGAGCTCTTTGATAAGCTTCTCGTGCTTGATCCGTTTTTCTGAGAGCAAGATAAGCATGCCCTAATAATAAAAATCCTATATCCGAATTGGAATTCTGAAATGCAATGTCCTTGAGCTTTTGAACTATTTTTTGGGCCTCGGTATCCTTATTGGCTGCCATCGTTAGTTTAAAAGCGGAATAAGTTGCATAGGCCTCATACTCCACACCTCGGCCCCATCTTCTGACCGCATCTTCAAATCGGGAAAGTGCCGCTGCATAATCTTGATTGCCAAGAGATCGAAGTCCCTCACGAAAAAGATTCTGAGCTTCCAAATACTTTTTTGAATCTTCAACTGATCCGGCACGTTCCCTTTTGACCGTGCCCAAATATTCTTCTCGCAGGCTCGGATTCGTAAGCGTTTGATAGGCGCGATCAATTCGTCCAAGCAGATCGTCTAAAATTCTCTTCGATTGGCCATTGAGCTGTGTGCCGAACCGATCGGGATGTAGCTGGTATCTGATCTCTCGGTAAGAGGCTGCAATTTCCACTTCACTCGCATCTGGACTCACTTCAAGTATTTCGAAGTAGTCTCGATTAAGTGTCTTTACATAGTGCGCCTGGAGTGACCTAGCGACTTCGTTTGCTCCCGCGGATGCGTCAACTGTTTCTTCTCTCAGATCCAGCGGTGACGCTGGATTTGCATCTACGGCGACTTGGCTACGCCACGCGACAAGACCAAGACTCTCCAGAGCAAAGAAAAGTCGCAGGAAGCTTTCAGAACTGTGAGCAGGCAAGAGCTTGAGGAGGGATTCTAAATTTTCGGAGTTCGAAAAATTAAGAATTAAATCTCGCGAGACCTCGTCCAAATTAAAAAGTGGAACGACCTGAAAAAACCGCGGATGCCGATGGCAATGGAGATCCATTTTGGTTTCATAAAGCGTTTTGATAAAATCTGATTTGTAAATTTGCGCATGCGCCTTAAGAATCACAAGCATCGGATTAAATTCCAAAATCATGACGTGATTTGGAAGAGCGTCCATGGCTTCAAATTCGAACTGGCTTTCCTTGATCATGAAAGTCTGTAAGAGAAGTCGATACGTATGCTTTCGAAGGGCATCAAAAAGTTGTGCTTCTGTCAAAATTTTCAATTCAATGAGGACCTGACCGAATTGAAGCCTTCGACTGACCATCATTTCTGAGGCCGACTCTCTTTGTGCGTCTGAAATTAATCCCAAAAGCACAAGCGACTGGCCAAGGCTTTCGTTGACAGCCGTTGATTCAGCCGCAACTGGAAATCCATTCATAAAGAAAATGCGACGTTCGGAATTAGGATTTCGTAAGAAGAGCTTGCCAGTAAATCCTCTGTCGTAGGCTTGGTAAAAAATCTTCTCGATTGATTTATCCTTGAGGGATCCGAGGTTTGTCTGTTCGCTTACAACGATCTTTGGGTTTCCGGTTAATTGCTCAAGCACATCGTTGATATCAAAGGGCTTTGTAAAATAAGCTGATAGGTCATGAAGAGCGGAGATTTCTTTTATCTGAGTTTCGTCTTTGTATATCCCAGACATCGCCATAATCTTAAGCTCCGAGAATTCCTTGTTGTCTCGAATTTTTGTAAAGAGTTCCGCTCCCATCATTCGGGGGAGAAGCATATCGGAAAGGATAAGTTCGAAGGGTTGTCCTGATTCTTTCGCTTCTTTGAGGTGACTCCAAGCTGAATCGCCGTCGAGGGCTGATGTAACAGAGAACCCTTCTAAACTTAGTCGATCATTGAGAAGCTTGTTGAGATACTTATCGTCTTCAACAAGTAGAATCTTATTCATTCCTGTCTATTTTAATGGTCTCGACACAGCCTCACTAGGAATTAATCCTTAAGTAAGTGCTAATCTTCTTTGACACAAGAGGCCAAGAACTCCTAGGGCAAGAATGAAGGCCACAATCGGAAGGCCTGATTCGGTCGAAGCATCCAGCCTGCCGCACCCTGCCGTGAGTTCTCCGGAGAAGCGAGAGGCTGACCCCGTTGTCGCGTCCGTTCCCGTTGACGGGGCAATTCCATCTTCGCCTTCTAGAGCCGCTGCCGCTCCGGTCATGGGAAGAATGATCGATTCCAAGAGCTGACTGACACGATCTCCCGCCTGATTGGTCACATTATTTGTTTCCATTCGCAGCAGCTGAAATCTCACTCGTCCATCATTGGGGGCCTGCCACTGAATTTCTGGATTATCAACAGTGTTCTTCGTCGCAGAGTTGATGATGCGAGAATTGGATTGGGGGTTCGTAGGTCCCGTATCTGTGACCGTGCCAACAGTGCCACTATTGATCAGAGATCCAGCTCGCAGTGCAGTTCCGGACGAGATCTCCGCAATATGAAGTACATAGGCGTTTCTCCAGGGACCGGCATTGGGATTGTTAAAGCGAATTCGAATCGTATAAGTTTTTGCAGGTTGAAAAGTGGTCACCGCAGAATTGGTTAACGGGTCGATAATATTGAGGGCCTGTTCTGCCGGAACACTCACGGTCGTTCCTCCATGACAACTTGCACATTCAAAACGGTCCACGTTTTGACCTTCGTTGTTGTTGGAGATGAGAAGCAGAAATCCAAGCGCAAGCATTCAATTTACCTCACTTCAGCATCGCTAAAATCGCAGATTCACTTGTAAATCTTGAGATACTGGGTGCAGGGATTCCAAGCGACGCACAAAATGTTGCATAGGCTGAGCCTGTCGAAAATAAAGGAGCACCCAAGTCCAATTGACCACTGACTCGGTCAATGCTGACCGTCCCACCCGTTTGATGATCCCAGTTGGCTCCAGAAATGTTCTTGGCAGTTGGTCCGATGATTACGATGCCATTCGTACCTCCATCACCGTGATCATTGCAGTCCATATTCATAAAGGTTCTGGAAAACTCGCTTGAGAGTTGAACAACAAGGCCATCGGCGACACTTGTTCCGGGCACAAGCGGATTCGGCAGAGTTTTTGCGAGCGTATAGAGCCGTGCAATCGCATTGGAGATTGTTCGGCCATACACTGCGTAGTCAGTCGTGTCTGGATTAAAACTTGGATCTGAAAAGTTGATATTCTGAGCACGATTATGCCAGTCACCAGAGTCGATGGTAATAGTCGCTCCACGAATGAGTCCCATATTAAATGCCTTTGCCAGCAGATTCATGGATTCGCCGAGTCGAACTCCGCCTCGGCTGGTTGCCATATCCCAATCTGAATATTCCGCGGCGCTTGGAGTGAGAGCCGCTCTAAAATCTCGAGTCAATAAATCAAAGCCGAGTCTGGATGTAGCTACGACTGAATCTGAGTTATTCATGGATCGGTAGGTGACGTAGTTTTTGTTGAGCTTTTCAGATGCTGATGCAATCAGGTTAGCCTCAGATGGAGAAAAGGGAATTACCGAAGGAGAGAAGAGACCTAGAAAATTCTGAGCCTGCTGCGAAAGCATCACACCACCTACTAGAGACTGATTCGTTCCCCCCGAAATTCTTGTCAGTGCATTGAATCCAGCGGGTCTGTTGTTAAGTGTTGTGTTGTCGTTTTGCTTCCATTCAACACCGCCAAGAATTGTGGATTTAGGCATGGCATCCAAGAAGTGAATGGTAGGACAGGGAGCCCCGTTGGCATTGATCTGCCCAGAGTTTGTTTGAACCATCCGAGTTGCGAAATTCGACTGATGGCCTCCATTGGTTCGGATGGCTTGGCATCCTGCGATTCCAATCGTACCGTCGTTTACAAGTGAATTCAGTGATGAAGCCCATGGAGTTAAATAAAGATTTGTTCCAGGATTGGAACCAGCAAAGGTTGTGACACTTTGAGGTAGATGAGCAGCGGCTCGGCGCGCGAGTCTTCCTTCGGGCGTATTATCGGTCGCACACATCGAGACCCGTCCCTCCAGAGTGTCAACACGAGGCGCAACTATCGAATCGAGAGGAAAGCCAGCACGCACAACGAGTTCAATCACAAATTGAGCTTTGTTTTGGCTGAGATCATTCGCATAGAGTGGATTGTCAGCGATGCCGAGCTTCTTTCCCCACTTTTCAATGAGATCGATTCGAATGTGCGGGGCAACGCCTAGGGCAGCCAGCCACATCGAGGATCGAGCAATAAAATCACGTCTTGAAGGGGTAGTATTTTTCATAAGGTCTCCTAAACATTTAAACCATTAGAGCGTTTGCGCTGCTAACGATGCATAGATTGCAGCGCATACAGCGGTCGTTTGCTTGGCTCCTGAAAATTGGCCTGCCAATTCGTTAAGATTTGCGGATTCATCGGAACTTGGGTTCAATCCCGTCATTGAGACAAAGGCGTAAGACGAATCAGATGCACCCTGTGGAAAAAGGAGGCTGGGATTATTAGCTGTCAGCCACTCACAGGAGAGCATTCCGAGTTGAGAAACTGTTTTAAAATATCCGAGTGAACAGCTTCGGGATTCGTTCACTCCGACTCCGCCTAGACTATTAGTATTTGAATTCAAAAATTCATCCAAGCTCTGTCCGGTAGAGAGCGTTGCCGTCAGCGGAACTTGTAACACTTCGGTCGTCAGGGCCTTCACTGCTTCGTATCCCAAAGTCCTGCAATCGATTGCCAGTGGATCTCGTACCCTATCAACGTTCGCCGCCTGGTCGGAGCCCGATCCGGACTCCGACGAGAGGCAAGCGCTGAGACTAGACACGATTCCGAGAGATACAAATATTCGAATGATTTTCATAAATTCACCTCAGTTAGCGATTTAAAAAGTCAGTGGTCGAAAAAATATCAACCATCACTGATTTAATATTGTAGTTAGATCCTTCAAGCGCATTCGGAAGCCTTTCCGAATGCCGAGCGGGAAGTTTATTCAAGAAACTCTGACCGATCCCAAGTGCAAAATTGTAAAGTCGCTGCGCTGTGCAAACGGCGAACTGAGGATCGCTCGAAATAATTTGTCCATATTCAGAAAGTTTTGGATAAGCTCCCGAGAGACTAAGAGCCTGTCCATGATAGGAATCAATGACTCCTTCAAAGGCAGTAGCACGGCTTCGTCCGTACAGACTTTCATAGTTCGGCAGATTGATCAGTGTTCGCTCTACATCATTAATAGTAAGAGCGTCGGTTTGCCCTTCGACTAGATCGCCAAGTCGAATGACAGTTCGTCCCATTTGAATTTCGCCGAGTGTTCCAAAGCCAGTAAAGAATCCTCGAACTCGATTCAGGCTCGTGTGGCAACTCTGACAATCTTGATCTCCACCAATAGGGGTGTGGTAGAAGGGATGCAGTTGAAGATTCTGCCGAGTCCATCCAGATGTTTCTTGAGAATCAGGATAGTTGCCGCAAAGAAAGACTTCTCTCACCATTGAAGCTCGACGAAAGTTCAGCGCGCCGGCGTATTTTTTGAGAAATGCTTGTGTGGAAATTGCGCCGGCGCGCATCTCCGCTGGGGTTGTGACAGAGAAGAATCGATTGGGGTCGGTGGTATTGTTGTCGTTTCGTCGAAGACGACCCTGGTGGAGGCAGTCCGCTTTCAAAGCCAATCCGGATGCATATTCAGTGACGCAGTAGTTGGCGGTGACGAGACTTCTAAAGTCTCCATTTGATTTGAATAAATAAGCGGCGAGTGCAGCAGGTTCATTATTGTCGATGCTGAGCTCTGCGTTTACTCCATTGTTGAACGCCGTGATCATTTCGGATCCTTCAAGTTGAAGGATCTGTTGATAGAGGCGCTGAATAGCCAGGGGGGCGGTGGGGTCCTCCAGATAAACTCGTACAAAAGACTGGTATCCGGCCAAATCTGTAGTTGCTTGCTCCGCTCTGGTTAAGAAAGGACGGTCGAGGAGGAGTCCTTTAACTTTCCTAAGGCCAGCCACATATTGATCAGCCGTAATGGTTGGCTCAAGCTCTTGGCCACCGCTCAGCGCCGCCGCATCAAAAGCACCGGATGATATCGGCTGAGCGCATCCGCTAAGCGCAAGGATAAAAACTAAGCCAGAATGTTTGAATGATATACCCATCAAGTCCCAACTCCCGAGTGCTTCGATAAAGCAAGGGACGGGCCAAAATTGAAAGCCCAGTGAGAAATCTCAACGGCAATGAATCAGATGAAAAAAAAGTTACTCGGACCCACGGAGCAAAATCTGTCGGACAATTTCACCAGGGGTCAGGGCACTTTGGGTACAGGTAAGATTCTTACCTGTACCCAAAGTGCCCTGACCCCTACTCGGGCCGACCCCTACTCGGGCCTTCTAAAAAACCCACTGATGCTTCCGCGAACATGATCGCCTGCAGCGGGTGCCACTTTTGTGACACTGTGAACGGCGCCAGACTTTATAATCACCAGCCGGTTGGGCTTTGGCGCAATATAATTCCCCACTCCTAGTTGCATCAAAAATTCATTGGCCTCGGTATTGTCTAAATGGCCGCCGAATGAAAAAGGCCGGTCGGTTCCCATGATGGATCTCTCCTTTTTAAGAAAAACTCCATAGTCCTTTGGAATTTTCATCAGGCTTTCATCCGCAACGAGGAGTTCCCCAGCCCACTGAGCATTCCAAACTTTATGTGCGTAATACGTATAAGAGCCCGACCATGCGGCGGCATCTCGATGCCAAAAGAGACTGCTGCCCGCAGTATAGAGCATAGGCAGGGCTGTGAAGGCGTTCCAATCCTGATCCTTTTTTCCAATCCATTTTTCCAATTTTGGCGATGCCATCAAAATTCCATCGATGACTAAATCGACACCGCGAGTGGTGGGATACTTAAGCTCTTTATTTTCGATGGGACCGAAGGTCGTGCTTGGACCCCGCATCACCATTCCATCGTCCAGTTTCCATGAACCGTTAAAATGCACGACATTGACCTGAGTAAATATTTCCGCCTGAAGATATTTCCAAACCTCCTCGTGATCCGAAGGGGCCAAAAAGTCATCGACAACACAAAAGAGGGAAGTCTCGAAAGAAATTCTCATTTCAGAATCTTAACGAAATTTTCGGCGAGTGGCGAACAAGATTCCGACCCACAGGATCATGGCGATGATTGCAGTGGCACTGGAATTGGAATCCGAAAATTTAACGACTCCGCAGCCACCTAGAAAATCTCCGCTAAATCCAGTCCCCGTAGAATTTGCACCGCGCGGAGAATTTTCATCGGTCTCTGGATCTCCGGGGAGCGCTGGTGGGGGGGCATTGGGATTTAAAATCGAGAAATCTCTTGATGCTAGTCTATCTCCATCATTGCCGCCTGCATTGTTCGCGTACATTAACAATGTATGAACTGTGATTCTCGCTGGGAGTTGAGCGGGCGCAAGTGGCGATCTCCACACATATTCAATGAATCCTCCCGCGAAACCGCTTCCTAAGACTGAAACGTCTGACGTCACAGAAATTTTTGTTCCCTCCGAACGGGCTTGCGCATTGTTGGATGCTGCAATTGGAGTAGTTCCGTCCGCGGCAAATAAAGTTCCGATCGAACTGCCGCCCGGTGTTGTGACAAATACACGCCAAGCCGTTCGATCGCTCAGAGGCATTGCAGGTCGGGTGAGGCGAATTCGATAGGCGGTATTGGGAAGGAGCTCTGTACTGCTCACACTAAATGTGGGAGCATCTCCAGGCACAAGATTCGTATGGCATCCACAACCAGGCGGTAGGTCGTAATGCTCATTCGCTGGGGAAAATGCATAAGCGAAATCAATTCCCGCAGCGATTAAAGTACTGATGAAGGTGAGACTTCTCATTTTCCACTTTCTATCTTTCATAGCGATCCCCCGACTCTCCTCACTCAATTCTTCAATATATAGCGAGCGGGTTGTCCGCTTGGAGCCAATTGTGGTGAAGTTCCGAATTTTTGAGCCGTCTGTTCACCCACTGCTGCAATTGCCAGCATTCTCCAGGCCTGAGGAGAGGTGAGCCGATTTTGAGTTCCCACCTCCAGTGGGCCGCCCGTTTGGAAATCACTGGCATATCTGACCTGACTGAAGTCATCAGTTGCATCGAAATAAGTTCCAGATTTAATTCCACCACCCATTGCAATGAATTCAGCGTCACCGTCATCATTGGCTCCTTGGGTAATGAGTGAGCGGCCCCATTCGGACGTCGATGTGAGCAAGAGTTCTTGCCACATCGTTTTTCCAGAACCAAACGGAGACGGATCACTCGAAGCGGATTGATAGAATTGCTTTATAATTCGAGAGAAGTTGATCCCTTGAGTCATATGGATATTCTGCCAGCCGGGAGTTGGAACTTCGTTTGTATGCATATCTGTCTCATTAATCTGAATCACAAACTCTTGGGCGAGTCCGAGTTTTGCCGCTTTGTAAACTGTTGCAAGTGCGAGGCCCAAATTTTGTTGGACAGAACCACCCACACCGCTGAGGGTGATCGGATTTGCGTCCCACGCTGTCACTTCATCTGCGGTCAGGGCCAAGGCTGCTGCAAAATCTGTCGTGAGCAGTGTCGAAATACTTTTGGTCGCTCCCAAAACCTGATTGGCATTGGCCAATTGTCTTTGATTGAGACCGTAGCGAGAAAAATCGTTGACGGCTGTCGCGACTGCGGCTTTTTGAGTTTGATCAAAACCATCGAGGCGCAAGTTGGCCGCAAAAGTATTGATGAAAGCGTTTGCAGAATTATACGTTAAAGGATCATTAACCCGAGTGAAAACGGGGACCTGATAACCGGCAGACAGAAGTCGGTTGGTGGCAATATTAGTTCCAATATTGGCGCCGTTGACATTCCAAGTGACGGGACCAGGAATGATCCCCAGTCGAGGTGTGGTCGCAGCGTGAAGAACGGTTTGAGCTGGAAATCCGTCATCAGGCTGTTCATTGTTCTGATTTCCCACGCCGAGTGTGACACTGTGGAAGGCCGTATGTCCGTTTTGTCCTCGGTCCGCTGAAACGAAAGCCAAGGGAACGTCCTTCATATTATTGTAGACTTCGCCATCGGCAAACCAATTGTTCGTTGTGGGGGAAAGCCTAGGAACTGCGTTTTGGGCAGCGACGGGTGAAAGCTCCTCTCGATTTCCTGCCCAAACATAGGATCCCAAGGGGCGATTTTCTGAGATGCAAGCTCCGAGCTGAACGTATTTCTTAAAGTTACAGCCTGCTCGAATTCCAATATGGATCACGAATTTCGGGGCGTTGGTTGAGTCGGCAGCAAATGCTGTATTGAAACCCATTTTAAATGTGAGCTTTTTCAAAAGATCCAGCTTCACGTCGGGTGCAAATCCAAAAGTCGTGAGCAGAAGCCCTGCATTTCGAAGGAAAAGTCGTCTTTGTTTTAAAAATTCTTCATCTTTTTTAAAGTATTTCATAGGGTCTCCTTCGTTATCGAATCACACCGTAAGCTTCTTGGGCCGAAACAATATCAATACAGGCAGCTTGCGCTCGCATCTCAGCGGACAGAGTCGCCAAATGTGTATTAAGAATACTGAATTCTGTTTCATCCAAGGCTCGATTGAGTGCCTTCATCGCAATGCTCTGAAGATCTCCGCTTTTGAGTTCTGGAACTGTGGTTGCCGTACAGGCCAATCCAACAGCGGCCATCCATTTCATTTGATTGAAAATTCCAAAGGCTCCATTCGAATCAAAATTAGCTTCGTATCTAATTACGAACTGGCGTGCAGTGGCCAGAAGCTCATCAGCACCTCTGGCTCGAGCAGCGGCCGTTTCTTCCGGAGTCGCCGCGGGGAGTTGAAATATGTCAGTAAATATATTTTGTAGACCCGTAGCATCCAGAGGGACGAGGTTTCTGCCTTCACCCAGATTTTCATTTGCAGAGATGTCAGCGACACTTCCTTCATCAGCGCAGCTGATTGTTATTAAAGAAAGAAGAATTAGACTCGAGATTTGGCCGAGAGTCTTCATGGGGTGGTCCCTCCTGTTGGTGCTTGATGGAATCGATTCAAATAAATTTCTTTGTTCGACAGAATTCCAAAAATCAGATCTCGGACATTCCGATTGGAAGCCGTAAATCTTTCGATTAAGAACTGAAGTGTGTCCGTGGCCACTGGGCCGCGCGCGATGTCTTTTGCAAAGACCCAATTGTAGAATCTTCGCGCACTACATTCATCGAAAAGGGGATCCTTCGCCATTTCGCGTCCGAGGTCCGAAATTTGATCGATGGGTACTCCGTTGTAGGTAGAGACAGTTGCAGAATGAGTGGCGCCGCCCGCTTGTGGATTCATATTTCCTTGGACATACAGGAATCCAAGTTCCAACTGCTCCATGGTTCGAGTGGCATCAAATGATCCAGCAGCTATTCCTTGAACTGCTGTTGAAGTAAAATTTCTAAAAACCACTGAGCGATTGGTGAGAGCTCCGTGACATTCAAAGCACTGACTTCCTTGCGATACAACAGTTCGAGGGATGCCAAACATTTCGCCGCCGTAGCGAGGACTCGTTTCAGTGACCGATCTTCCTATATCTGCCGGGGGAGTTCCTGGATCAATGCAAAGAAATCTTTCATTGGCACGGGCTGCATTACGCACCCACTGAGCTGCAAAATCTCTGGACATGAGCGTTGGATCCGTAAGCACTCCGGCGAGTCGTGGGGGACGGGTGAGATTTTGGATGATTCGGCATTCGCCGCGCCCAAGTACGCCGTTTAAACTCTGAATGCAGTAATCCGCGGTTATCATTTCAGAATAAGGAATGCCATCGGTTGTGGCGGCATAAGCACCTACAATCGCGGCATCGTTTTGCGGTTCACTTTCTTCAAGTGCTCGACCGTGTCCCGAAAAAAGTTCTTGGTGGTAGCGAACCATTACGCGAACAAAATCAGGAGTTTTCAGAAGTTCCTGTAAATAGACTTCGTAAGTTGCTTGATCCACGATGGTCGAAACTTTGGAATTAGTGGGTCTTTTTCGAGTGAGAGTGAGTGAGGCAGAGACGGCGGCGGTTTGATAATCAGCAGGAAGTAAGACGATCTCCTTAGGTTTGGAATCAGCGCTGAAGCCAATATTGGTGGAGCCGCATGATGCAACCAATATTCCTACAATGATGAGTCCTAAAGTTCGCATAAGTAATTCAACCTCTACACAAGGCCTATCTAGAGCAAGGCTTGGACCAAGTCGTAGATGTCCTAGAGCGCTTTAAAGGTGCTTAAACGGCGAATAAAAATAGGACAGGGATAGTTTTGCCCGAAAACTATGCAAGATTTTCAGGGTCAGCAGAAGAAGGGGTCAGAAGAAGGGGTCAGGGCACTTAAGTGCCAGGTTAAATAAATAAAAATTGTTTAAACTACCTGGCACTTAAGTGCCCTGACCCCTTCTTCTGGACCCCTTCTTCAAAATCTGTAGCGCAGGCCCATCACATAACGCTGGTAGCTGAGGTCAATTTTTCCGTCTGTATAGGTAGTGCCCAGTCGGGTGGTGGTTCCGGTCGAGCTTCCTGACAAAAATAAATATTCGGCTTCGGCTTCCACAGACCAGAGCTCGCTGAGGAGATATCCAAAAGTCATCTGGATTTGAAAGGGAAGCCCGCCAGCTTTCATTCCAGTTGCGCCCGAAGCATCCTGCGAAATACTCGGCATCGCGAGCCATGATACTCTGGGTTCAAAATAATAATCATCAAATGCGCGAACATAAATTTCAAAAGGGATCGTGAGACTACTAAATGAAGTATCTAAGAAAACAACTTCTCCATTATATGAGCCACCCTGAATGGGATCTAAATCGGGTTGAACCTCGTGATACAAAAATCCTACTCCCAACCCAATTTGCAAAAAGCCTCCCTGGAATTCCGCGGCGCGATATCTCGTAAGACCTTCCAGTGAATAGGAATTGGTACTTAACTGATAAGCTTTGCCCGCAACCTCAGGAACATTCGGAAATGGATTTGAAAAGCTGACTCGATGAAGTCCAAACGAATACCCACCTCGAATGACCGGATAGAGGGATCGCTCATAGACCGTCGTTTGTAGCGGAATGAATTCTGCCACCAGTCCAAGACCCCATCCCAAAAAATTATAGCCCGGAGGAATAGAGCGAGATGTACCCGCCACGTTTCCCGTAAGCGTATAACCAATGCTCTGAAAACCAGTGTTCAATCGAATGAGCCCATGTTCTTTTGCCTTGGGCGACCAAAACCAAGTGATGCCCTTTACATCTAGCGGATTCGGACCTTCCACTTTTTGAGTTCTTGCGGCTTGCGTCGGAGCGGGAGGAAGACTGCGCTCAACTGCCAGACTTCCTTTCAGCCATCCCCTAAAATCAAGACCTTCCTTCGAGCGAACATCCACCTCGTACCAAGGACCTGCAGTTCGCAAATATGAAACTCGGTCAGTATCTTCGAGCTCTCGAAGGCTCGGTGATGTCTCAATCGGACTCGCCTTAAGAGATCGCGAGAGAGTAGTTCCGGCTGGGGGTTTGAGCGACTGCAGTCCACTCGAGTCAACAGATGGACTCGGAAGTTCCACAGCATTGGGGGTGACGACTTGGGAGATCAAGGCGGCGAATAAAAAGATATTCATTTTTTGATGATATCGATATCTCTAGAACTTGTGGATTCTTTAAGAGATCTTTCAGCAGAATCTTTTCATCAGCACCTTGCACCACAAGGGGCGGGATGGATCGAAGTTATTGTTGGAAGTATGTTTTCTGGAAAAACCGAAGAGCTGTTAAGGCGGATTCGCCGCTCCATGATCGCAAAGCAGCCCACAATTTTGGTAAAGCCCAAGATGGATACTCGATATGCTGAAACATTCGTTGTTTCGCACAATCAAATGAAGCTTCCTTCACTCCCTGTCGAAGATCCTCGGGAGATTTTGGAACTGGCCAAAGATGCTTGGGTCGTTGGCATCGATGAGGCTCAGTTTTTTCCTCCATCGATTGTCGAAGTTTGTGAAGAATTGGCCTCCTCAGGAAAGAGGGTCATTGTGGCTGGTTTGGATACCGATTATCGGGGCCTGCCCTTTGAGCCCATGCCCGCTCTCATGGCTACCGCTGAGTATATTACCAAGCATTTGGCTATTTGCGCTCAGTGCGGTCGCCCTGCCCATAGGAACCAGCGGATGATTTCGGGCGATGGCCAGGTGCTTTTAGGGGCGCAGGAGGCTTACGAAGCTCGGTGTCGACAATGCTTTCAAAAGCCTTCGTCCTTATAAAAGCGGCCAAATCCGCTTTTCAAGCCATGTTAATTGATGTTTCAATCATAACCTTATGACCATGAAAACAGGAGGACCTCAGTATCGCTGACCTAAGAAAAGATCCAAGAAGAGACGACGGAGTTCGCGTCAACCATCAAATCCGTGCCCCCAAAATCCGAGTCGTGCGTGAAAACGGCGATATGATGGGAGTCATGGCACCTTACGAGGCGCTTCGCGAAGCTGAAAAATTGGGACTCGACCTTGTCGAAATTTCTCCCAAGGCCCAACCTCCCGTTTGCAAACTGATGGATTACGGAAAATTTAAGTACGAGCAGAAGAAAAAAGCTCAGGGTACGAAGAAGGCTCCCGCCGGAAGTATTGTGAAGGAAGTCGTTTTGTCTCCTTCAACCGATATTCATGACTTGAATTTTAAGATGAAGAATGCCCTGGGCTTTTTGCAAGAGGGGCATCGTGTAAAAGTGATGATTCGATTTAGAGGGCGCGAAATGGCGCATCCCGAAATTGGTCATGCCCAGATGAAAAAGGTCATCGAGGCCCTCAAAGAAATTGGTGGTCCCGAGTCTCATCCTCGAATGGAAGGTCGGATTTTGGCTGGTCTTTTTGCTCCTCTGTCCCAGCTTTCGAAGGCTCAGAAAGCGGTCGCGCCCACGGCGTCTGCTCCTAAAGTGAGTCCAAAAGCTGAGCTCAAAGTCGAAAGCATTAAGAATCCAGTCATTTCAGGGGACCTCCGTTCAAAAAAGTAGTCCTCTAAAACAAGGAATTCGGCGTTGATTCGCGCGTAATTTCTGAGTTAGAACCGCTTCTTATGGCATTTAGGGGCAAACTTAAAACGAATCGCTCGGCAGCTAAACGCTTCCGAGTTACCGCTTCTGGCAAGGTCAAGCGCAAGCGAAACCATTTGAAGCATATTTTGACGACCCACCCGAAAAAGGTGAAGCGACGTTACCGAATGAAAACTTACGTTCGAGAAACCGAAATTGGGCATATTCGAACGATCATGCCTTATTCATTTTAAATTGAAGGAACAAAAGCATGCGAGTTAAAGGCGGACCGAAGTCCAAGAATCGACGAAAACGAGTTCTCAAAAGAACAGAAGGCTTCACAGGTCGTGCTCGAAATACAGCAGTGACGGCGGCTGAAGCGCTTGATCGCGCGATGGCATTTAATTACCGCGATCGAAAGCAGCATAAGCGACGAATTCGCACGCTTTGGATCACTCGATTGACGGCAGCAAGCCGAGCGGGTGGGTTTTCCTATAGCAAGCTCATTCATTCTTTGAAGCTGAAGGAAGTAAGTTTGAATCGCAAAATGCTCGCGGATTTGGCAGCGACCGAACCTCAAGCATTTGATCAGATTATAAAGTTTGCCGGTTTGGCTGCTTAATCGATAGGCTTGAAGGGCCCATGGATATTCTCAAGCGCCTTTCGGAAATCGAAGATCAACTTTCAAATCAACTGAAGACAGTTTCGTCGACCTCTGCGGTCGAAGAAATTCGTGTGGCTGTCTTTGGAAAAAAGGGGAGTTTGACTGCCGTTTTGGCTTCGCTCAAGGATCTCGATCCTGCGATGCGAAAGGAAGTGGGGCAGAAGTCCAATGTCGTAAAGCAAAAGCTCGAGGCTCTCTTGGAGGAAAAACTTCATTTTTTTGAATCTCAAGAACTCAACTCCAAACTTTCAAACGATCCACTCGATGCGAGTCTTCCGGGTAGCCATTTTACAAAAGGTGGGCGCCATCCCTTAAGTGCAGTGCTTCAGGAAGCGATTCAGATCCTCGAAAGAGCAGGGCTCATTGCAGTTTATGGACCCGAGGTTGAGTATGAGGACTATTGTTTTGATAAGCTCAATTTCAAAGAAGGGCATGCCGCTCGCGATATGCAGGCCACGTTTTTTGTAAAACCAAAAGTGGATAGTCGCCGACTGGTTTTGCGCACGCATACTTCGCCGGTGCAGGTTCGAGTTTTGATGAACGCCGCAGAATCTGGGCATTCACTTCCTATTCGAATTCAAGTTCCTGGTCGAGTATATCGCGTGGACGATGATGCGACCCATGCGCCCATGTTCCATCAGATCGAAGGCTTGGCGGTCGATTCAACTTCCTCAATGGGAGATTTGCGCGCCGTTTTAGATTACTTTTTCAGAAATTTTTTTGGTTCAGATGCCAAAATTAGATTTAGGCCCAGTTACTTTCCGTTCACGGAGCCAAGTGCAGAGGTGGATGTGAGTTGTGTTTTTTGTAAGCAGAAAGGTTGCAGAATTTGCAAGCAGAGCGGTTGGCTGGAAGTTGCCGGAGCTGGTCTCGTTCACCCAGAAGTTTTCGAACTCTGTGGATGGGGCGGACAGAAAGTTCAGGGCTGGGCTTTTGGAATGGGGATTGAGCGCTTGGCAATGTTGAAACTCGGCATTCCCGATCTGCGACTCTTTCACGAAAATCGTTTGAGCTTTTTGCGAGGAGGACTCTCGTGAAGCTGAGCTATCGAGCCTTTAAAAACTGGGTCGACTTTGCGGGAAGTCCTGAAGACTTGGCTAATACACTTTCTGAGTTGGGATTTCCAAATGACGGAATCACCAAAAAAGGCGATGGCCTCTCACAAGTTGTCGTCGGAAAAATTCTAACAAAGTCAGCACATCCGCAAGCCGATAGACTTTCTCTCTTAGACGTAAGTGTTGGTTTACAGGAATTGAAAATTGTTTGCGGCGCGCAGAATATGAAAGTGGGCGACTTCGTTGCGCTAGCACCTGTCGGCGCCAAGATTCCCGGCAAAGACGGAGCAGGAATGCAAATGAAGGAAGCCAAGATTCGCGGCGAGCTATCTCAAGGAATGTGCTGCTCGCTGGCAGAACTTCAACTTGCTGAAGAAGCCGATGGAATTTGGATTTTACCTACAGACAAAGTGAATGATGCTTTGCTTGGGAAAAAGCTTTCGGAAGTGTTTGATTTTGACGACGCGATCTTAGAAGTCGATGTGACTCCCAATCGGGGAGATGCTTTGAGCTTAAGAGGACTGGCTCGAGAAGTAGCAGGAAAGCTAGGGCTAAAAGTAAAACCGCACGCCTCTGTTAAATGGAAGACACCGGCGGCTCAAGTTCATCCCACGATTGAAAATTTTGCGGACTCATCTGGATTTGCAGCTTGTTTGGTTCAGGGAGTGACCTTTCGAAAGAGCCCTCCTGAAGTTCAAAAGTTTTTGGAAGCCGTAGGGACACGTTCGATTTCTAATTTGGTGGATGTGACCAATGTGGTTCTTTTTGAACTCGGCCATCCCCTTCATTTTTTTGATGCGGACAAGGTGGATCCAAAGACTATAGGAGTTCGACGAGCTAAGGCGGGCGAGAAGCTTAAGCTATTAGATGGAAAGACAATCGAGCTGGCGGTCGAGGATCTAGTGATTGCTGATGCATCGGGGCCGCTGAGTTTGGCGGGGATTATGGGCGCAGAGCCGTCGAGCGTCACCGAGTCGACCAAGAATATTCTCATTGAGGCAGCATCTTTTTCTCCCACATTGATTCGTAATTCAGCTAGGCGGCACGGAATTTCTTCCGAATCGAGTTACCGATTTGAAAGGCGAGTTACCGCCCACAAATTGGATGAAGTGATCGAGAGAGCTCTTTACTGGCTCAAAGAAGTTTCTGGTTTTGAGACAGCGGCGGGCTCCAAAACTTTGAGTCGAGATTTGACGATTCCGTCGGTTCTTTGGGATCGAGCGCGAGTAGATTCGAAGCTCGGGAAAATTGAAGTTACGGATGATGAGATTTTTAAGCTCCTTCGTCGTTTAGACTATGAGTTTGAAGCGAAGGGTTCCGCGACTCGAGTGATTTTTCCTTGGTATCGAACGGATGCGAATTGTCTTGAGGACGTGATGGAAGATATCGCACGTCTCTGGGGTTACGAAAAACTTCCGAAAGCCCCTCTTGTGATCCGCGAGAGTATTGCTGTCTCGAGCAATGCAAGATCAGAACTTTCGCTCGCTCAAGATTTGCTTCAGAAGTTTTGTGATCGAGGTTTTTCAGAAGTCTTGCATATGAGTTTTGCGAATCCAAAAGTAGAAGAATTGCTTTCGCCCAAACTCCAAATGCCAGTTGAAGTTGAGAATCCAATTCATGCGGACAAGCCGATTCTCCGGCGCTTCTTGCTTCCTCAGATATTAGAGCGAGCAAAGTTTAATGCCTTTCATGGAGAAGATGAGATTCGATTGGTGGAGATGGGATCCGTTTTTTCAAGTACGGGCAAGACGATCTACGAGGAGTCGGCGGTTGTGGAGAATTTGAATTTGGCGGTTGTCTGGCTGCCAAGAGCGATTGATAAGAAGCGGCTTTGGGCTGGCACTCACGATTCATTTTTTGAGTTCAAAGGAATTTTAGAATCTGTTTTCTCGGGGACCAAGATCAAACCCTCATTTCTTGCGCTAGAAAATTTGTTGCATCCAAAGCGAAGATTTGGAATTGGAGGCAGTGAATGCGGCGAACTTCACCCACTTCTTCAAAAATCTTTTGATTTGCCGGGAAGAGCTTTCGTTGCTGAGTTTCGAATTGAGGGTGGTCGGAAGGCTTGGAAATATTTGCAGCCACCATCGGTTCCTCCTATAGATATGGATGCTTCGTTCGTCGTGAGTCGTGAAATTACGGCCGACAAGATTTTAAGTATCTTTGAATCCGGGAAAGAAAAGTCGCTTGAGTGGGTGCGTCTTTACGATGTTTTTGAATCAAAGAGCTTAGGCGACGACAAGAAATCTCTGACTTTTGCTTTGCGTTATCGAATCGCCGATCGGACTTTAACAACGGACGAAGCCAAACGGGCCCATGACGGCCTTGTTTCTTTGGTCATGAAGACATTTCCGTCCGGAATGGTAGCTCTGCGTTAAGAAGCGGAAAAAACTAATGTTTCTCAGTATTCGGTGCCTTGCCGCCAAGCCCCCTTGCCCAGTAAAATGAACTATCGAAACCACTTCAAGGGGGAAGTATGCCGGTGAATGAAGGTAATAAAATGACACTGACCAAGGCCGATATCGTTGAGCAAGTTTTTGAAAAAGTTGGGCTCACGAAGAAGGAAGCCACCGATGTTGTGGAATTCGTATTTGATTCACTGAAAGATCAGCTCGAAGCTGGCGCGAAGGTGAAAATTTCTGGATTTGGAAATTTTGTCGTTCGTAAGAAAAAATCCCGAGTGGGTCGCAACCCTCAAACGGGTCAAGAAATGACCATCACCGCAAGGACCGTTTTGACCTTCAAACCTTCACAGGTTTTGAGAGCCATTTTGAACAAAGACCTGATCTCCCGCGGTCGAGGCCCAAATGGCAAAGCCGAAACCGCCTAAATAGGGGTCAGGGCACTTTGGGTACAGGTAACCCCCTCCATTTATTTATTTCATTCTCCATTTGACCGAATATTGAGCAATCGTGTCTGATTGCGGCTCGTACTTTGAGATTGTTATTTGAAATTTTCTGTATGTCGGGGCGTGGCGAATGCCTCTGACCGCGAGGCGTGCGAGTGGTCAGCTACCCAACGGGAATGGTAGCAAGTGAGCACGAAGTTTTGTAGGCAAGCGCTCTCAACAATGAGAGAGCGGAACTTACGAGATTGTTATTTGAAATTTTCTGTATGTCGGGGCGTGGCTCAGCCTGGTAGAGCGCTTGCTTGGGGTGCAAGAGGTCGTCAGTTCAAATCTGGCCGCCCCGATATTTTTTCTCGGGGCCATTCGAGATTCTTGAGTGAGCAAGTGACTCGCACCAAAGACCGCCAAAACTGATTTCTGACGGTTCAAGGCATTAGCTATTTTTTCCACAATCACTTGGTCTCTTCCACTGAGAAATCTGTCGAGCAATATAAAATCCAAGAACGTCGGCATCAGTGAGGCCCTCTTTTCTATATGCATTGGCGGTGTCTCGCCTTTCCAGGGTGCAATGCCTTCGACCACTGAAAGTTCGACCTGGTAGTCAGATAAAATCTTATCGATCGTCTTCAAGGTGGGGTGTTCACGAATATTCAGAAAGTCTTTTGGCGAAATATGTTCTGACGCAACATAGAGAAGCGTTCTGCCTTTTCTTTTGAACTAAGCTACGTAAGGCGCCTTGAGACGCAGATTGTAGGCCGGGGCACTAAGTCGTCAGCTTCCATTTGAAAAAGCAATTGAAATTGCCAAGTGGAATACCGAACGACAGAATACATTGATGAAAATCTGGATTCGGTCGCTTTTGGCAATTCTGGTTGTGGGCCTGTTGATTTGGTATTTGCCGAAACTCGACTTTGAAGCCATCAAGACATCACTTCTTCAGGCGCACCGAGATCAACTCGCGCTCGGTGTTCTCTTGGTTCTACTTACCCTGTTCGCTCGGTCAGCACTCCTTTGGCGCATTCTTAAAATTCGAATGAAGAAACTGGGGTATTGGACACTCACGGGCATCAATTTTGTGGGGGCAATGATGGATCAAATAATCCCCGGACGAAGTGGAGTTTTTGCTCGATGGGGGCTGCTCTCCCTTCGTGCCCCTCAGTCCAAATCATTTATTTTTTCTGCTATTTTGTTTTCGATACTGATCGAGGGCTTGGGTCTTCTTAGTCTTTTCTTTTTCTCAATGGCGCTCAGTCCAGAGGTGAGAAATTTAGCGCATTGGTCGGTGAGCTTGATTTTAATTTTAGTCGTTCTTGGAATTTTGATGGGTCTGTTTTTTTCGAAGCATCTTGAGAAATTTTCGAAGCGTTTTGGATTTGGTAACTGGAGTCTTGTGCAATCCCTCTTTGAAGTCGCCCATCAGGTTCGATCCCCTTGGAGATTTTTGAATTGGTGGGGAATTGGGATGTTTGGATGGATGCTCCAGATAGTGAGTGTCTACTATTTGTCCGCTGCATTCGATCTTAAGCTTACCTTTTTTCACGCAGCCTTATTGCTACTCAGTTTGAATTTGGCGATTTTGATTCCGGTGATTCCTGGAAATATTGGAACGATTCAGCTCGTGATTTCGACATTGCTTGCGAAGCTTGGATTTGAAGCTGAACGCGCCTTGGCTTTTTCGATCGCCTATCATGCGGCGCAGCTCATTCCGGTATGTCTGATTGGAGGAACAATGTTGATATTCTTTCCCCGCGCGACTAGTTTCGAAAAATGAGATTGGGCCTCAGCGTAGTTGTTCCCTGCTACAACGAGGAAGAAAGGATTGATGCCTTCTTCCAAGATTGGCTAACGTTTTCGCACAAAAACGAAGCCCGACTGCGCGCAGAATTTGAACATCTGGAGCTTGTTTTTGTAAATGATGGATTCACTGATCAAACCCGTCCAAAAATCGAACGAGCAATACCCGATTTGCTTGCCAAGTCTCCGGCCAGCTTGCTGGCTTATGTCAACCTGTATAGCCTAGAAGTCAATGAGGGGAAGGGTGCTGCGGTGAGAAGAGGCTTACAAGAATCGAAAGGCGATTGGGTCCTTATCTGCGATGCGGATTTAAGCACGCCTCTAGTGGAGATATTCAAGTTCAAAGACGCCAATGTTGATTTGGCTTTTGGGAGTCGGGGTTTGAAGGCGAGCAATATTACTCAATCTCAGTCGGGTTTGCGGCCTTTGCTGGGTCGAATCTTTAATTTTTGGATGCGAGCTTTTACGGGCCTTCCGTTTTCTGACACTCAATGCGGATTCAAACTCCTAAAGGGAGATTTGGCTCGAAACATTGGCCCGCGAATTCGTGAAAACCGATTTGCGTTCGATGTCGAAATGCTTTTGCTCGCAGCGGGGGAGTCAGCGGTGCTGAGAGAAATCCCCGTTGAATGGGCTCATCGAGAGCCTTCCAGAGTTTCGCCGCTCAAAGATGGCCTTCGAATGGCGAGAAAAGTAATTGAGTTTTCGTGGAGCCTTCCGCGCTATAAAGTTTCCTGAGGTGTATGATGCTGAGAGAACATTGGGAAGTTCTCAAAGAAATTGTCGACGCGCGTGAAGTCGATCGACTCAATACTTACCTCGATAATTTAAGCTCTGGCGATACGGCTCGAGCAATTTCACGCCTCGATGAAGAAACTCAAAATAAATTATTGGTTCTTCTGGATCCCGAAGATGCTGCCAATCTGATTGAAGATTTGCCGGAAGCTCAGGCCGCAGACCTCATCGACGATCTTCCTGACGAACAAGCTGCCGCGATCGTGGAAGAGATGCCTTCGGATCAACAGGCAGACTTACTCAAAGCCCTTCCTCACGAAGAAGCCGAAGGAATTTTGAAAGAGATGGATCCAGAAGAGGCGCAAGACGCTCGCTTCCTCATGAACTATCCTACTGATGCCGCGGGCGGTATTATGGTAACTGAGTATTTACAGTACTCAATCAATTTTTCGGTGCGCGGGGTGCTCGACGATCTTCGCAATCATGCGGAAACATACTCACACTACGATGTGCTCTACGCTTATGTAGTCGACGAGCAAGATCGATTGGCGGGAGTCGTTCGACTTCGAGATTTGCTACTCGCTCCTAATGATACTCAAGTGGGAACGCTCATGAGTCCGAATCCCATCAAGGTAGCCGCGACATCGAATCTGGAAGAACTGTCAGAAATTTTTGATAAGCACGAATACTTTGGTCTTCCTGTTGTGGATGAGCAGGGGCATTTGGTGGGCGTCGTCAAACGGACTTCTCTTCAAGAGGCACTCGAGAACCGAGCGGACAAGAGTTTTTTGGCAGCCAGCGGAATTTTGGGTGGAGAAGAACTGCGTTCATTGCCAGCGCGAGTTCGAACTCTTCGCCGACTATCGTTTCTGATTTTAAAAATTGGATTGAATCTTATTTCAGCATCCGTCATCGGAATTTACGCTGATACGCTTGAAGCTGCCGTTGCACTCGCGCTTTTTCTGCCCATCATTTCTGATCTGGGTGGGGTCTCGGGGAATCAATCTCTAGCGGTCAGTATTCGAGAACTCACTTTAGGACTTATAAAACCCAAGGATTATTTGTTGGTTCTGGTGAACGAAGCCAAACTCGGAGTCTTTTTGGGAATTCTCATGGGCATACTCTTGGGCGGCGTTGCCGTTTTGTGGAAGCAAGATATTACCCTTGGAGCAGTAATTGGTGTGGCTTTGGCCCTCAATACCCTGATCGCTGTCTGTTTTGGAGGAATTGTTCCGCTTGTATTAAAGGGCCTTCGGATTGATCCGGCGGTCGCCTCTTCGGGAATTTTGACCTTTGTAACAGATGCCTGTGGGTTCTTCTTTGTTCTGTCCTTGGCCAAACATTTTTTATAGGCTTTCAGAAGCATGAAATCCGAATGGATCTCGCCTGCCGAGGCTTTGAAGGGGCATTATCTAAGGCAAGCACGTCGCCCAGCCTTTGGCTATTTGCGACTCGCAGGCTCTACTTTCGAGAAATTCCAAACAATGAATTGGGCAGAAGTTTGGCATCGAGTTCAGCGCTACCGACGCCATTTGAACAATCAGGGATTGAAGGCTGGAGATCGAATCGCACTTCAGGGGATGAACAGCGTTGAATGGGTGATTTTGGACTGGGCGTCTCTCATTTCTGGAATTGTGAGTGTGCCTCTTTTTAAAGGGAGTGCTCGAGACGAAGTAGATTTTATTTTGAAAGAATCTGAATCAAAGATTCTATTTTGTGACGAAGTGAATCCATCAATTTCAATTAAGCAAATTAGTTTTACGGATTTGGAATTGGATTCTTCAAAATTAAATTCAGATGATTATCCTGAGCCCGAATTGGATCCAGATTCTCTTGCGACGATTATCTACACTAGCGGAACTCAGGGGGAGCCCAAGGGTGTGATGCATTCGCTGCGCAATCTTTCGGCCGCAATTTTTACCTGCAATCAAATTGCAAGATTAACGGATAGAGACCGTCTCTTTTCATATCTTCCGCTTTCTCATGTGGCCGAGCGCGTATTGGTGGATTTGGGTTCTCTCTATTCAGGAGCGAGTGTGTACTTTTTGGATCGAGTGGAGCGATTGATTCAATATTTGCCTGAAGCGCGGCCAACTATATTTTTGGCGGTCCCCCGAGTTTGGGACACCATTCGTTTTCGTCTTGAAAAGGAGCTTTCTCATTCAAGGCTCAGGCGGTGGAAGAAAATTTTGGGATTTGCGATTCGACGGAAGCTTGGCCTGGATCGAGCGCGATACTGCGTTTCGGGAGCAGCGAAGTTGAGTCCAGAGACGAATCAGGCGCTTTCAGATTACGGAATCGAAGTCATGGAGGCCTATGGTCTTACAGAAACTTTGGGAGTTTCGACGCTTAGTCGCCCTGGCGAAAAAACGATGGGTTCCTGCGGAAAACTCTATCCTGGAATAGAGGCCAAAATTGCGAACGACGGTGAAATTCTTTTGAAAGCCCCCTTTCATTTCAAAGGTTATTATAAGCAGCCAGAGCTTAGCGCAGAAGTTTTGAAGTCAGATTGGTTTGCAACCGGAGATATCGGACATTTTGACAGCGATGGAAATCTTTTCATTACCGATCGCAAAAAGAATCTCTTCAAAACATCGAGCGGCAAATATGTGGCGCCGCTTGTTGCTGAAACATTTTTGAAAAATCATCCCGCTGTACGAGAGGCCCTTGTAGCTGGTGAAAACAGGGCGCACTGTGTGGCTCTTGTCTCGGTCGATTTGACGCTCGTGACTTCTGGTGAAATGGAACGCCACCTTGAAATGGTGAATCGAAAGCTTCCATCCCACGAACACATCAAGACGCTTTGGATTACAGGAGATTCTTGGACTTCGACTTCAGGAGAATTAACTCCTTCAATGAAGTTGAAAAGAAGAGTGGTGATGAATAAATATGCATCCACCATTGAGAATATTTACGAGTCGAGAGCTCGAATTATTTTTGAACAAGAGGAAGGACAATTAAAACGTGCTCATTCTAGTATCTAATGACGATGGATTTTTTTCTGAGGGGATTCGTGCGCTTTCTACAAAGTTGAAGGAACTGGGCGAGGTTTGGCTTGTGGCTCCCGATCGAGAACAGTCGGCTAGCGGTCACTCGTTGACTTTGCATCGTCCGCTTCGTGTGAAGCGAATTGAAAAACGTGAAACCGAATTCATGGTGGATGGCACCCCTACGGACTGCGTGAATATTGCAATCAATCAAGTGCTTCCGCGAAAGCCTGATCTTGTTGTGTCTGGAATTAATCGGGGCGCAAATCTCGGGGACGATGTTACTTATTCCGGCACAGTTTCTGCTGCGCTCGAAGCGGTTTTGCTAGGGGTGCCAGCCATCGCAGTGTCGGCTGTTCCCGATCAAAAAACGGATGAGCTCAAATACGAAGCTGCCGCTGACTTTGCAAAATATCTGGCAGAAGAAGCGATGAAGAATAAATTGGCTCCCGGAACACTTTTGAATGTAAATGTTCCGAGCGAAACTCAAGTGGGCGAACGCCGTAGTGTTCTTTGCAGAATGGGAAAGCGAGTTTATTCAGAGGTAATCGAGGAAAAACTCGATCCACGTGGTCGGCCCTATTACTGGATTGGCGGAGCAAAGGTTGGTTCAAAAGTAGAGCCAGGAACTGATGTTGAAGCCGCCGAACAGCTGCGAATTTCAGTCACTCCCGTACAGCTTGATATGACGAACTATATGTTTATGTCACGAATGGCTGGCTGGAATTTGCCTGGGTATTGAGCCGCCCCAAGACTTTGCCCTCCCCGTGTCGCATCGCAAACTTAGCAGAGCACTTGTAGGTTACCTAAATACTTGAATTTTTTGATCTTTAACCAAGTCTTGACTGTGCAATCTGGCCCCAAAATTGCAATTTAAGTGGTTCATGAGGTTTTGGTGGATAGCTGGCAGTTTATTGATTTTCTCGGTCATCTTGGCCAGTACCAACTTGTATGCGGGCGAAACCCGCAAGAAATGTCTCGAAGTTGTGGCGATTGCCGGTGGCAGTATTGAGAGCGTCTTGCCGGAGTTTAATCCATTCTTGGATGGTGAGCCGTTTGCCCTTGTGAGGCTCCTCATCAGCAAGCACAAGCCTTTTTCGAGTATGACCGAGCAACGACCGTATTTTGAAGAGATGGTCGCAATCGAGCGAAGTCTTCAGGTACTTCTGGAAACGGATGGTCTGGGAACTCAGCTGGGATTGAATATTGAAGCGTTGAACTTGGATTTATCTAAGCCATCGAACCGACTTCAATTTTCAGATTTGGTGTTAGCTCAGCTCAACGAGCTCGTTCAATCTGATTTGAAAGTGGAAACCCAAAATAGAGTTCCTGCCTCTGTGTCAGCACCACTTGCTCGCTGGAATGAGCTCGTCGATATTGTTGTTAAGCGAAATATAGGATTAATTGTTACACCTATAAAACATTATCCGCGCCGTCTTTGGGATGACTTTGAGCCAGCAGCATTACAAGCGCTTCATCGAGCGGTTCGATACTTTGATTTAGAAATGGACTACAGCTTTTCGAATTTGGCCGTAACATTCGTCAAAAGGTCATTGAGTGATGAGTGGGAAATTCTCGCGAAGCCTTCGCATATGGGTGTAGAAACCGCCAAGAGAATTAAAATTCTGAAGAGGCTGCAAGCTGAAGAATGGGCTAAATCCGGCAGACGATTATCCGTGGAAGACATTATGAACAAGATGGAGGTGAGTAGAAGGCTTGCAGTCGACGCAATCGAAGCGATGCGACCCACCACGAATCTCACCGGAATGCACACGTTCGATACAAAAGAGCGAGGGCGGGAAGGCATTGTTCCAGATAATAGAAAATTCGATGCCGATCTTGATTTGCGACTCCGCGAAAAGAAAGTAAGGCTTTTGGATTCGCTTTTAAATGATATTACAAATGAGCGTGACCGCCAGATCTTGAGAGATCGCTATGGCATTCAGGGTACCCTTGAGCCTGTCGAGCAAATGCAAATTCGGGAGATCGCCAAAGATAGAAGATTGAGTAATATCATGATATCAAGAATTGCAAATGAACGAGCATCTGAGTTGTTACGAGCCGTTATTTTGATTCGTGGAGATCACAATCTGGCAGATGCTAATCGTGAATTTCTTAAGTCGTATTACGGACTTTTTGGGGTAGTGGCTTCTAAAGCATCGCAGTCGAATGGATCAGCAAAAATCGCGCAGGAGTTGATTGGTCGCGTCACTTATGAGGACTTTGAAGCACTTCTTGAGGAGTAGGTTCGGCTAATCAATTTTAAGACTCAATCGTATATTTCCAGTGCCCATCACGATATTAGATTCTTCCCTGACAACCGCGTTCGTTGAGACGTTGACGAATTTGAGATGGTAGGTGTCTGGCTGAAGTGGAATTTGAAAATAGCCGGTCGCCTCCAGCGTCGATGAAGACTCAATTGAGTCGATGGAACTTTCCTTTGAAATATCGAGCCTGATTCCAGGGACGCCTTCGCCGGAGTTGTAGAAGTTATCAGCATTCACATCTCGAAAGATCACGCCCAGAAGATGGGCGGCCGAAGAAGAAGATGAACCAAAAACTTGAGTGAAATAATTCCCATAAGTGCCCGATGTAATTAGAGCGACTCCAATTCCTGAATCCTTATAAGAGGCATAGAGATCCAGAATATTCGCTCGGTGCCCCGCTGAGTTCATCCATCCTCTATATGCATCCAATACACCTCGCCCGTTTCCGGCGTAGATATTCTCGCCTCCCGCTCCAACATAGTTCACAGCACGAAGACGGTCGAAGGGAGTCAGACCATCGGGGTTTGTGTGGGCAAAATAATTTCTGGCACCCATATCGGCCGAGTGATTGCGGGCGAGTTGAACGAGGAGGGGATGAATCGCTAGAGGAGGCGTAGGGCCAATTCGAGCAATCAGTTGAGCGCTCAAACCAGACTCCAAATTGAAAGAGGGACTTCCGGCTTGAATCCTGAGCTCCTCGGCACGAGGGTCTGCGCGGGCGCGATTCACCAGCTCCATCCAATAAATTTCATCCGCTGAATAGGACAGGTTTGAGGGAAGGCTTACAGTCGGGGTCGCGGATGTTGTTTCAGTTGAAGTAATGGAAACCAGCGAATCAGAACTTCCGCATGCAGATACGAGACTCAATAGGTAAATAGTGGCAATGACTCGAACCTTCACGACCTCTAAATCTGCAAGCAATACGCCTAATTTAAGGGTTTGAAATTAGAGGGCTTTTGACTTTAGTTTCGGGCGAAATTGCCTGGAGTCAGCGGAATTTGTCACCTTTACTAGTGGCTAAAGCGACTGCGAGTTTTTGGAGGCAAGAGGGCGGAAAGCAAAAGAACGCCCAGGATCGCGCGGGGGAGGCTTGGCATTGGTCCCAATATAAATGAATTAACAAGATCGAAAGCAGCAAAAATTCCAAGCAAAAATACGGTTGCGAACCAGGCCCACGATCTAAAGAGCCAAAAATTATAGGCGAGAAAGGCGGAAAAAGCTCCGACCATCACTACCAGAGCCGCTCCAATAAACTGCGAGTGGTAAAGCATCGCAAATAATCCCGCAGTGGAGCACATAATAGAGGTGAGTACTAACAATACGAAAGCAATGACTACAGCAATTGGGCGCTGAATTCTGATTCGCTTGCCCTGAGTAACTTCAGGCGGCGGAATGAAACTAAAATCTGACATTCATCTCGAGTTTAAACCATCAGCGCTCAAAGAGAATAGGAACTTTAATCTTTAAAATAGTCTCTAGACGTCCTTTAACAAAAAAGACTCAAGACAAGCATTAAAAGATGCCGGCTGTTCCAGATTGGAAAGATGTCCCGCTTTATCAATTATTCGAAACTGAGCTCCCTTAACTTTCTTCGCTATCGATTCATTCACCTCTGGCGGTGTGACTCGATCATCGCTTCCGACAATGACCAGAGTGGGGCGGTCAATCGCTTCCAAGAAGGGAATACTATCCCTTCTTGAAGCTAGAGCACCCAGTGTCATCATAACGCTCTCGGGGTTATTGCCTAAAATCATTTTCTCAACGCTCGATTGAAGATTTGGATTGGTCTTGATGGTTGACTCACTCAAGACCGATTGAGAAAAATCTTTGGCAAACTGAGAAAGACCATCTTTTCTAATTTTCTGAAGTGCTGCGTGGCGTTTATCCTTGGCCTCATTGGAGTCCGCGTCTGCTCTCGTATCACACAAAATGAGTTTTCCAACGCAATTTGGAAACTGCTCAGTAAATTGGAGAGCAATATAGCCACCCATCGATAGCCCACAAATATTTGCACGTTCAATCTTATTTGCATCCATCAGTTCCTTCAGGTCTGCCGCAAAATCAGCAATCATCCAGGGTCCCTTTGGGGTCGGAGCCTTTCCATGGCCCCTCAAATCTGGTGCAAGAATTTTCATTTTCTCTCCGAAGTACGATATCTGCGAATCCCAACAAGAGGAGTTAAATGGAAAGCCATGAAGAAAAATTAAAGGAAGACTATTCATTTCGCCCTTCTACTCATTCGCCGGGTGAATGAGTAGAAGGGATTCGTCCCACTAACTTTGGTTTCAATTGGGCTCCACCGCTAATTTGAACTTGCGGTGAAGTCGAAAATCAGAAAATTTGGAGTATGGGAATACGCGCGATGCTTACAGCGCCTAGCGAACTTAAGAGCGTCAACTTTCAACGAGATATAGCCGAAAAATCCCTAAGTATGATTGGGGTAATTGTGGTCTTAATCGGTGTCACCGAGACTGTAAAACTCTTGAACGCAAAGGCATGCAGTATATTGGGCGATTCAGAATCTGGTATTCTTGGCACAAATTTAATTGATCGCTTCATTGTCCCAAAAGATAGAGCCGACTTTAGAGCCGTATTGAGTCGAATCATTCGTGGAGAGCTGACCATGCAGAAGGGGTTTGACAATTATATAGAGACAACCTCTGGAGAAATTAAAAACATCTGTTGGAATTTCAGCTGCATTAAAGATTCTGATGGGAGGGTCGCAGAGATCTTACTTGCGGGCGAGGATATAACGGAGCGGCGACGTATAGATCGTATATTGGCGCAGAAATGTGATGGACTAGAAGCCTCAAACAAAGACTTAGAGAAGTTTGCTTACGTTATTTCACATGACTTACAGGAACCTCTTCGGACGATCTCTAGCTGGGCGATTCTACTTGGAAAGACATTTGAAAAGATTGTGCCAGAAGAAGGGCACGAATACTTAGACAATATCGTGGAGGGCACCCACAGGATGACTGAGCTCATTGAGGCCTTACTTTCTTACTCACGAGCCAGTCGAGGTCTAGGGCAAGTGATGGTGTCGAGTTTTGCGCAGATTGTCGATGAGGCCATTCGAAATCTTGAATCAAGTATTTCAGAATCTGCGGCCACAATAAAAGTCACGTCTTCCCTGCCAATTCTATTGGTAGATCAGTCGCAGTTCGTGCTCGTATTTCAACATATTCTTAGTAATGCGATTAAGTTCAGAAGCTCAACGCGAAGCCCAGAGATTAAAATATCTGCCGCTAAGGAATCCGAGGTCTGGACATTTTCAATCTCAGACAATGGAATTGGAATAGATAGAGTTAATCTTTTGAATGTATTCGAAGTGTTCCGACGCCTCCACACACGAGAAGAGTATCCAGGCAGCGGAATCGGATTAAGTATTGTTAAGAAGATTGCCGAGCGACACGGCGGTAAAATTTGGATTGAGTCTCAAGTGGGGGTTGGTTCAACAGTGAAGTTTTCTATTTCTGAATCTAAAGTCAGCGGCCCCGATTTTATTGATCGGGGCCGCTAATCTTAGATTTTCTTTCTAATTCGAATGGAATCAATGACCTCTTTTACACCGAGCATTTCGTTTACCAATGACTCGACTCGATTCTTGGCTTGTCGGCTTTTAATATATCCTTGAAGGCTTACTACTCCATCTTTCACCGATACATCTAAGCTGGATGGATTCACATCATCTTGTTCTTCAAGGAGTTGACGGACTCCTTCAAGAATTCGCAGATCCGAGCGACCGAATTCTTTGGCGCTCTTACCGTACTTCTTCTTTTGTTTGTCCATCGAGCTTTCTTCTCTTTGTAGCCAAGGAGTGGAGGCCTGGCCCAAGCCATATTCAGAGTTGTCGTGCACAGGGCGCGGCGTGCTGATGTCGTAGAACACTTGATCAGCCTCTCGGAATCGGTTCTGAAACCAGTCGCTCATTTTTCGAGTGGTCGGGATTTCTGCATTTTGATCTCTAAATTTCGTATTCATTGTAATTCCCCTTCGTTTAGATTTTATCGAGCATTAGCTCGTCTCTCTTCTTCTGTTTCATCGAACTTATAACCCGTCTCATTTGACAGTTGGCTTAGATACTCTTGGGTCTGTTCTTTGGCTTCACCATATTTTTTCTGAATGGTTCCTTGAAGAATCTCCATATTGCCTTTTGCCTGATCGATTTCGTCGTTTGTAAGCTTGCCCCATTTTGTGAGGACTTTGCCTTTAAATTGCTTCCAATTTCCCTGAATAATATCTGTGTTCATATAGTCTCCTTTGTTGGTTCATTAGTGATGGTGATTAATTCGAAGGTTGAATCACGATATCGATTCGACGATTCATGGCTCGCCCCTCGCGCGTTTTGTTGGATGCAAGTGGATTTTCCGAACCAAATCCTTTCGAGATTATTCGTTCGTCAGAAAAGCTTCCGTTTACCAACAAAAACTCTTTCACTGCCCTTGCTCTTTCTTCGGAGAGGCCTCTGTTTAATTCAGAGCTTCCGGTACTATCGGTATGCCCCTGAATCATGATGGTGGAATTCGGGTAGGAATTTAAAGCCTCGACCACTTTTTTAAACGAAGTGAATGATTCGGTGGGAATTGAACTTCCTCCGACTGGAAATTTGACTTGTTTTAGCCGAATCGTAACGTCTCTGTTCTTTCGCGAAACTTCCGCCTCATTTGAATCAAACATATTGGTCAATTCATCGAATTTCTTATCATTTGTTGCGAGCCGCTCACCCTTGGTCGCCTGAATCTTTAAAGACGCTGCCTCACGTTGAGTTGTCGCTAGCTCAGAACTTAGGCGTTCAGATTTTGAAGAGTCGGTCGAAAGGCGTCGGTTGAGCTCGGCAAAAATCACATTGAGACGAGATGTTTTCTCTTCGAAAGTGGTTCCGGCTTGATACTCCGGAAGATTTCCTATTCTGGCCGACTCATCGCTGGTGGCTTCAAGATCGGAGACGAGCGAATGCATCTTTAGCGCAATTTGCTCATGGCTCAGATTTTCCCATGCCTTAACTTGGCGATTGATTGTGATTAAGCGTTCTACCTTCTGCTCGGCTTCCGCTGAGCGAGTAGCAGATTGCGCTGGCTCTAGATAAGTCTGTTTAATAAATTGCTTAGCACTTTCCAATAACTTCTCTGTCTCTCGAAAAGTTGCTGGGACTCTCTGAGCGGCACCTTCCTTTTTTGCGCGTTCAAACGAATCCAGAGCTTTCCCAAGTGAGATCTTTCGAGAAGTTTCTAGCGACAGCTTCACGTAGTCGTTTTGAAGCTCAGGAAGAGAATGAACGGCTTCTTTGCGGTTTGTAAGGCTTGAGCCTTCTATGTCCCTAATCGATCTCGCAAGGGCAGCCTCTAGTTGAGCAAATCTCTCTTTATCCGCTTCGTGAGCGCCGAGCTTAATGGCGTTATCTCTCGCCTGAAGAAGAGGTAGCATTTTGTCACTTGCGTCCTCCGCAGTTTTTTCAGCAGCGATTATTGATCTATGGGCAGCGCCATAGGCATCACTAATTTGTTCTGGTTTTCCTTGATTCGCTTCGAGTTCAATTCCCTTTGCGTAATGAGCTCGTGCTGAATTCATTGCCGTGGGAGCTATGACGTCTAATCTGTTTTCCACCGCAGCGTTCAACTCTCGTTCTACCACCGCTCGGTTAGCATATTCGCTTCTAGAAGCGGGGCTGTTGATGTCGTTTAGGATTGCGGTTGTTTTAGAACCGCCACAACTCGCGCAGAAGACAATTGTTGAGAGCGCTATTGAAGACACTATAGGACCGCGACCATTCAAAATATTCATAATTTGATTACTTTCTAATCTAGGGTTTCTGTAACTGTTCTGTGACTCTAGGCCATGGAGCCTTCGATATGAATTAACTAAGGTTGGCCGTCGAGACTATCAGCTGTGTGCTGAGTCAACCTTGAATGAAAGTGAAAAGCTTGAGCCTTTTTTGGGGGTGCTAGTCACACTCAGCTGACCGCCTTAAACCTCTGTTAGGACTTTTGAGATATGGAGTCCGAGACCAAGACCACCGCGAGAGCGTTTGGACTCTAACTGGCTGAATCTGTCAAATATCCCGCGCTGTTTATCTTTAGAAATTCCCTCGCCCTGATCCATGACTTCGATGAGAAGTCGATCATCTAAGGAGCTCAGCTTAACTTTAATAGGTTTATGATTTCCGAATTTTGTAGCGTTTGAAAGTAGGTTAGTTAGGATCTGATCAAGTCGCATCGGATCGATCGAAATATTCGCATCCTCTCGGAAATGATCTGCATCAATGAGATAGTGTTCATCAGGATTCATTTTCTGAAAGCCATCAACAACGTTTTTGATGAATGGGAGGGGTTTGAGCGTCTCCATATTTAAATCAATTTTTCCAGAAGCCACTTTCGCAGTGTCCAAGAGAGAGTTAGTAAGCTTGACGAGTTTTTTTGCTTGTTGAGTGGCCTGGTCTAGAAATTCCCTTTGCTCACGATCAAGTTCGAGTTCTCCCTTCAAAAGTTCCAGATGTAATAAAAGGCTCGTGACAGGTGTTTTGAGTTCGTGAGAAGCAATGGACACGAATTCGTCTCGGATTTTTACAGCGCGTGAAAGCTCAATCTCAGCCAGCTTTTCTTTTGTGATATCTACGGTACCTCCCACCAGTTTTATTGGTCTTCCCCTAAGCCCATAAAATATGGAGCCGCGCGAACTGAGCCAAGCACGCTTCCCATCTTCCCAAATGACCTCATAGTCCCAGTAGAACAACTTATCTTTGGAGCGGAGCCGCTCTCGCAAGTCTTTTATAATCTTAAGTCTATCCGACAACTTTACTCTCTTTAAAATGGATCCAACGGGAAGATTGAGATGGCTTTCCAAACCAAAAAGACGATCATGATTCTCAGATCGCTTAAATGACTTTGAGATAAAATTGAGTTCCCAAACAGCGAGTGCTGAAATATTGAGCGCCGCCGATAGCTTTTCGTCCGTTTCGATTTCTGTGCTCAAATCTCTGCCAATTAACGCCCATCGATATCGATCGCTGCTTTGACCAATGGGCAACTCCCTTAACTGGAGACCTATGGGAGAGGTAGATCCAAGACTAATATTGCGTACAAAAAAGCGAGAGTTTTGCTGGATTCTGTTCTCGAGATTCTCAATTGTTACCGGCGACAACCCTTCGTTTGCGGATTCGCTAAGAAGAAGTTCATCAAGCCTGCTACCAACTTCGATGGAGGTTCCTGTTAAATTTTTCGCCTTCACATTGAGATAGGAGAAGTCCCCGTGAGCGTCCAAGATTCCTATAAATTCTGTCGAGCCATCGACCAGAATGGCTAAGCGGCT
>Ga0163144_10000799_pt1 | contig 74250 bp, 63 predicted proteins | sample OliLak19BULKMAT1_FD_123175 | JGI IMG/M metagenome (GOLD analysis project Ga0163144, IMG submission 123175) | Freshwater microbial mat bacterial communities from Lake Vanda, McMurdo Dry Valleys, Antarctica - Oligotrophic Lake LV.19.BULKMAT1 | ecosystem: Environmental > Aquatic > Freshwater >... | reverse complement strand
CTTTGGAGCAGAGGTAGAACAAAATTTAATAAAAATAGCTGAAAGTGTTGGTGCTAAGGGTACTATTCATTATCAAGATAAACCACTAGGTACTGCCCACGCCATATTATGTGCTGGCGATAGTCTAGACGGTCACGTAATTGTTGCCTTTGCAGATACGCTATTTTATGCCGATTTTAAAATAGATACCACTCAAGACGGCGTTATTTGGACCAAACGTATACCTAACCCACAGCAATTTGGTGTGGTAGAGACCAGTACAGATGGCAGCGTAGTTAAGTTTTGGGAGAAACCTCAACACTTTGTTAGCGATGAGGCTATAATAGGAATTTATTATTTTAGCGATGGAGCTGATTTACGTTCTCATTTACAAAGATTAATAGATGAAAACATTATGGTTAAGGGTGAATATCAGTTAACTGATGCACTAGAGGCTATGTTGCAACAGGGTAAAACTTTTAAAACAGCTACTGTAACCCACTGGTTAGACTGTGGCAATAAAGATGCTACTGTAGATACTAATAAAACAGTATTAGAATTAACTGGAAATAAAGGTCAAGAACGTGAAAACCTTTTCCAAGACAATGCTTTAATTGTCGAGCCTTGCTATATTGGTTATAATGTCATATTAAAAAACTGCATAATAGGTCCGTACGCTAGTATTGGGCATAATAGTATGGTAGAAAATGCCATAGTTACAAATTCTATAGTGTTAAATAATAGCAAAGTAACCCACGCATTTCTCGATAATGCTATGTTAGGAAACTATAGCAGTTACTATGGACAGGCTAGTTCTGTAAACCTAGGTGACTACAGCGAGGTTAAATAATTTAAACATTTACGCTGAATAAACACTTTCGGCAAAACTTTTGTACATTTAGTGTTATCTGTGCTGCTCAATTAGATGATGCAAAACTGCATTCTCCAATATTGAAGTAGTATGGGTACAAGTTATATATGCCTTTTAAGCTATTTACCACACCCATACTTACAGTTAGCTTAGCTGTAAGTACCCTATTCGCCTGTAACAAAAGCACCAAATCTGTTACTAAAACTTCATTAGACAAAACTCAGTCTAAGTTATCTGCAACACGTACCCGTGAGTTTGATAACGTGTTTTTTGAAGCGCAAAAAGAAAAACAAATTGGCAACACGTTGAGAGCCATCAATAAATTTACAGATGCCACTAAAATTGATCCTGACAATTCAGTTTGTTATTATGAAATTGGTAGGCTGCAAATAACAAATAATCAGATGGCTGAAGCAGAGATTGCCACCCTAAAAGCAACAGAATTAGATAAAGAAAATAGGTATTATTTTCTGCAACTATCTGATATATATCGCCAAAGAGGCAAGTGGGATATGTCCATCAAAACACTTGAATATTTAAACAAAATAGACCCTCAAAATTCTAACCACCTAATGGAGGTTGCCAGAATACAAGAATATATAAAACGACCTGACCAAGCACTAAAAACCTACAATAAAATTGAAAAAATATATGGTCCAAGTGAAGAAGTAAGTTTTAATAGGTATAGAATTTACTATGGCTCAATGAATCTAAAATCAGCAACTATTGAGGCTCAAAAACTACATAATCAAGACCCGACCAATCCACGTTACACACTGCTATTAGCTGATGCATATACCAAGAGTGGAAAGTATGATGAAGCCTATGACTTGCTAAAAGATCTAAACGTACCAGAGGCTAACCTTTCGATTGCCGAAATTCTATACCAAAAAGGTGATATGAAGGGTAGTTACAATGCCTTGAAAAAAGCATTTGCTGACCCAAGCATTGATATTAATACTAAAGTTAACATATTATTTAATAACTATCTACGCCCTGAAAAGCTAACAGAGCAAACCAAACAAGATGCGTATGAGTTGACAGAGATATTGGTAAAAACGCACGATAATGATGCCAAAAGCCACGCTATTTATGCAGACTTTCTATATCAAGATAAAAAGTTTGACCAAGCACTAAAAGAATACAAACGGTCAAGAGATTTGAAGAATGACATATTTGCAGTTTGGACACAAATATTCAGCATATTGCAAGAACAAGGTAAGTCTAAAGAATTGGAATTAGAATGCGAAAAAGCACTTGAATTGTTCCCAAATCAACCCATAGTATATGTATATACAAGTAGGGCTAGAATTGACCAGAAAAACTATTCTAACGGGCTGATAATAGCAGGCAGAGGTCTAAAAACTGTGGTTGACAATCAAGAGCTTGAGTCTGAGTTTTATAATTTAATGGGAGAATGCTACTATAATTTAGGGCAGTATGACGAAATGGTCAAACATTATGATTTAGCTTTAGAGAGGTCACCTGATAATATTGCCATACTAAATAACTATGCTTATTACAGCGCATTGGTAAATGTAAACTTAGAAAAAGCATTATCTATGGCTAAGAAAGTAATAGATGCTGCCCCTAAAAATCCTAACTATCAAGATACTTATGCCTATGTACTTTATAAAAATGGTCAATACAAATTAGCAGAAACCTATTTGTTACAATCATTAAGTATATCACCAGATAATGCTGATGTAATTGATCACTATGGCAATGTGCTCTTTAAATTAGGCAGGATTGATGAAGCCGTACAGAATTGGAAAAAGGCAAAAGATAAAGGTTTGAAATCTGAGTTTATTGATAAAAAGATTAAAGAAAAAAAATTATATGAGTAAATATCTCTTATTATTTGGTTTCGCAATTGCCTTTACTGCTTGTACCAAAAAGTTACAAAAGGCAAAAACAGAAAATTCCCCAACTTTAACGGAATCACCTAAGGTTGCTAATTCTATAGATGATTTAAATAAAGAATTGGTCAAAGTAAGGAAAGAATTCACTTGGTGTAAGTTAAATGCAGACGTTTCAGTAACTGATGCTAGCCAAAGTTACCCTAACGTTAATCTAAATATGAAAATGAAAAATAAGGAATTGATTTACTCTCAAGTTTCATTATTTATTGAGGTTGCTCGTGCTTTAATTACAAATGACAGTGCCACATATTTATTAAGAATGAATAAATCGTATGGCTCCATTAAGATGAATGAAATAAGCAAAGCAATAGGAATTAAAGAATTAGACCTAACTGCGATGCAAAGGCTGATTTTAGCAGAACCACCATTTGGGATTAGTAAAGATGCTAAATTAACCATTGTTGATAAAGGAATATCTATAATTAATCAAACTGCTGACTACAAGGAAACTATGATTATAGACTCTAAGACCTTTAAACTATTAGAATATAGAATTGAAAAAAATGCATCTCAGTTTATAGCTATTAGTTATTCAGATTATCAGCTAATTAATGGAACCTACACCTATAAAAATGCCCTGATAAATGCCAAAACACCTGAAGCTTACATCGTGAAACTAAACATTGATGACTTATCTTTCCCGACTGAAGATGAAGTTAATTTCAAAATACCAAGCGGCTACGCTAAGCAGTATTAAAACCATACTTGCTTTCGTACTTGTTACCTTGATTTGCAGTAATGCATTCGGGCAGCAAAGTCGTAAAGACTTGGAGCGACTTCGAATTCAAAAGGAAAGAGAAATAAAACAGATAAGGTCTAAGCTAAACAATACAAGACTAGAACGTCGTCAAACACTGGCATATCTAGAAGATTTAGATGTCGAAATTCAAAAACGCCAAGACTATCTCAGCACTTTAGCTGGACAAAAACAAACTCTAAAAAAAATTATCATCCAAGAAAAAGAGATAATTGAAGCTCTGCAAAATGACTTAATAGAAATGAAAAAAGAGTATGCAGAAATGATATATCAGATGTATAAAAATACTGGTGATTATAATGTATTGAGCTTCATAGTATCAGCCGAATCATTTAATGGGGCAGTAAAACGTGCTAAGTTGTTGCAGTTCTACAAAGAACATAAGGAAAGGCAACTACAAATAATAGTCGCAACTAAAAATAGCCTGCTGAAAAAAGTCGAAGAACTGGAACAGACTTTATACGATCAAAACATTGTTACCAATAAACTAAATACTGAGTCTGAAAACTTAGAAGGTAATATGCACGAAAAGTACGAAGTAGCACAAAACCTTAAGAAAAAAGAAATTGAGCTAAGGGAACAACTCAGAGAAAAAAGAAGGGCTGCAGAGCGTTTAGACAGGGCAATTAGTGACGCCATACGTAGAGAGGTTGCAACTAGCAATGGACCCAAAAATAGCAACAGACCCGGCAAAACAAATACAAGTAACACAAATACACCATCGCCAGAAACGATGAAACTATCAGGAAATTTTGCTGCAAACAAATCTAAAATGCCTTGGCCTGTACGACAGGGTGTCATTATTGAGCGATTTGGGAAACACGAACTACCAGGAATGGACAATTTCATAGTTGACAGTAAGGGATTGAGATTCAGAACCAGTTCCGGTGTTCAAGCTCGCGCTATATTTACAGGTGAAATAAGTAAAATAGTGCGAATTCCAAATGCTGGAATAGCCATCATCATTAGGCACGGAGAGTACTTTACAGTTTACAGTGGATTAGAAAATGTAACTGTAGGTGTTGGCGACGAGGTTAAACCTAAAACTGAACTAGGTACCATTGCTAAAAATACCATAAACGAGGAATACGAACTGGGTTTGCAAATATGGAAGGGCAGAGAAATCCTCAATCCAATTTATTGGATTCTAGATAGATAATCCCTAAAACTTTACTTCTAGTCTAATATTGAATCGCCTTCCAGTTAGGTATCTCGGCACTCCAAAATCCGAACCTTCTACATCTTTCACCCATAGGTAAGCCAATGTATTGTTTATGCCAAATGCATTGAACACCTCTGCACTTAGCCAAATGCTTTTGGTCCACTTGGTTAGTTTATTTGTTTTTTTGCTGATCCCCTCTTGATAAAACATTTTACTGAAGCCGATATCTACCCTTCTATATGGTGTTAACCTATTGGTATCTAAATAGCGCTTATGTATGGGTGGTCCAAACGGTAAACCAGCCCCATATACTAACTGTAAATGAACCCTATAGGTAGGATTACCTGGTAAATAATCTTGAAAGAATACGCTTGCTCTTACCCTTTGGTCGGTAGGTCTAGGAATGTAGCCTGGATATCTAGTCACAACTGTACCATTAGACTGCGTTTCTAGATATGAGTCGTCATTTAGATTCTCTGCAGTCTTCATTATACTTAGGCTCAACCAGCTGGGCACATCTTTTACCAATTCCCCATTTAATTGAAAGTCAATACCTGTAGCATATCCCACTGCATTGTTTGTGGCAAAATATCTAATTCGTACATTATCTACTTCATAAGGAATTATATCTTTTAAACTCTTATAATATACCTCGGTAGTTAATTTAAACGGTCTCTTCCATCGTTTAAAATACAAATCGCTCCCAATTAAATATTGAATGCTTCGTTGCGACCTTATGTCCGGGTTTAAAATGCCTTGAAGGTTCCGCAATTCTCTGTAAAATGGTGGTTGATTGTAGGCGCCAACTGCTGCTTTTAACCTAATATTGGAACGCAAATCACTATCTGCAGACCCAGCCCGCTTCATATAAGTATTGTAATATAGGTTAGGCTCCACAGAAAATTGAAACCTCGGGCTTACTATCAACTGCTTGTTATAGTCCCAGTAGTTTGCCCTGACACCTGTTGTCATATAGGCATTTAGCCTATTACTTACTACAAATGTATTTTGAGCATAAGCGAAATATCTATTCCAGCTTTGGTTGTTTATACTATAAATGTATTCATAAACTGGCAACGTTGACCTACTGGTGTCACCCTGAGGTAGGCTATAGTCAGCGGAGTCTATATACCTGTATTCACTTAGTCTGTCTGCTATTACTTCTCTCTGATACTTAATTCCCCACTCTAGGTCTAGCCAACTTTCATACCGGTGTCTTCCCTTTATCTCAGTATTGAATATATTGGCATAGAGTCTGTTACGTGCGTGGTTAAGAAATCCACCATTACCTAGATTAAATTTCACTTTGCCAAAGTCTTCACTAGCCAAATCACTTTCTAATTGGTTTAAACTATATTGGGCTATTATATCAAATTTTTCAGATTCGTCCGCATTATAATAGCTATTTAACCACCGTAAAGTATTATTTTTATTAGGTTGATAGGTCAGAGTAGCAGCCTGCAAAAATGTATTGAACTGAAGCAATTCACGCCCATCAAATGCTATATTTAACCTCAATACACTGGTAGCTGTGCCAAACGTTGTTTGCTGACTTTGAGGAATGCTTAAGTAGTTGTTACTACCAAAGTAAGTCAAACTAGATAATGACCATTTCTCATTAAAATTATATTTTAGATAAGCCTGTGCATCATAAAAAGACGGCCTGTAGTCTGCCTGTACGTCTATGCTGGTTAATAAATATCTATTGGTTCTATATCTTGCGCCAACTATGTAGCTTAGTTTCCCATTCATAGCTCTGTCACCTATCGCAGCATTTGCCCCTAATAAACTTAAACCAACATTTGCGTAAAATGAATCTGGTTCTCGATAGGTTATATCAAGTACTGAACTCATTTTATCGCCGTATTTTGCATTAAATCCACCTGCACTAAACTGTAAACTAGTTACTAGGTCGGCATTTATGATGCTAAGTCCCTCTTGCTGCCCAGCCCTAACTAGTTGTGGTCTATATATTTCTATGTCGTTGATATATACTAAGTTTTCGTCGTAGTTACCCCCCCGAACATTGTATTGGCTGCTTAGTTCGTTATTACTACTCACCCCTGCTAGCATTTTCACTTGCCCCTCTATACCACCACTGGGGTTTGGTATGTATTGATATTTTTCCACATCTATTCGCTCTAGAAATGGTCGCTGATCATCATTATCTCTTACCTCTACTTCAATGGTATTTATAGTAGAAATTACAAAGTCTCTTTTCAGAATTTCATTTAACGCTATTGGCCTAATTCTTAGGCTTAACCTATCTATACCTTGATAACTTAGCTTTACTGTCAGGGTTTGATTTGCCACAATGATCAATTCATATCGTCCGTCTTCATTTGTTGTAGTTTTATAGGCCCCTGGCTGTACCAAAATTCGGACATCCTTTATAGCCAATCCTTTGGAATCGGTGACCTGACCAGTTATTTTGGTTTGTGCCTGCACTGCCAATCCTATCAGTAGGAACAGAATTGCGTAAATGGAAATCTGAATCTTCATCAGTGGTTCAAAACAATAGAATTTACGAAGATAATAGCAAAGCCATTCTGCCAACTAATTCTTCTAGTCACATTGCTTGACTTAATAGTCATCAATTACTATGTTCGGATATTTAAGTTCAACTAGTTTTTTGTGTTTGCTTATGTATGATTTTATAATTCTTTGCTGATCAGCGTGGTGAGGAAAATGCTGTATTCTACTTTTCAACTCATCATAGTCTGTTATCTGCTCACTTTCTAAATCTACGTAGCCATACCCCTTAAACTTTGCATCCTCTATACAAATTATGGCTTTCTCTTGTGGCATTCGTCCATCTGCTATTATGATGAAATCAGGTACATCAAATGCATATTTATTTAGTGTTTTGTATAGTTTGGTATTGTACTCACTAATGCTCAATTCTCCTGTACATATTCCACAAATACAAGGTTCAACATTTTGCTCATATTTAGGTATTTCAACTGCCTTATCTACTCTTAGTTTACACAACTCCGCTTTGCCAGTTAGTCCATATATCACCATTTGTGCAGTATATCTGCTGCCGACACTCATACTTGGCACTTCAACTTCATTTAGCAATTTCACAGATATATAAAATGATCCATCAGGTGTTTCATCTGTCAGAAATAAACCATATTTATGTCTCTTAGTACGTCTTTGTGCCTTATTATATATTGGCATCCAACGCTTTATTTCGTGGCTTTCCTTTATTAGTGCAACTAGTTCATTACCCGTCACCTCATAGTCTATTGAGTCTATTTGTTGCTTTAGGTCAAAATACTTTGGGTCGTTCATATCTCCACTAAAGTGACTAATAATACGTTGTTGAATGTTATTGCTTTTGCCTACATAAATTATTTTTCCCTTTACATCTTTGAAGTAATAAACACCTGTTTCTTCTGGCAAATTTTCAACATCTGCTTTATTAATGCTTGGTGGTAATAGCGATTGCTTCAACTCTTCTGCTAATGCGGATTTTATAACTGATTCTTTATCGTGTTGCAGCAACATTTGAAACAATTCTGCAGTTGCAGCTCCATCACCAAATGCTCTATGTCTGTTTGCTACCGGTATGCCGACTGCATCACACAGTTTACCCAAACTATAGCTGGGAAGTCCTGGCATTATAGCCCTGCTTAACCTCACGGTACATAGGTTTCTACGCTGCCATCTTGTTCCCATTCGCCTATATTCATTAGCTATGAAATTATAGTCAAATCGAACATTGTGGGCTACAAATATTCTTCCTTTAGTTAGTTCTAATACCTTATCTGCAACTTCTTCCCATTCGGGGGCCTCAGCTACCATTTCATTAGAGATGCCTGTAAGTGCTGTGATGAAGGGTGAAATATATTGTTTGGGATTAACTAGGGTGCAATACTGCTCTATAACCCTTCGTCCGTTATGAATAAATATAGCAATCTCTGTAATTCTATCTTTTCGGGGGTCACCACCGCTGGTTTCTATATCGACTATTGCGTACAAATGTTCTACCTCTTCTAATATTTCCAGATTGTAATTCAACACACTAATAATGTAAATAAGTGCCTAAATGCTTAAATAATAAATAGATGTTTCATAGTCTTTGCGAATTGAATTTATAAATACTTGCTTATAATATTGTTCTAATTATTAATGCCGAATTGAATAAGTAATTGATTTTTCTCTACAGCATCTTTCTCATTAACTTTAATCGATTTAACGGTTGCGCTATTTGTCGCCTTTATCATATTTTCCATTTTCATAGCTTCAAGTATCAGAAGCGGCGTATCTTTTTCTACTGTTTGACCTTCAGTCACCATTATTTTTAGTACCAAGCCAGGCATAGGAGCCTTTATGTCTTTCACAGCATTAGCATTTAATGCATCTAAACCTAAGTCGTGCATCAATATGTCCGTTTCATCTTTAATGCTTATCTCCGCTGACTTACCGTTTACAGAAACTGTCATTGCTTTAACAGATTCTGAATTGGGAGAAATATTTACATTATAGCTTTTGTTTTTATAAATAATGTGAAATCTGGTATCGCTTATTTTCAACACATCTACTTCAGCGACAGCATCATTTACATACCAGGCACCTTTTACCCACTTTATATCTAATGTGTTGTCGCCGTCAATATTTACACTATATGTTGCCATTTGCTATTTATTTGGAATACTTAGATTTCAAAAATACATCAATCACACTCATTTATCCTGTGTGGCCAAATCCACCCTCACCCCTTACACTAGGTTCTATCTCAGAAACTTCAACTACTTTTACTTGGTGTACTGCTGCTATTACCAATTGTGCTATTCTTTGACCATCAGTCACTTTTACGGGTTCATTACTTAGGTTTACCACTATCACTTTTACCTCTCCGCGATAGTCACTATCTATGGTTCCCGGGCTGTTTAGCAGGGTAAGTCCATATTTTAGTGCATTTCCACTTCTCGGCCTCAGTTGCCCCTCATATCCTGCCGGTATTTGCAGGAACAAGCCAGTTGGTATGGCTATCCGCTCTAGCGATTGCAACAGCACATTGCCCTCTGCAACCCAAGCCGTAATATCTAAACCAGCACTGCCCACTGTTGCGTAATTGGGCATAGAGTGTGGACTTTTATTTATTATTTTCAGTATCATTTTAAAGATTCTGGTAAGTATTTCATTATGATGTTAGGACGCTCAAGATACACAAACATTACGACGTAAATAATAATAAAAAGAGTGCCCATTAGCATTTGCCCAGCGTGAAACTCCCCAGCATCGTGGTTTGATATCAATCTAGAAACCATATATAATATTATGGCACCACATATATACAAGCCTATTCTACCTATGTCATAATTAACTGGATAATATTTTTGACCAAGTATATAGCTAGCTACAGCCATAAATAAATAGCAAACTAACGTAGCCCAGGCACTGGCCATATATCCATAGCTAGGTATAAATATAAAATTTATAAGCAAAGTAATACACGCCCCAATAATGGCGATGACGGCACCCAAACCCGTTCTATTAGTCTGTTTGTACCATTGGCTAAGGTAATAGAATACACCTAAAAATAAATTAGCCAATAGCAAAATAGGTACAACTGCCAAACCTTGACGATAATCTTTACCTATAATTCTAAGGAAAATGGGCAAATAAAATACAATCACCAGAAAAATTAAACCTGTAGCAAAGCAGAAATACTTTAAAATTTCTGCAAATAAGATTTTAGAATCCTTTTCTCTAGATTGATTAAAGAAAAAAGGCTCTGCAGCATACCTAAAGCTACTTACAGCCAATGTCATAAATATACTAAGCTTATAGCAGGCACTATAAATTCCTACCTGCTCCATACGTTGAAATGTAGAGCCTGGCAACCTAGCACTTAATAGAATTCTATCTAATGTTTCATTTATCATACCTGCAAAACCTAGAATAAGTAATGGCCAACTATACCGCAGCATATTTTTCCACAAATACAGATTAAGCTTTATTTTCATAGACGCTATTTCCTTATGCAACAAAACCAAGGTAATAAATGAGCTCAACACGTTACTTATTAATACATAGGCTACTCCAGCATTTGGTATGTATAGATATGAGAGTACTGGTCTCAACCATTCCCAAGCCTCGCTAATCATAGCGTGAGGTAAGAAGAATAGAAAAAAGAAATTGAAAAAGATATTAAGTATTATCCCTACCAATTTTAATGAGCTAAACCGTAATGCGCGCTCACTCCTTCTAATTTCAGCAAAGGGAATACTACTAAGCGTATCAAATAATAATATGAGCCCAGCATATACGATGTAATCTGAGTGTAGAGGGTAGCCAATAATTGACGCAAAAAATGGTGCAAATGCGATTAATAAGCCACTAAATAGCAAGCTGCTGCCCAAATGCCCACTAAATGCTGTGCCAGCTATCAAATCTTTACCCCCTCTTTGCCTACTGGTAAAGAAGAAATACCCTGTCTCTATGCCGTAGGTATAGAGAATATTAAAAAAAGTAATGTAGGCATATAACAACGATATGACCCCAAATTCTTCAGGAGCAAATAATCGAGTGTAAACCGGTGTAAGAAAGAAATTTAGCAACCTTCCGGCAAAGTAACTTACCCCATATAGGGCAGTCTGTGAAGCCAATTTCCGCATTTTACTCACGTTACAAATGTAATTCGCCTTATCTTAGTCCCGTATGAAGTACTTCTATCAGTTAACATTTTCCTTAATATTAATTTCCAGCTTAATAGTAAGCAGCTGCAAATCAGACAGCAATGATAACGAAAACGGCATTATGAGTGACACCGCAACCACTGGCAGGTCGTCAGGTTTAAATGGTGATAGCCTTTTGGTTCAAGACGGAAATGGTCTTGCACCATCAGATGACCCAGGTAAAACCTTACAAGAGGCTGTTGTGAATAACAGTACTGTAGATGATATGCTAATAACTTGGCGCACAATACATTCTAATCTAAAATATCAGCAGTTGGGCGAAGTATATACTGACCCTATCACCGTAGATGGCAATAAATTTACCCTAGATCAACTAAAAGAAGCCCGAAAAAAGACCTTTATGCAATACAACGATTTTACTTTAGGCTATGATGATAGGTATAAAGTGCAAGATATAGGCGGTGGAAAGAAAAGGGTAACCATTAGATTAAGTGAGATTAAAAATGGAATTCCTATTAATACAGACGCCTACTTGATTTTAGTAAAAACAGAAACTGGATATAAAATAACAGAACAAGGGGCTAGGGACACAAAAAACAATGATCGTGAAAACAAAACCAGAATGATAACCATAGATGAAATAAAAAACTGTGACCTAGCAGTAGAGGCCTGCCTAAGAAATAACCCAGCCTTGACCCCTAAAATAACAGATATAAACATTAAACATAGGACGGAATTTAAACCAAACAGTGCAGGAAATGCTAAACCAGAATATGTAATTTTGTTCTATAAATCGGAAAAAAGCAAAATAGAAACAGTTACCAGAGTGTACTTAAATGTAGAAAATGGTAATATGTATGAACAACTGCCAATGGACGATAAAAGAAGAGAAATGCCGCACGACCCGCTATTAGCTGCTAAACTAATGCAACTATGCGGTGGTAAATAATATAGAACAATCATAATGATTCCAACTTTGATATATCAACCTATTTCAAACTTTATTACTTGGGATGTAAATCCAATCATATTCGAAGTATTTAATAGAGAGGTTCGCTACTACGGGCTATTTTTTGCTCTTGCGTTTTTGCTAGGCTATCAGGTTATGGCCTATGTCTATAAGAAAGATGGACTTCGCACCCTAGACGTAGATAGGTTATCTGTATTTATGGTTGTGGCCGTAATAGTCGGTGCCAGATTAGGTCAAGTATTATTATATGACCCTGGATACTATTTCGCTAATCCTTCAGAAATTATTCAAATATGGAAAGGCGGTTTAGCCAGTCACGGCGCTGCTATTGGCATCATCATCGCAATGTTTTTCTACACAAGAAAGCCTCCCGTTACCAACCTAATGTGGATGCTAGACAGAATAATACTATCTGTACCCATAGGTGGTGCACTAGTACGTATGGGTAACCTGATGAATAGTGAAATATACGGCCACATGACCAGTTTAACCTGGGGATTCATATTTGTTAGAGATCCTGAATCTGGAATGTTGCCTAGGCACCCTACCCAAATATATGAAGCACTAAGTTACTTAGTTATATTTGTTATATTGTTTCTTGTTTATAGAACTAAGCAGGGCAACAGAGTTAAGCCAGGTTCACTATTTGGTCTATTTTTGATTCTACTATTTGGAGTACGTTTTGTAATCGAATTTCTAAAAGTGCAACAAGAACCCTTTGAGACTAATATATTGAATCAAGTTGGATTGAATCAAGGGCAGTTGCTAAGTATTCCATTCGTACTATTGGGTATTTATTTTATGCTTAGCTCTCGCAATAAAATTCCTAAAATGTCTGACGGAAGGCCCACTCCATTAGTAAATTCTGCCAATAATTTAAGTGAGATAATAGACGTAGAGGCTCAAAACATTTAAGTTGATTGATGCATTAACTATCATATTTACAACCCTATCAGCATTTTTACTAAAATCTATTGGAACAGCTCAGCGTATCAGAATTAACCAGCTACATTAAAGAACTATTAGAGGACGATCCTATTCTATTAAATGTTACGGTAACCGGTGAGATAAGTCAATTTTCCATACATTCCAATGGGCACGCATACTTTTCAGTAAAAGACGAAACAGCCTTAATTAACTGTGTTAGGTTTAAGAATAGATATCCCAATGCACCGGTGCTTGAACGATTTGATGCAGGTGATAAAGTAGCTATGACGGGTAGTTTAACTGTTTATCCACCTAAGGGTAGTTATCAATTTAAGGCAAATACTATAGTAAGGCAGGGTTTAGGTGATATATTCAAAGACTTCATTTTGTTAAAGGAAAAGCTTGAGAAAGAAGGTCTTTTCGATCAAAAGTTTAAGCAAAGTATTCAACATATTTTGAGATGTTTTGGGGTAGTCACGGCACCTACTGGGGCAGTAATCCACGATATACATAATACCATACAACGTAGATTTCCAGCTATGCACATAGTTTTATACCCTAGTTTGGTACAAGGAGAAGCAGCAGTAGATAGCTTAATAAAAGGAATAGATGCATTAGAACTAAATAAAGAGGTTCAGGCCATATTATTAGCCAGAGGTGGTGGAAGTTTAGAAGATTTATGGTGCTTTAATTCCGAGCGATTGGCAAGACGCATTTTCGCTTGTAAAAAACCCATAATATCTGCCGTAGGGCACGAATCAGACTTCACCATTTGTGACTTAGTTGCAGATTATAGAATGGCGACACCAACAGCAGCTGCTGAGTTTTTAAGTCCAGATATAAATGCAATTAAATCATTTATAGCGATTCAAACACACGAAATAGATAAAATAGTGCAGCGCAAGTGGCAAGAATATGATTTAGCCATCGGCAATTTCAAAGAACAACTATCTAGAAGTGTGCGTTATAAGTTTCAATCAGTACAATCAGAACTAAAGGTATTAACCAGCCAATTAGAAGTGCATAACCCTAACATTCCACTTAAGAAAGGCTATAACATCACACTCATAAACGGCAAAACAGTAAGAGATGTAGGTACCCTAAATTTGGGTGATGAAATAACCAACATATATCAGTCGGGTAAAACAAAAAGCTTAATCTCAGAAATTACTAAAAAATAAAAAATATTATAAAAATGGATACACAAAACACTCTAGACTATCATATGAATAAAGTGAGCGAAATAGTAGATCTTATGGAAAGTCCAGACATTAGCCTAGACGAAACAATGAACTTGTATAAAGAAGCAAAGATTAGTTTAAACTTTTGCACAGAATACTTGAATAAGGCAAAATTGACTTTTGAGCAACTAGAAATTGCTTAGCTCTACATTGCTAAAATTTATATTTGGCTTAACATAACTTCTCTTTTCAGTAGGCTACATATTTTATACCTTACGTCGTGCGTATCTTCATATAGTGCATCGATTAATTGATACACCTTAGCCAATCCAATTTTAGTAGACCATTCAAATGGTCCAAAAGGATAGTTTACACCTAATTTCATTGCTGTATCAATATCTTCTTTGGTAGAAATATTTTCTTGAACAGTGTAGTAAGCTTCGTTTATTATCATACATACCACTCTGGCTGTGACCATACCTACTCTATCGCCAACTGGCAAATAATCTATGGCTAATTCAGACATAACAGCCTTCCATTCGAATTCTTCTTTTGCATACAAATAGGCTATTTCTTTCTTAGGCAGGGCTAAAAAGTAATCTAGTGTGTTAATACCAGCTATTTTAGTTGTGCCTATTTCTACCGTTGCACCCACCAATAACTGGGCAACACTATGAAAAATAGACGATATCAATAAAAATTTAGGCTTAGTATATAAGCACTCATCTATTTCATATTCATAGTTATCCATTTCCAAATGAACCAATAAATCAGCACCCTTTTCCATACCAGAATAATCACACGCTCCTGCCTCTTGAAAATAAACTTTATGCCCATTTATTTCATTTTCCGCTTGTATGCTAGTTAAAGTTATACCTGTATGTTTTAGAAATTCTAAGGCTTTAACTGTTGTGCCAATAATGATGATGTGCATAGATTCGGACAATTGAATAAGATGACTGCAAATTAAGAGAAGAAAATACGAATAATCATTAATTAATTGGGCATCTTATTTACCTAAATATCTATACTACTATTGTTACAAATTATATACACGACCTCATAACTTCCACTAAAGCTATTAACTTTGTCTAACTACATCTATAAATAGAAATGACAAGAGATCAACTGGTATTTGACCTAATAAACAGGGAGTTAGAAAGACAAGAAAATGGACTTGAGTTAATCGCCTCAGAAAACTTTGTTAGCCTACAGGTAATGGAAGCAATGGGCAGCGTGTTAACCAATAAATATGCAGAAGGCTTGCCAGGAAAAAGATATTATGGTGGCTGTGAAATAGTTGATCAAGTAGAAAATTTAGCTAGAGATAGATTTAAGCAATTATTTGGGGCGCAATGGGTTAATGTACAACCACATAGTGGTGCACAAGCCAATGCGGCGGTAATGCTAGGCGTTTTAAAGCCAGGTGACGCCATATTAGGCTTTGACCTAAGTCACGGCGGCCACTTAACGCACGGTTCATCAGTAAACTTTAGTGGGAAATTATACCAGCCTAATTTCTATGGTGTAGAGCAAGAAACAGGATTAATAGATTGGGACAAAGTACACGCTAATGCATTAGCAGTAAAACCAAGACTTATAATATGTGGTGCAAGTGCCTATAGCAGAGATTGGGACTATGCACGTTTGCGCACTATAGCTGATGAAGTTGGCGCATTGCTTTTGGCTGATATCAGCCACCCATCAGGTATAATAGCTAAGGGATATTTAAACAATCCACTCCCATACTGCCATATAGTAACCAGCACTACCCATAAGACCCTACGTGGACCACGTGGTGGCGTAATATATATGGGTGATGATATAGAAAATACTTGGGGCGATGTAAACCTAAAGGGTGAACCTAAGATGTTGAGCGCCATACTAGACGGTGCAGTGTTTCCAGGTACTCAGGGTGGACCACTAGAACACGTTATTGCATCTAAAGCAATTGCATTTGGTGAAGCATTAACCGATGAGTATGACCAATATATACAAAATGTATTGAGTAATGCTAAAGCTATGAGCCAAGCATTTATGGATAAAGGCTACAACATAATAACTGGTGGTACAGATAATCACTTGATGCTGATAGACTTAAGAAATAAAAATATAAATGGTAAGCAAGCTGAAAATGCCTTAAATGAGGCACACATCACCCTGAATAAGAATATGGTACCGTTTGATGATAAATCGCCATTTGTTACCAGTGGCATCAGGGTAGGTACTGCCGCCATTACTTCTCGCGGGCTAGTTGCTACAGATATGGGAGAAATAGTAGAACTAATTGACCAAGTGCTGATGAATCACGACGATACTACGACTGTAAAATCAGTAAGCGCAAAAGTTCATCACTTGGCAGCGAAATACCCGCTATATGCAGAGTTAAGTGTAGTTTAAATTTAAAATATTACTGTTCTAGAAACTCTCTATTTAACAGCAAAGCCAAATTTTCATCGGGGGGCGCTACTATATATCGCCCTCTGCTGAATAGAGTTATATTCCCAGTTTCCTCACTGACTACTACTGCTAGCGCATCAGTCTGTTCTGCTATTCCCATTGCACTTCTGTGTCTTAATCCAAATTGTGCTGGCAACTCTGCCCTATCACTAACTGGTAATATGCAACTTGCTGCCTTTAACATACCTTGTACTACTATCACAGCTCCGTCGTGCATCGGGCTATTCTTGTTAAAAATCGTTAATATTAACCTTGATGAAATTTGAGCATCTATTGGAATACCTGTTGTTGCAAAGAATTTCAACTCCGTACTTCTAGCAAAAACTATTATTGCTCCTAACCGCTCTTTACTCATTTGTTTACAAGCTATAGCAAATTCTTCCCAAGGCAACTCCTCCTCTTGCATATACTTAAAATTCCATTTTAGTGAGAATCTATTCTTTGACTTCCTAGACTGACCTACATTGCTTTGACCCAAACTTATCATCCATCTGCGAATCTCTTGCTGAAATACCACAATAAGTGCTAGGCTACCTATACTTATCAATTGATTCAACAGGGTACTTAACAATCGCATATTAAAGGCACGAGTTACTACCCCAATTAAGTAAATAATTAAGAATCCAAAGAAGAAGGTAAATGCCAATTGCCCCTTTATAGACTTATATAAAACAAACAAGATGGTCGCCAACAAGATGATGTCTAAAAAATCGAGAAAGCGAAGGGACAAAAATCCTAAATCAACCATTATTATTATAATATTCCATAATCGTTATTAACTCCACTGCCGGCTTTACATCGTGCACTCTAAGAATATTTGCCCCATTCAATATAGCCAAAGTATTCGCAGTTAATGTGCCGTTCAGCGATTCTTTTGCCTTAACCTGAAGCAACTCATTTATCATACGCTTTCTGCTAATTCCCACTAAAATAGGTCTATTAAAAATACTTATTGCATTCAAATTTTTCAGTAGCGTCCAGTTGTGACTAAGTGATTTACCAAATCCAAATCCAGGGTCTAAAATCAAGTCAACTATTGCGTGCCCAGTTGCCTCTACTATGCATTCGCTAAAGTATTGGTTTACCTCTGTTATTACATTATCATATTTCGGATTAACTTGCATAGTTTTAGGGGTACCCTTTTTATGCATCATTATATAGGGTACTTTAAGTTTGCCTACGGTTTCATACATTTTTGTATCATCTTTTCCAGCTGATATATCATTTACTATATGTGCACCAGCATTTATTGCTGCCATTGCTACTTGGTGTCTAAAAGTATCTATACTTAGTATCGATTGCGGAAATTCATTAACTATTTCGTCTATTATTGGAATTACTCTATCTATCTCTTCAACCTCTGTTACATCATCTGCACCTGGTCTGCTACTGTATCCACCTATATCTATTATGCTTACACCATCAGTAATCATTTGCCCAACGTAGTCTATAGCTGCAGAAATGTTGTTGTAATTGCCCCCATCATAGTAACTGTCTGGCGTGGCATTCAGTATGCCCATCACTTTCGGCTTTTTTAATTCCAATAGTTTTCCTCGACAATTAAGACTAAAGTATGACTGTTCTGTAGCTGACAATTTTCGTAGTATAATGGAACTTAGGGTGTAAAATTAACTGATGCATTGCTTAATTTTAGTATCTATTTACATACTAGTGCATATTGTATTTTCTTTGTAAGCATAGCAAAATTGTCCAACTGTGAGTAATACCCAATTAGAATATAGCAATATACAAACAGAGTGTTCAAACCTATTTTACGCTAAGGCAAAAGATTATGGTACATCTTGGCGGGTAATGCGACTGCCCAGCCTATTAGACCAAATATTTATCAAGGCAAAAAGAATCAGAAGTATTCAAGAAAATGAAGGGGAACAAAAGGTAAATGATCCTATACGTGGCGATTATATCGGTATTATAAACTATTGCATAATGATGTTGATACAGATGGAACTGGGTGTAACAATTGATGCTGACGAAAATGTAGAAGCAATATTCAGCCTATATAACATAAATTTTAAAAAGGCAAACCAAATAATGCTTGATAAAAACCACGATTATGGTGAGGCTTGGCGCAATATTAATGTTGAAAGCTTTATAGACCTAATCCTGTCTAGAATAGCCAGATTAAAGCAAATTTTTACCAATAAACATACCTCTGAAGTGAGCGAGGGTCCAGATAGTAATCTTTACGATATGGTGAATTATGCCATATTCGCTCTTATTAGATTAGATTGATCATATTTCAATGTTAGTCGCTTAAATATTACACAACATTAAGTTCTATTTATTGGGTGATGGTACTATCATTGTATAAATAAATCACGTAAGGGATAAAATATGAATATTAGAAAATTAATCACATCTATTAGCCAGTATTTAGTTGGTGTCTTATTTGTGTTTTCTGGATTAATTAAGGCTAATGACCCGAAAGGATTTGCCATAAAATTAGAAGAGTATTTCCAAATATTTAAATTAGATCTGCCAGATTTAAGTAAATTTTTCGAAGTACTTGCCTTAAATGCTGAACCTATGTCCATCGCCTTAGTTGTTTTTGAAATGGTGCTAGGCGTCTGTCTTATATTAGGTGTATTTAGGCGATTTACAGTTTGGTCACTATTGTTAATGATTCTGTTTTTTACATTTTTAACTTTCTACAGTGCTCAGTTTAATAAAGTAACAGATTGCGGTTGTTTCGGCGATGCCATAAAGCTTAGACCTTGGCAGTCATTTAATAAAGATATATTCCTATTATTTTTCATTGTCATTCTGTTCATAAATTGGAAATACATCCAGCGACCATTTATGAGTAGAATTACGGGACGTAGATTGGTTGTTGGCTTAGGTGTAATGTTTCTGCTATTCACGCTTTTTAACTATATGTATTTGCCAGTAGTTGACTTTAGACCCTACAAACCAGGAAACGACATTTATAAATTAAGTATGGTGCCGGAAGGTTACCCGACTGATAGTTTTAAGATGTCATTCATATATAAAAAACTAAGTACTGACAGCACAGAGCGAGAATTCACACCAGAGGAAATTCAAAAGGTTGATACTTCGGTTTTAAATCAATATAGATTTGTTCGTAGAAATCAAACCCTGATAAAAGCAGGCTATAAACCACCAATTCAAGGCTTTGTACTATCAGACTCTTCTAGGCAAACAGTAACAGACAGTTTCTGGGGGCAAACAGGGTATAGGCTAATATTTATATATGCAAATCTAAAAGACAATAAAATTTCTGTACAACCAGAAATAAATTCTTTAATCAGCAACTTAAAAAAAGATAAGAAAATCAGACTGTGGGCCTTTACCAGTAGCAGTCAACCTTTAGCGCAAGCATTTGCTAAAGAGAATAACTTTACCTTACCCTTTTTCACTTTAGACGAAGTTCCTGTCAAGACGATGATTCGCAGTAACCCAGGGGTTATGCTTTTAAAAAACAATGTTGTAGTTCAATATTGGTCAGCATTAAGAATTCCAACCAAGGAAAAATTGGACGATTACATAACTGAAGCAAAATGATTGCTGTAAAATGATTAGGTTTATCGGGCAGCGTTTGGCTCAAAGTTTTGTCATATTATTTGGTGTGGTCAGCATAGTTTTTGCCCTATTTATGCTCATTCCTGGTGACCCAGCCCGACTAGCACTCGGACAAAAGGGCGATGAAGCTACCTTAGCTGCAATGAGAAAAGATATGGGGCTAGATAAGTCTAAACTTCAACAGTACTTCTTGTATTTAAATGACTTATCACCGATAGGCACGGTTGCATCTCAAGATTCTATTCAGACTAAATTAAAACTACTTCAAGTAAATAAAGAAAAAACTTTAGCTTTAAAATTGCCCTGGCTAAGGATTAGTTATCAAAGCGGCAGACCAGTCAGCAGCAGCTTAACTCAAGCATTTGTCAATACCATAATTTTAGCAACAGCAGCATTTGGCATTTCAACCATATTTGGTGTATTATTTGGTGTGCTATCAGCATTATATAGAAATAAATGGCAAGACGCCGTGATTATGTCTATAGCTAATGTTGGCATTAGTGTACCTAGCTTCTTTGCTGCAATTGTTATAGCTTGGGTGTTTGGATTTTTACTTCATTCCATTACTGGTTTGCCTATGTATGGTAGTTTGTATGATATTCACCCATTTAAAGGTAGTTATATAGCTTGGCACCACCTCATATTGCCGGCTATTGCCTTGGGCATCAGACCATTATCGGTTATCACCCAGCTTACACGTAGCAGTATGATAGACGTATTGCATCAAGATTACATTCGTACAGCTAGGGCTAAGGGACTTACACCCAGACTTATATACTATAGGCACGCATTGCTTAATGCTTTGAACCCTGTATTAACCTCTGTAAGCGGTTGGTTTGCCAGTTTGCTTAGTGGCGCCTTTTTTATAGAATTTATATTTGGCTGGAATGGACTAGGTAAGTTAACAGTCGATGCACTTTTGACAAGTGACCTACCACTAATAATGGGGGCTGTACTTTCCATAGCCATTATATTTGTATTTATAAACATAATAGTAGATGTACTTTACGCTTGGATAGACCCAAGAATTAGAAATTATTAGTTTAATTAAAAATATCAGAATCAAATAATTATGATTATTTATTTAGTAGGATTTATGGGTAGCGGAAAGTCTACCTATGGCAAAATGATGGCGGAAGAAACTGGATATTCTTTTATAGATTTAGACCAAGAGATAGAAGGTCATTACAAAATGACCATCCCTGAACTATTTGAAAAAGAAGGGCAAGATAATTTTAGAATAATAGAAAGTCAAGTACTAAAAGGATTGATTTTAAATGAAAATCAAATAGTAGCCTGCGGTGGCGGTACGCCTTGCTACCTAGACAATATGAGCCATATATTAGACCAAGGCACAGTAGTTTATCTTAAATATTTTGAGAAAGAACTAGTAGCTCGCCTAGAAAATGATGATACTGAAAGACCTATGTTGCAGGAAGATGAAACTTTAGAAAATGTAGTCTATAAACTGCTAAGGAAGAGGGCTGTCCACTATCACAGAGCTGACTTGGTCATTAACCCAGAATTGGTTCCCCCTGCTGAACTTCTTGCTCTATTAGTAGCTAATTCTTCCCAGTAGCTTAGTATCCAAATGGGTAAGGCTAATAAATTATAATTATATATAAAGTCCTCTATGGGTATGGTTCCTGCCCTAATTCCCATAATGTGATCAGAGTTATACATTACCACTGGGTGAGAGGTTAATATGCCATTTACTAAAGCAAATGGAATCAGAGTTATCATATAGCAAAGCACCATATAGGGTAAGCTATATTTAAATGTACCGTACCTAGTATCTATCACTTTCCAAAGCCATAAAATACTTATGGCTACAGCTAGTATCGCATTTAGAAATGAATACAGCCTAAAGTAATTCATAACTGCAATGTTGATGCAAACTATCAAGATCATAACAAGTACGCCACCTGATACTTTTGTAAATGACTTTAAATTAATTATATAAGCACGCAAGCAATAGTAAATAAATATACAACTGAATGGTACTGTGATGAAGAATAAGTATTCCTCTATTGGCAAGCCTGGTAAGTCTGCAATAATATAATCGGGGTTAAATGACCAAACCTGATAATGTGCAAATATTAAATCCCAAATGATGAATATAAGTCCACTGAGCCCTATTGCTGCAAATACTTTAGGAAAATGCTTGTAGAATGCTACTTTTTTATCGAAACTTAATAGAAAAGGAAAGAATACAGAGGCAACATTTAGAATTAGGTAAATATAATTAGAGTAATATACATCACTCATTACCCTTTCATCACTTTTAATTCCTTATCAGTGCATAGCTTATTCTCTGTAAAGAATTGGACTATAACTTCTCTTACTTCTTTAACAGCAGAACTGGCATATTTTAATATTACTTTCTTGTCTTTATCTAAATCATTACTATAGCCCAGATATTCGGGGATGTAAAACTGAATTGTATATCTTAAAAATCTCAGCTCTGCATCGCTTGGCGCTGCAGCTATTGCCTTTGCCAATGTAACTTGACTTTTATTTAAATACTTAATTTTATTATACGGATTCCAAGCGTGTTTGGCTATAATGGCCTCTATTGCACCCTTATAGCCAACTATCAAAGCATTACTATTCTCGTATTGCAATTTATCATACAGTTCATCAGCCAAGTTACTGTTCTCAATTGCCTTGATGTAGAGTACTCGTAATTGTTTAACAGATAGTGTATTGTTGCCAAACCCTAAACTAGTAACTAGAAGTGCGATGATAATTATAAGTTTTTTCATAAAGTTCGGAGAGGCAAATTTCTATAAAAAAGTTTTAATTCGCTAAGAAATCACCTTTTTTAAGCGAATTCGCAATAACATACTTAACTTTTCTGCATTTGCAACCCTAATCCTAGTCTGCATTATGTGTTGAGCGTCAGTCTTTCGAATCTTATTAAATAATCTATAATAGTACCTATATGCCAATAGTACGCCAGACCGTGAAGATTTGGGAAGCAATTTTATTCCAAGCTTAGCTTGTATAAAATCATCTTCTATTTGTTCTTCTATCAAGCTCTTATCTAAATTGTTAAACGTCTTCCAATCAACACCTGGGAAATAAACTCTACCACGCTCTTCAAAATCTGACTGAACATCTCTTAAGAAATTAACCTTTTGAAATGCAGCACCTAGTTTTCTAGCAGGTTCCTTTATTTGGTTGTACAATTCAACATTGTTCCCGCAAAACACCTTTAGGCACATTAGCCCTACTACCTCTGCCGAACCATAAACATACTCCTCAAATTGATTTTGAGCATATTTATCTTCATATAAATCCATCTCCATACTATGTAGAAATGAATCAATTAAATCCCTATCTATATTGTAAGTACGCACTACATCTGCAAAAGCGTGTAATATAAGATTCGTAGATATACCTTGATCTATAGCTGAGTAAGTATCTTCTTTTAACTTAGCTAACAAATTAGCCTTATCGTAATCGTGAAAAGTATCTACAACTTCATCAGCCAATCTAACAAAGCCATATATACCACATATATAGTCGTGCAGGCTTTTATCTAGCGTCTTAATAGCTAAATTAAAGCTAGTACTATACCGCTTGGTTACTATGGTACTACATTGATAAGCAGTTTTCTTATACAGCTTCATTATCTTTTATTATTCGCTGTGTTACCAGGTTAGAACTAATTACAACTATAGGTAAACCTGTACCGGGTGTGGTGCTTGCACCAACATAATACAAGTTATTATATTTTTCGTCTTTATTGGCTGGTCTCAGGGCTCCTATTTGGTCTAAGCCGTGGGCTAAACCTAATCCACTACCTTGATACAAATTAAATTTTTGCTCCCATTCGTCTGGAGTCCACACTGTTTTAGTCAAAATATTTGCTTGCAAATCAATTCCAATCCTTTGGCCTAAGTCATTAATGATATTTAGAGACAATTGTTCTGAATCACTCCAATCTGGCTTAAATCTTTTATCGGGTACTGGGCAAAGTATAAATATGTTTTCACATCCGGCAGGGGCACAAGTAGGGTCACTCTTACTGGGCATATTTACATAATAGTAGGGCTTATCTGGACTAATAGAAGTTGTAAATATGTCACTAGCATAATCTTTAAAATTATCGCCCAAGAAATAATTGTGGTGGTTTAATTGCGGTATTTTCCCTTGTACACCTAGGTAAATAGTGAAGGGTGCAAGTGTCCACTTCATTTTATTTAGTTTTTGAGTATTATATTTTGGCTTCTCCATCACCATTCCTCTGAACGATGCTGCATCTGCATTGCAGACCATAACATCAGCAGACCATTTTTTTCCATCGCTACTTGTAAAGTTCTTTACATTATTCCCCTTTGCCTCAAATCCAATTATTTCGGTATTATACGTAAATTTAACTCCGTGTTTCTTTAACTCATCTACTATTAGCTCAGTTATCTTATACATCCCCCCCTCTACCTGCCAGTATCCGTCGTGAATTAATTCAGTGTAGTTTAGCAAACTATATACTGCAGGAGTATTAAATGGTGTAGAGCCTAAAAAGAAAGCTACTAAGCTAAAAATAACCTTTACATCTTCGCTTTTAAAATATTTGCCCAACTCCGTCCACATACTTCTAAACATAAGGGGAGCGTGATGCCAAGGTACAGTAGCCATACTTAAGGCATAACTGGCTAGGGTAGGGAAATTCTTTTTTATTATTTTATGCTCTGTGTCGTGAAATATTTTACCTGCATTCTTTAAATATTTCTTTACGTTTTCTAAAAACTCAGGCTCAATTGCTTTAAATTCAGCTGCTAATTTATCTAAATCTCTATGTATATCATAGCGTTTGCTGTCTTTGGCAAAGTGGACAGAGTATACTGGATCTAGCGGTGTAAGTGGCAGTTTTGATATAGGTATTCCGCAAGTTTCAAAGAATTCTTTGAACTCATAACTCATACTAAAGAAGCTAGGCCCTACATCAAACGTAAACCCATCTTTCTTAAATTGGTTAAGCCTTCCCCCTGCTTGGTGATGTTTCTCTACAATCTCTACATCATAACCATATTGGCATAATCGCAAGGCTGTACATAGTCCCCCCAAACCTGCACCAATTATGAGCGCTTTTTTTGACATTGATTATATGCGTTACTGCAAACTTAGATGCTAAAACTGTTTAAAATTTTGAAATATTTCTCTTTAACTCTTTTCTTGCGCAGTGAATCCTACTTTTAACTGTACCAATTGGTACATTTAGGTTTTCTGCTATCTCGTGGTACTTAAATCCATTAAAATGCAAAAGGAAAGGCATTTTGTAATCGTACTCAAGTTTGTTTATCTCTTTGTACAAATCGTTCAACATAGAGCTTGTTTCACCATAGTTTGCTTCGTTATTTGAACTATTATTAATTAATAGCTGCCCATCAGTGGTGTCTAAAATGGTGGTTCTCTTTGCCTTTCTTCTGTAATTGTTTATGAAAATGTTTTTCATAATCGTATACATCCACGCCTTAAGGTTGGTACCAGCGTTATACTTATCCTCACTGCTTAAAGCTCTAAATACAGTTTCCTGTATTAAGTCTTTAGCGTCGTCTAGGTCGTGGGTTAAGCTCATAGCAAACGGTTTAAGTGTCGCTGAATATTTGGTTACCAATTGAGAAAAATCTAATGTTGCCATAGTGTTAAAATTGTAATTGGCATATAGCTATGCCATCGTGTTGTCTAATTATATAGCAAATTTAAGATATTTTTGTTTAACAATATTCGAATATCATTAAACAAAATTAAGATTATTTACACTAATTTGATACACAGATGCTTGCATAAGTTACCATTTACTCAAGCTTGGAATTTGTTACCTAAACTGTATTAAACGGCACTTAAAGGTAAAGGTTCACCAGAATGATTTAGTTCTGCTGTATTTATGCTTTGAGTTAGCGCAAATTGACTAATGATCTCATTCAAACAGTGAATGCTTTCCTCAATTGTTTTTAATACTACTAGATTAGCGTGAGGTAATATGGGATTATATATAACCTGCCTACCTGAAATCAAAATTGGGGTATCTGGGAAATGATAATAAAGTTTGTTTAAATAATCTTGTATGCTGATTTCAGCAGGTTGTGCTACAGACAGAGTAACCAAAAAATCAGGCTTATAATCATAGTGGGTCGCTATCAAATCATCTAACGGTACACTGGCACCCAAGTACAAAGTGTGTATGTTACGCTTACGCATCATATAGTTCATAAATAGCAAGCTATTCTCGTGAAGTTCTTTCTCTGGTAGATATACAATTGCCTTGGGCATTTTAGTCTCGTATTTTAGAACAATGCCGTCAACAGCAACAACTATTTTCTGCCTAATTAAATTGGTGATAAAATGCTCTTGAGTCGGTTTTATGATGCCCGTTTGCCACAACAGCCCAACCTTTTGCATAAATGGGAAAATAATTTTAATAAATGTATTTTCAAAACCAATTCTTAATATGTTGGTTGCTAGCAACTTTTCGAATGTCAACTCATCTAAGTCTATCATAGATATGGTTAGCGCATCTATCTGGGCATTGTACTCTAAGTTGAAATCTGAAATACTGAATACAGCTTCCTTTACTTCATCCTGAGTCATTATAGCTATTTTACTAATTTTATGCCCATTCTTATTAAGCAGAGATACATTTAGCAAATATTTTAGCTCTTCATCACTATAACTCCTTATGTTAGTATTGGACCTGTTTGGGGCTATTATGTTATAGCGTTGTTCCCATATCCTTATGGTATGTGCCTTTATTCCTGTTAATATCTCTAATTCCTTTATAGAATAAACACCCATTTTCTGATTTTTTTATTTCTAGACCTATTTGTCTAACAAATAGCAGACTTTAACAACACATTTTACCAAAATGTTTTAAACAAAAATAATTGACTCGAATATAAAGCTTGTTTTCTCAGCAAATGTGTTATTGCTATTTTGGGCTTTCGGTATATATCACCCTAGTAACTGTCTCGCCAACTGCACGCAAGGTTAGTTTATCTATATTACTCATATTATCTGCAACAGTGTGCCAAGAGTCCGGGAAACCCTTTTCTCTGTTTTCATCAAAATCTATAATGTCAATGCAAGGTATTCCAGCTAATGAGTTAATGTATTCGTGGTCGTCTGTAATGCCTCCAGTTGGTATTTGTACAAAGTGTTGTCTATGTCCAGCGTCACCAGCTGCGTTCCACACTTTAGTAACTATGTCAGCAGCCTTTTCTCTACTGTTACCCTCTTGAAAAAACTTAGCATTTTTACCACCAACCATATCTAACACTATTCCATAATTAGCTGTAAAAGCAGACTTATCTAATTTTTTAGCCCAAAACTGAGTACCTAAGCAGTATGAATCGGCATTTCCCTGCTTTTTCTCACTTTCAAAGCTTGGTACACCATAGTCTTCCGCATCGTTTAATAATATATATAATCCAACTTCGGGATTATCAATTTGTGCTAACCTGGCAATCTCTAGTATTACAGCTACGCCACTGCCCCCATCGTTTGCACCATCTATAGCTATATGGTCTGGTTTTACATCTTGATCGTTAAATGGTCGGGTATCATAATGTGCAGATAATAATATACGTTTCTTAGCATCTGGGTTTACTATCGCTATTATATTGGTAATGTTTAACTTAGTACCATCGTATGCAGTGACTACACCCTTCTGCTGGGTTACTTTTAGCCCATATTGCTCTAACTTTTTTACCAAATACTGCGTGCAAGCATCGTGAGCTTTTGTATTTGGCACTCTCTTACCTAATGCCACCTGTTCTGCTATGAATTTATAACAACTATCTGAATTAAAGCTAGGTATCGCTTGAACCTTTACCTCCGCTTCTTCAGGCACTTCAGGAGATTCAACTTTGGTTTCAGGTTTACACCCTGTTAAAATGGCAACAGCATTAATGACTATTAACAACAAACCAGTTTGAATGTGTTTTTGGGTAATATTTAAGTGCATACTAGTAATTTGATACAAATACAAAATTCAGTATATTATAATTATTTTTGACATCATTAGAAGGGTATGAATAATTAATTATTAGATACTATTAAACATAAAACTTAAAGTTTAAACTAACCGTGGATAAATCAATCGCTACTCTTGAACCTATCGTGTCACTTAATGAAGCCGTTTCAACAGAGCTAATGTTGAAAGCTTGGCAAATAATGTGTCAAGAATATGCTATGACAGCAATATATGAGGCTAATAGAGATGTAACCAAATATGTGCACAGCACCAGTAGGGGCCACGAGGCAATTCAAATAGCAGCTGGTATGCAACTAAAAGAATATGATTTTGCAGCACCATATTATAGAGATGCTACTATGCTAATGGCAATAGGTATAGAGCCTTATGAATTAATGTTGCAACTGTTAGCAAAAGCAGATGACCCATTTAGTGGCGGTAGAACTTACTACAGTCATCCAAGTTTAAAGCGTAAGGGATTTCCTATTATTCCCCACCAAAGTAGCGCTACTGGTATGCAGGTAATTCCTGCGACGGGTATGGCACACGGACTGAAGTATTTAGAAAAGAGAGGATTGATAGAGGCTGAAGACTTTCCAATAGTATTGTGTAGTCTTGGCGATGGCGCAATGACAGAAGGTGAAGTAAGCGAAGCTATGCAAGAAGCAGTGTTGCACCAATTGCCAATTATATATCTAGTTCAAGATAATACTTGGGGCATCAGCGTAAGTCAAAACGAAATGCGCGCTATGAATTCCTATGAGTATGCCGCTGGGTTTAAAGGTTTGGAGCGAATGTCTATAAAAGGAAATGACTTCATTGAATCGTATCAAGGTGTAAAACAGTGTATAGAATATGTTAGAAAACATAGAAAACCAATACTGCTACACGCCGAATGTCCCCTATTGGGACATCACACCAGCGGAGTAAGAAAGGAATTTTATAGAGACGAAGAAGACTTGATGCAACACGCATCAAATGACCCAATCCCTATACTCAAAAACTATCTACTTCAGGCAGACATATCAGAAAATCAATTAAACAAAATACAAGAAGAGGCAAAAGAACTGGTAGCACAATCATTTGAACGGGCAAAACAAAGTCCAGACCCCACACCGGAAAGTCTATACCTGCACGAGTTTGCAGAGACGCCAATAAAAGAAGAGCAAGGTGAACGAAGCCCAACAAATGCCAGAACCATAATTATGGTGGATGCAGCACTATATGCTATACAAGAAATAATGGCCGCCGATGAGCGCACAATACTTTATGGCCAAGATGTAGGTGCACGATTAGGTGGTGTATTTAGAGAGGCTGCAACCTTAGCTGATAAATATGGAGATGATCGCGTGTTTAATATGCCGATACAAGAAGCCTATATAATAGGTAGCACAGCCGGTATGAGTGCTGTCGGCGTAAATGCTATAGTAGAAGTGCAATTCTGTGACTATATATGGCCTGGTATGAATCAATTGGTAGAAGAGCTTAGCAAAAGTTGCTACCTTACTATGGGTAAATTCCCCGTAAGAAGTGTGATGAGGGTGCCAGTTGGAGCCTACGGAGGAGGAGGTCCATACCACAGTGGTACTCACGAGAGTGCGCTACTTACGATAAAGGGGATAAAAGTAGTTTATCCAAGTAATGCAGCAGATATGAAAGGTCTAATGAAAGCAGCTTGGCTAGACCCAAACCCAGTCGTAATGTTGGAGCATAAAGGTCTATATTGGAGTAAAGTATCTGGAACTGAAGCTGCGAAAACACCTGAACCATCTGCCGATTACATTATACCACTTGGTAAAGGCAGGATTGCCCTAAATGCAGATGAACAAATGATAGAGTCGGGTGAAACTTGTCTAGTAATTACCTATGGTATGGGAGTACACTGGGCACTAAATGCTGCTAAAACAGACCTGAAAGGACAGGTAGAGATAATTGACTTAAGAACTCTGTATCCACTTGATGATGAATTGATTAAAGAACGTGTTAAAGTTCACGGAAAAGTACTAGTACTGTGCGAAGAGCAATTGAGTAATAGCTTTGCGGAAAGTCTAGCCGCAAGAATATCTCAATGGTGTTGGCAATACCTAGACGGTCCTGTTAGTACTTATGGCGCTGCAAATATGCCAGCTGTTCCTCTCAATATTGGATTAGAGGCTGAAATGCTGCCAAATACTAAGAAAGTTAAGGAAAAGATAATAAATATTTTGAATTTCTAATCCAATTCAGATTATTTTTTTGAAATGTATATTTGCACCACTTTAAAGTAACTTACATTTTATACAAAACAACTTAAAAAGAATTATGCCATATCTTTTTACCTCTGAATCTGTTTCAGCCGGTCACCCAGATAAAGTTGCAGATCAACTTTCTGATGCAGTCCTAGATGCCATACTAGCCCACGAACCAAATGCCAAAGTAGCCTGCGAAACTTTCGTAACTACTGGTTTAGCTATAGTAGGGGGTGAAATTAAAATATCACCTGAAACAAAAGCAAAACTTGACATAACCTCAATTGTAAGAAATACAATTGATAAAATTGGTTACAACAAAGCTGAATATATGTTTGAAGCGCATAGTTGTGGTATATTAAATTGTCTTCACGACCAATCTCCAGAGATAAACCAAGGCGTAGAGCGTGGTGGCGACATTGCTGATCAAGGTGCAGGTGACCAAGGAATTATGTTTGGTTATGCTTGTAATGAAACTGACAATTATATGCCTTTGACTCTAGAGTTAAGCCACTTACTGTTGCAAGAACTGCATAGCATTAGAGATGAAAAAAAGATAATGAAATACCTAAGACCAGATGCTAAAGCTCAGGTAAGTATTGAGTATTCCGATAACCATAAGCCTTTAAAAATAGTTACCATAGTCATCTCTACACAACACGATGACTTTGTAAAAACTGGTAACAAAGTAGCTGATGAAGCAGCAATGCAAGAAAAAATAACTCAAGACATAATTAAACATTTGATACCTAGGGTTAAGAAATTAATGCCGGCTCGTGTAGCTAAAATGATGGATGTGAATAAGATTCAATTCTTAATAAACCCAACAGGGGTATTCGTAATCGGAGGCCCTCACGGTGATACTGGTCTAACTGGTAGAAAGATAATAGTTGATACCTACGGTGGCAGAGGCGCCCACGGTGGTGGTGCATTTAGCGGGAAAGACCCAAGTAAAGTAGATAGAAGTGCTGCCTACGCAGCCAGACACATAGCTAAAAACCTAGTAGCTGCAGGGGTAGCAGACCAGATATTGGTACAAGTTGCCTACGCTATTGGTGTAGCTCAACCAGTTGGTATTTATCTAAGTACAAATGGTACAGCTAAAGTGAGAAATGAAGATGGTAAAAAGATGTCTGACAACGAAATTAGTTCAACCATTGAGGGAATTTTTGATATGCGTCCAGGTGCCATCATAGAAAGGTTGAAACTAAAGAACCCAATCTATAGCGAAACTGCAGCTTACGGTCATATGGGCCAAAAAGCAGGAACTAAAACGCTAATGATAGATGGTAAAGAGAAACATTTTCAAACCTTTACTTGGGAGAAACTAGACTACGTTGACCAAATTCAAAAGTTATTTAACATACTAGCTAAAGAAGAAGTAGCAGCTTAATACAGAAATAATATTTCAAATTCATTATAATAAACCCTTGCAGTAATGTAAGGGTTTTTTTAATTAGGATTCATAAACTTGAATTCTACGCATTAATAGGAACGTACTGGTTTATCTTTTACCCTTGCAGGAACCCATTTTGGCATTATGCTAAAAACCCTTAACGCTTCCTCTGTAAATAATTCGTGGTTGCTTTTAATAATTTTAACTTTAGAAACAGTCCCATCTACTTCAAATACAAACATTATTAAATCCAATCAAATTCCAAAGATATTTAGTATAAAAAGTAATCTTAATAAAAATAATTAAGAAATATAGTAGCTTATAAAAAAAGCTTCAAATTAATGATTAACTGAGGTTGTTTTTTATAATTAAATAATTGGTTGCTTTAATTTTATTGTTATACTATTTTCAGACAGTAGGTTGTCTGGATTTATGATTGGCAAATTTGACTTTTGAAAAACAGTACCTTGTAATCTTGCCATCAAAACGCCACGACTAGTACTATAAGTAACGCTAGTAAGTGCATTAACTAAATGATTAAATGTTTCCTCATTGTGAACATTGAGCGACCCGTCTACTCGTTGAGAAAATAAATTTTGAGCGAATTCCCAATGATACAAATATGACAATTCAAATTTACAGTGTGCTTTTAATTTCTTTTTAGCCGCTTCCGAATTAGAGTCCAATGTTAACTTTGTGCTTAGCGTGGCTAAACAAGTATTAAGATTCCCGTCAAATTCAAGTTTTAGAGAACTTTCTGCTTTAAAATTACTAGAATTTGTTATTGAAAAATCAATAGGAGATTTTAATGCTAGTACAATGATTTTAAAGTTAAATAATTCTATTTTATCTGCTTCAAATGTCATATTTATGCAATCTTAATATTGTCACTTACTGATTTCATATTTATGAAGTTAATAGGAAAAATTTTAACTTCATTTGAATCAATTACACTACCTACATTTAAAGATTTTTCAACGTTTAAACTTTTCACTTTCCCCTGTTTACTAATTGTTTGTTCCAAACTGGCTTTTGCTTTTTCTTTGATAGCAATGGTAATTAATTGACAACCTAAAGCAAGTTCAAGCTTAATAATACTTTTTAGGGTAAAATTATGGTCGCCACTAAACCATTTATGAATTTCGCTCGGGTATTTGCCAGTTGATTTAGCCAAATCAGCTTGTGTAATATTTTGTTGTTTCAATTCCTGGTGAACAGCATCTAGTAAATCAAAATATAACTCACTATACCGCTTAATATCTTCAGAGATATTATTAAGTCTATATTCTATTTCTTTCTCAAATATACTTGACATAAAAATTTTTTTAATAATTGATTTTGATGGGTACATTAATTGATAACGTTTGCACAATACTCAAAGTGTTCCATTCTATTCGATTGTCATCTTTGTCTAACATTATCGCCTCTATTGCTTTAGCCATCTTAATGGCCCTTTGATATTTCGAATCTAAGTCTGGTGATCCTGAATTTTTCTTTGAAAGTTTTAATCCGCCGTCAAATAAAACTATAGAATCGTAATCCAATCTCATACATATCCACCTTACAGGGAAATTACTTTTTAATTTTGAATTGGGTAACGCACTAATCAAATCATATTCTTCTCTAAAGTAATTAGCATTTGCTCCTCTAATATCGCCGACTTCTACTAAAAGATTTTTAAGTAGCAAACCAAGGTCTTGACTAACCAAATTAGACTCACAAAATCTATAAAATTGATCCGCTAAAGAAAGCTCATCTTCGCTAAGCGTCACCGAAAAAAAAGTTACTTTTCGCCTGACTATCCATTTTTCTAATACAAAACTATTCACTTATAACTGAATTTGGTTTTTTTTAGTTTAATTATCTTTTTTGCAAACCAAGAAATTTCGGAACATACTAATATAATTACCCTTTTGCCATTTATATAATTGAGTAAATTGCAATACTTAATTTCCTGTCTTAACCTCACTTATTCAAATTAATGTGCCTCAAGCCAATTTCTACCTGTTCCCATTTCTACTTCTATTGGTACTTTTAGCCCTGGTAGAGCATTTATCATATCGTGATGTACCAATGCCTTTAATTGCTCTAATTCTGTAGTAACAGCATCAAATACCAATTCATCGTGCACTTGCATTATCATTTTACTCTTTAGTCCAGCGTTGCGCATATTGTTGTGAATGAGAACCATAGCCTTCTTTATCATATCGGCTGCAGTCCCTTGTATGGGTGCATTTATCGCATTTCGCTCAGCATAACCTCTAGTAGTTTGATTCCCACTATTTATATCCCGCAGATATCTCCTTCTGCCTAACAGGGTTTCAACATAGCCATACTCCCTTGCAAACTGAATTTTATCTTGCATATATTGATTAATAGCTGGGTATTGCAAATTGTAGGCATCAATTAGTTCCTTAGCCTCGCCCCTGCTTATGTTCAATCTTGACGATAGACCAAATGCGCTCATTCCATATATTATTCCAAAGTTTACGGTTTTAGCCATTCTTCTCATATTATCATCTACCTCATCTAAGTTTACCTTATAAATTCTTGCGGCTGTAGCCCTGTGAATGTCTAGCCCTTCGCTAAATGCTTTTAACATATTCTGTTCTCCACTTAGCTCTGCTATTAATCGCAACTCAATTTGGCTGTAGTCAGCTGATAATATGGTGTGGTCTGAATCTCTAGGTATGAAGGCCTTGCGAATTTCCCTACCTCGTTCAGTCCTAATGGGAATGTTTTGCAGATTTGGGTCTGTACTACTTAGTCTACCCGTGGCTGCCACTGCCTGATTATAGGTAGTGTGAATTCTATGGCTTGTTTTATTTACCAATAGTGGTAGCGCATCTACATAGGTTGACTTTAGCTTAAGTGTTTGCCTATAGTCTAATATCATACTTACTACGGGGTGTTTATGCATTAAATTGCTCAATACATCTTCCCCTGTAGCATATTGTTTTGACTTTGCTGTTTTCTTAGCCTTAGGGTCTAGCTTTAAATGATCAAATAAAACCTGCCCTAATTGGCTTGGTGAACCAATGTTAAACTTCAATCCTGCCGCCTCTTGTATTAATATTTCTAGTTGATCTATCTCAATCTTTAGCTGTTTGCTATATTCATTTAGGGCATCGCTGTCTATTTTCACACCAACGCTTTCCATATCGGCTAGTACTCTAGTAAGTGGAATTTCCACCTCGTATAACAAATGATTAGCACCAACCTTTTGAATTTCAGGCTCTAGCTTACCATATAGTTGCAGAGTAACATCAGTATCTTCAGCCGCATAGTCAACTATCATTTGTGATGTCAAATCTGCCATACTCAATTGCTTTTTACCCTTATTTCCTATTAATTGTGTAATGCTGATGGGTTTGTAGCCCAAATAAAGCTCAGATAGAAAATCCATATTGTGCCTTAGGTCAGGCTCTATCAGATAGTGGGCCAACATAGTATCGTACATTTTACACTTTATGCAGATGCCGTATTTCTTAATGACCAACATATCGTACTTTATATTTTGGGCTACTAATAGAGTTTCTTCATTTTCAAATATTTCTGTAAAATCTGATATTGCTTCCTTCGCTGCCTCATAATTAGGTAGTGCAGATATGTACCACCCATTTCCAGGCTGTGTACTAAAACTAAAGCCTACCATTCTACAATTGTGGGCTGATAGTTCGCTGGTCTCGGTATCAAAACTTAACACACTGTATTTTTTCAACTCAGTACAAAGTTTTACCCTATCCTCTTTACTTTCTATCAATATGTAATTGTGTGCTACATCTGCTATCGTTGACAGTGTAGGTTTGACATCTTCAGTTGTTTCAATGCCCGAAATTCCTTCAACAGCAGGCTCCATACTGAATAAATCTGCACCAGCAGACCCAGTTTGAGATGTAATTCCTGCTTGATTTGGAAAGAATTTCGCCATCATAGACTTAAACTCTAACTCCTCTAGTATTTGCTTAAATAGTTCAGGGTGTGGTTCGTCAAGGGTTAAGTCTTTTTCTACGAAAGCAATTGGAACGTTTATGTCTATGGTAGCCAGTCTCTTACTTAATATTGCTTTATCCTTATTTTCAGCCAAAACTTTCCCTGTTTTACCCGCTATCTTATTTATATTTTCGTAAATACCCTCTACACTACCATAGTCTTGAATCAATTTGGCTGCAGTCTTAGGCCCTATGCTTGGTACCCCAGGTATGTTATCTACAGAATCGCCCATTAGTCCGAGTATGTCTATTACTTGCAGTGGGTTTGCTATGTCCCATTGTTCACATATTTGCCTAATTCCCCATTTTTCTGCTGGTTTACCTTGATAACCAGGTTTATATTGATATATATTTTCAGCTACTACTTGACCATAATCTTTATCTGGAGTCATCATATAGACTTTCATTCCCTCTGCCGCTGCCTTTACAGCTAGGGTGCCTATTACATCGTCTGCCTCATAGCCATCTAACCATAGGTTGGGTATGCCGAGTGCATCAGCCATTCTATGGATGTAAGGTATTGCTACAGCAATGTCTTCTGGTTGTTCTTGTCTATTAGCCTTATACTCTGGGTACTCTATGTGTCTAAATGTAGGCACGTGAGTATCATACACTATGCCTATATGGGTTGGTCTTTCGTTATTAACTATATCAAACAGGGAATTTGTAAAACCGAATATGGCACTGGTATTTACCCCTTTAGAATTAATTCTTGGATTTTTAATGAAGGCAAAGTGAGCACGATAAATCAGCGCCATTGCGTCTAGTAAAAATAGAGTTTCTGTCATACAGACAAATATATAAGGTAGCAAATATGTAACGCTATATATTCTTTAGAAATTTACTATTGGGCTAACTTACCAATTTTATACCCGATAGATTTATTTACATATACTGATCTTGGATTATACTTATATATTGAAGTTTTAATAGGGTTGATGTTTACTACTGCATAAGTTGAAACATTCAAATAATCCATTTATAATTGAGTCACAATTAATGAAGCAAGAGCATTTAAGCTTAATCTTTTAGAAATACAAGATAAGGGTATATTCATTTAAAGAAAAAAAACTATAAACCCCTCTAAATTTATTGCCTCTATCATTGTTTCTGCCGTAATCAGCATAGCCATCTTCATTAAGTTCGTTGAAAATAATCGGTTTTCCTATTAATACCCTAAGCGATACATCACGGGTTACAGCAGAATCTTCTTGGGCGTTTGCCGTGAGAAAACATAGTGCAAACAAAGAGAAAATATTGACTGAGGTGATTCTCATTAGGCTATCAGGTTACAAGATTTAAAATAGTAATTTTCTCTTAAAAATATGTAAGAAAGTAATTATATAATTTATCTGACCTAAATAATTTTAAGCTCTTCTTATTTACTTTTTGGTTAGTCTTGGGTATTACAATAATAATTACTAATTCACAGTTATTCAAAAACACAGCAGCAATAAATATGGATTGATAATTACTTAAAAACTACACATTGCAACGCTTAAATGAAATATTTAATTATCTGGCTGGCCATATTTACAATTGGCTCTAAATTCACCATTGCCCAAAGCAACTTAGTGCCAAATGCACAATTTGAGAACACACTACAACTTAATTGCGAGTGGACCACTTCTGCTGAAAGTTTTAAAGAATATTTAGAAAATTGGTACATACCCACCAATACCACTGCTGACGTACACTCTACTACATTACAAGAATACTGCTGGAGTAATCCTATAACTGATAGAGTAAATACTAATAAACCTGGGTACCAAGCACCCCATAGTGGAAATACTATGATAGGCATTTATACTTATGTTTCTTCTCATTATTGGCACGAATATGTGCAGGTAAGACTAATATCTACAATGAAGAAAGATCAGCCCTATCACGTTGAAATGTGGGTAAGCAGGGCTGATTATGATAAATATGCAACGAATAATTTGGGTATGCTATTTTCACCTGAACCAATTTCTGAATTTAGCGGCGATAGTTTCAGACCACAATTTAATTCTGCACAAGTAATATCAAATACCAATGACTGGATTCAACTATCTGGAACAGTAATACTTAACGAAGATTGCAAATACCTGACTATAGGAAATTTTTATAGCGATGAGCTAACGATTATAGAGCTTACAGCTAATGATGTTATTGAAAATGAAGAGGCTAATATAGGCGGTGCCTATTATTTCATTGATGATGTAATAGTAAGTCCAATTTCGTTCTAACAAAATGGCTTTTATGTTTGTCTATTCAGAGAGTAAAACTATATTTACTTAACTAAATTTTTTTAATATGAAAGTACTAAACATTAAGTCAGGCATTAAATTGGCCTTAGTAGCTATTACATTAACCTGTGCATCATTAACTGGGTTTGCCCAACCTACTGGTGAAAATGAGTCAGGTGGCAAAGATAAGTTTGAATACAATTTAAACTTAGGTGCTGCTCTTTTTAGCAGAAACAATGCATTTAACAATCCATTTACCACACCATTATTTATGGGTAGGGTGGGTTTATCTGAAAGCATTACTGGGCGTTTGTTATTAGACTTTAATTCATCAACTGATAAATATGAAATATCTACAGATGGCAAAACATACAAAGAGCAATCTAGTGGTGGTGCATCTTTAGGTCTTGGTGGTCAATATTATATTAGTCGCGGCTTAGTCAGTCCATATATAGGCGCAGACCTGCTTTTCGGGTTCAATTCATTAACATTTAAAAATACGAAAGATGACAGACTTGAAGACGAATCTGTATCAACTAACACCAGTTTTGGCATTAGACCTATGTTTGGTGGTAAAATAAAGCTAATCGGCGATAAATTAACAATGAGCATAGAGGGTGGTGTGCCAATTGTGTCAACTACTACTTCAACTCAGGATAAATTAATAGCTGGAAAGTCTCCGCAAAACACTGCAAAAAATGATACTAGAACAACTTTAGGCATTAGTTATAACTATCTGGCTGTATGGTTGGGACTTACTTTCTAGTTTAATGGCCGACAAATAAAATCCAATTTTTATTCTTTCTCTCCAGTCAACGCTTTTTTTAATAATTTTATATATTTGTTTATATAAGCTAACAGGAAGGGAATATGTCTGCAACACTGATTAGAAATGCAATCTTAATAAACGAAGGAGAACTAAAAACTCAAGACGTTTTAATTAAGGACGGTAAAATAGAAAAGATTGCTAACTCAATCTCAGATTATCCAGCAAATACCCACGAAATAGAGGCAAAAGGGTTAGCCCTAATGCCTGGGGTTATTGATGGTCAAGTCCACTTTAGGGAACCAGGCTTAACTCATAAGGCTGAAATATATACTGAGGCTAAAGCAGCTGTGGCAGGTGGTGTAACCAGCTATATGGAGATGCCTAATACAGTACCAAATGCGCTAACTCAAGAATTACTACAACAGAAGTACGACAGAGCTGCCCAATGTTCACTAGCTAATTATAGTTTCTATATGGGTGCCAGCAATGACAACCTAGAGGAACTTAAAAAAACATCGCAAACAGATGTATGTGGTGTAAAAATATTTATGGGAAGTAGTACTGGCGATATGTTGGTAGATAATGCAACTATACTAGACACAATATTTGGCGAAGTACCAAATTTAATAGCCATACATAGTGAAAGTGAGAAAATTGTAAAACAAAACCTTCAAATTGCCATAGATAAATATGGAGAAGATATTCCCATTACGGAGCACCCCACAATAAGGTCTATTGAGGCGTGTATGGTTAGTACCCAATTTGCCATAGACCTAGCAAATAAACACAATACTAGACTACATATATTGCACATATCTACCCAAGACGAGCTATCCCTGTTTAGAAATGATATACCACTTAGTCAAAAAAGAATAACTACAGAGGTATGTGTACACCACTTATGGTTTTCCGCAAGTGAATATAGAAGTTTTGGAAACCTAATTAAATGTAATCCAGCCATAAAAGAGGCACATCACAGAAAAGCCTTATGGGGGGCATTGTTAGACAATAGATTAGATATTATAGCAACAGATCACGCACCACATACCTCAGAGGAAAAAAGGCAGAAATATCTGCAAGCTCCTAGCGGCATTCCACTTGTGCAGCACAGCCTGCAAATGATGACTGAAGCAGCTGCAGCTGGAAAAATAAGTATGGAACGAGTAATTGAAAAAATGTGCCACGCCCCAGCAGAATGCTTTAAACTACAAGACAGAGGATACATTAGAGAGGGATATTGGGCAGACTTAGTATTAATAGACCTAAACAACGAACATAAAGTTACTGAAGAAAATACCTACTACAAGTGCGGTTGGTCAACACTAGAGGGTCACTTATTTCCCTCAAAGATTATTAGCACTTTTGTAAATGGTAACGAAGTATATAAATCCGGACAATTTAATGAGGAATTTAAGGGATCTAGACTAAAATTTAGTGCACACTAATGTTGATATATATTGAAGTTATACACAAGTAATATCATTTATCAGCTAGTGTTTGTGTAATTTAATATTCGTTCAAATAAGAAAACCCATCGTTCGTCCATTTATCCGTAAATAAATTGTTAATAATAATAGCTTTGGTTTGTAGTAAGATAATAATCACACATAGACTATGATAAACTTTAACCGTAAAACACCAAAATTTGGAAGCTTTGCTTCTGTACTAATCTTGTTAACCTTAGCTCTGTTTATTACTTCATTTACCATAAATAAAGGTAAGAAGAAAAAAGTAGATGACAGGGAAAATGACGTAGAGCTGAGGCGTGTAGCTGATAGCATTAAAGAAGCCACATTTACTTATGGCAGAATGACCCTACTAGAAGAAGGTTGGGATACTGTAGGTAGCAATGCGATTGTTCATAAAGATTTCCTATGTGACCCTTGCAAAAGATACATCATTTACCAAATTTATAACAAAAGAGCGGACCTAAAGCCTATGGGTAATGTAAATGGATATACTTTCCCATTATCTTATGTAGTCCTTATCAAAGACGGTCCTACTTTTATCAGTAGATTTGTAGTTGATACTAGTAGCCGCCACGTAAATAGAGCTAGCATAGATATGCACAACATTGGTAAAAACTCAAATAAATATTACTATATGTTTTTTAGCTGGGATATGCCTAAAGTTCATAAAATAAATATGACTGGAAACAAAAATGACAGCAATTAAAAGCATTCAGCTGTAGACTTACTCTAACTTAATCCGACCTTAATACTTATTAACCCTGCTCATAGCAGGGTTTTTTTTGTTATAATACTAAACTATTTAGAATTAAGAGCGTATTAACGTAACATTAATATAATTTTAATACTTATGAGTTTACTTTTGAAATCTACAGTTGCTGTTTGCCTACTTAGCTTAGGCACATTATTTACATCTTGTAAAAAAGAGCAAGTTTCTGACCCTGGGAAATACTATATGACCAGAATGGAACTAACCAAATTTGGATTGCAAAATCCAGACGGTGCTAGTTGGGATGATGACGGAGGAACGCCTGATATATACGTAAGGTATAATGCAGCCTCTAGCAATAGTTGGAGAGAGACCGACACTAAAGACAATGTAGCAACAGGTTCATTATCTTGGACTACAGACAACGTTGAGCTATCATCTGACAATTGGAAATTCGAAGTAATGGACGATGACTTCCTAGTAGATGAAAGTATGTATCGACCTAGTGACTTTAACCCTATTAAAGACCTTAGCCCAGTAGTAGTCAGCAATGCACAGTACGAGCTAAAAATCTATTGGGAACGCAGATAGTTACAGTTTAAAATGAATAGAATGTGTAAGTAATGCTTACATAGATATGCCGGTAATTACAATTGTCGGCATATTTTTTTGTTAACAAAAATCTCATTATTAAATACAATTAATAATCTCTAGTAAAACTTAATCTTCCAAAGTGCTGCCCATACTTGGTTTAACATTATACGACCATTCTTAAATCGATCAGTCATTTTGGTTTCGCCATAGGTACGTTCCATATAGTGAACAGGTAAGTCTAATATTTTTAAATGCTTTTTAGCAGCTCCAAATATCAACTCATAGTCGCCCCATCTGTCATTTACACCCCAGCTACCTCTTAATTTCTTTATACGCTCATAGTCACTTCGCCACAACACTTTGGTACCACACAGGGTATCTTTTATGGTTAAATCAAGTACAAAACTGAATGCAATACTGAAAAATTTATTGCCAATAATGTTAAAGAGTCGCATAGCCTCGTCGTGCATTGGATATACCAATCGAGATCCATTTACAAATTCAGCTCTCCGTCTAGCTATTGCTTCATAGAAATAGGGCAGCTCTTCTGGTATTACCGTAAGGTCTGCATCTAATATCATCAATATATCACCTTGTGCGCTATCAAAACAACTCCATACATTCGTAGCCTTGCATATTGCTGGACCAGGCACTAGTTTTATATCTTTCTCGGGGTGCTTGGCTATCATTTCCAACACCTTATCGCCAGTACCATCTGTAGATTTATCGTCGCCGAATATAATTTCAGTATGGGTTCCCATCATTGGCACCCTTAGTACAGCACTCTCTATATTGCCTACTTCGTTTCTACAGGGTATGCACACACTTACACTATAGTCCCCATTTGGGTCTGGTAAATATCGGGCTACATTAATTCTGTGTAAGGTAAAGAATCTAAAGAAAGGAAGTCTAGCCAATATTTTGTTAGCAAACCAACTTATTAAGGGAATATTATAGGGCATCAGTATTGCCCTCCTATTTATGAGTGGTTCGTACCCACTAATGCTACAAATTCCGTTAATATCCCAAGCACTAATCCAGTTGTGCTGTTTCTGTGGTATTCTTAAATTTAATTTTTCAGCAAGTTTTACCAGTGGCTGCCACAGGAAGTGATAATTTACTATTACTATTCTGGTATGTGGATAGCAATTTTTCTTAATGCATAACATCACCGCTTGTAGATCTATAATGTCTTCTACACTAGTAATTAATATATAGTCAAACTTGCCAGCAACTTCAGTTGCCTCAGGACTTTGATTGTGAAATTCTAAATTTGGGTATTTCCGTTGAGCCTCTGCTATTTGCGCTCCACTGTCGTCTATACCTACTCCAACAGCTGGTTGCAGTTCGTTTAGCAGGTAGCCTATGCTACACCGCAGGTGCATTACTTTGGCACCTGGCTCTATTATATGACTTAAATGTTTGACTAACTGCCTGTAATAATATTTATTGGCATTAATCCATTTTATCCTTTTCGGAGTAATTTCATCATTTTTCTTGGCTATTTGCTCTCGCAAATCATCCAAATGTGGGTACTTAATCATCAGTCAATGTGCAAAGGTATTGGTTTGTAACAAATTGATAGAATAGAATTTAAATTTGAAATTCAAATGGCATCTAAGTACATATTCACATTCACGCTTTTCTTATTGGCTTCAGCTATGTGCAGTGCACAATGTGTGGATACCCTAATGATAAGAAATGATATAGGTGCTTGGGAAAATCACACGGAAAGCAAATGGTCTAAGTTCTACTCAGCCAAAGTAATAATAATGACTGGAAAACAAGCCATAGCCAGATACCACGTTAAGGGTATTAGTGACAATAACCTGTACTTTGCTGTAGAGAGTAGAGACGGAATACAAGTTGCTAAAACCCCCATTAAAATACTAACTGAAATAGACTGCGAGCAAATACCTTGGCAAAATGGAATGTTGCAAGGCATAGACAAAGACGGAAATGATTGGCAACTATGCCAAAAAAAATGTAAAGATTAAATAAAGTTATGATTATTATCTTTACCAACTTCTATTATGGATATTAACGAAAGACTAAAGCACGAACGCGAGCACGGTAAAAAAATAAGTGAAAACGCTGAAGATGTATGGGGCTGGGGAAGCCCAGCAGGACAAATTCGTGCTAATAGACGAGCCGCCTATCTGTATAATTTAGGTAAATGGACCAGTCAAGATCATCTACTAGAAATTGGTGCTGGTACTGGCTTATTTACTAAAAAAGTATATGATGCTACCCACGCTAAAATAATAGCTACAGAATTAAGCGAAGACCTGATTAACATTGCACAAAGTAAATATCCTGAAATAGAGTGGAAAATCGAAGATGCAATGAACCTGAGTTTTACTGATAATAGTTTTGACGGGGTATTTGGTAGTAGCATATTACACCACCTAGAGTTAGAAAAATCGCTCATAGAAATACTTAGAGTGCTAAAGCCTGGAGGTAGAATGATATTTGCTGAGCCAAATATGGTAAACCCTCAAATATTAATTCAAAAAAACGTCGGCTTTATTAAGAAGGCATTGGGAGATTCTCCAGATGAAACAGCGATTACCCGTTGGCCTTTTAAAAAGAAAATGGAGGACTTAGGCTATAGAAATGTACGCATTTTTCCCTATGACTTTCTACACCCTATTACCCCTACTCCATTAATTGGAGTTGTAAACATACTAGGTAAAATAGTAGAGAAAATTCCGATTTTGAAGGAAATTGCTGGTTCTGTAATTATCTATGGAGAGAAGTAATAGTATTTGCTATTTTAATATTATTTCAAGTTGCGCTATTCATTTAGCATTAATCTGCAAATAGTAAATTAATATTTCTCCGTTTACCAATTAGCTAGCTTGGGTATTTCTACTCATATTACAATATTATGTTATGAATAGTCTATACCAAATCTTAATGCTTTCACTAAATATTTGGAATGCTCAGCCAATACAAGATAAAGTTTATACTAGGCAACAACAGTATTTAGAATCTAAAATGGTCTTGGTTAAACTAAGCGAGGAAGTAAAAAAGCCCGAGCCTAATGAATGCACCCCAGTGCCTGATCCTTCTCAATATGTTATACAACAATATGAGTATCCCACATTAATTCCAATGATACATATTAAGCCAAACATTCATCATAAATATTAGTTTTTTAATGAAATATTAAACTATTAAGCACTACATCATATACATTTGTTAAATAAATCAATCTCTGTGAATAAACTTGCCTACTTAATCCTATTCGTTCTTAGTGTTGTCTTTACTAGTTGTAGTAAAACTCAAGTATTAACCCTGCAAAACGAACACGCAATACAATCTACTCAATTAATTAATAATACGCCCTCTGCCAGTTATATTGGACAAAATTTAGCAATTAATAATCTAGGTAATGATAATATTTCTAATTCGAAACTAAGTTCTACTAATAACCAACATTCTAGTAGCAAATCGGTACTGGTATTTGATAAAGTCAAGTACAAAAAATTAGTCAGCCAAAGAAAAGAAAAATATAATCAAATATTCTCATTAAAAAATAAGTATCATTACTTTACAGCAGGTAAACTTAAGAATATTGAAGCATCTAGTAAAGGTAATAAACTGGAGGATATGGCTGAAACTTTCTTTTATGGTGGTATGTGCTTGATTGTATTGTGTCTGTTGCTATACCTAGTTGTATATGCTTTAGAAGGAAGTTACGAATGGGTAAACATCCTATTTTATCTGGCTATTTTAATTAGTTCTATTGGCTGTTGCTTATACGGAATATCTAGAATACCATACTTGTAATATTAATCCTTGTATTAGGCAAAGTGATTGCTAAATTATGTTATTTTAGATAGTTGACTACAACATTCCTAACAATGTAACATAATTTACTATATAGTTTTTAAAAATCCTAAATTGTGGCTATAATCACAAAGATTTGTAGAATAAATTTAACATAGTGAATAAACTTGCCTACTTAACCCTATTGGTTCTTAGTGTTGTCTATACTAGTTGTAGTAAAAACTCAAGTATTAACCTTGCAAAACGAACACGCAGTACAATCTACTCAATTAATTAATAATACGCCCTCTGCCAGTTATATTGGACAAGATTTAGCTATCAATAATCAAAGTAATGATAATATTTCTAGTTCGAAACTAAGTTCTATTTATAACCAACATTCTAGTAGCAAAACGGTACTGGTATTTGGTAAAGTCAAGTACAAAAAATCAGTCGGCCAAAGAAAAGAAAAAATACAATCGAATATTCTCGTTAAAAAATAAGCATCAGTACTTTACAGCAAGTAAACTTAAGAATATAGAAGCAAAGCATAAAGCTACTTATGACTTAGATAAGGTCACTACAGCACTTTTAGTTGCTGGTATCATATTAACTATAATATGCATTATATCTTATGTATTTGTATATGAAGCCGAATGGTTACTCATTCCAATACTTTTAGGTTTACTTTTAACAATTGTTGGCTATTGTATATTTTGAGGAGATAAACTTTAATTAAATTTCCTAATTTCTTAACTTATGTTACTTTAAAATATTAAATCTACCTAACTAAAGTGGCTATTACGATGGGCTATAGTTTGGCGCTTCTTTAGTTATGGTTATATCGTGGGGGTGACTTTCTCTTATTCCAGCACTAGTTATTCTAACGAATTTTGCCTTCTGCAAATCTGCAATTGTGGCTGCACCAGCATAACCCATACCTGCACGTAGTCCACCAACATATTGATACATTACTTCGCTTAATTTACCTTTATAGGGTACTCTACCTACTATACCCTCTGGTACCAGTTTTTTCACCTCGTCTTCTGGGTCTTGGAAATATCTGTCACCACTACCCTGCTTCATAGCCTCTACGCTGCCCATACCTCTGTAGGTTTTAAACTTTCTACCTTCATATATTATGGTTTCGCCAGGTGCTTCCTCTACCCCTGCAAATATGCTTCCAGCCATTATGGTACTGGCTCCTGCAGCTATAGCTTTCACTATATCACCTGTGAATCTTATTCCTCCATCTGCAATTATAGGTATACCTGTGCCCGCTAATGCGCTAGCACATTCCATTATTGCTGTCAACTGTGGCATACCAATCCCTGCAATGACCCTAGTAGTACATATACTGCCTGGGCCAACCCCAACTTTCACAGCATCTGCGCCAGCCTCAGCTAATGCTAGCGCCCCGTGATAGGTAGCTACATTACCAGCTATTATTTGTATGTCAGGAAACTTAGCCCTTACCTTGCTTATTAAGTCTAATACACCTTGACTGTGTCCGTGTGCCGTATCTATGGCTATAACATCGGCACCTGCCTTAGTTAATGCTGCTACACGTTCTTCAGTATCTAATGTTATACCTACTGCTGCACCTACTCTCAGCCTACCAAAACCATCTTTACAGGCATTAGGGTGACTTTTTATTTTCTCTATATCTTTAAATGTGATTAACCCCTTCAGTTTGCCATTAGCATCAACTACAGGTAACTTTTCTATTTTAAACTCTTGTAGTATTTCTTCCGCACGCTTTAGGTCAGTGCCTTCTGGCGTAGTAACCAGATTTTCCTTGGTCATTATGTCTTGTACTGGTCTTTGCAAATTTCTTTCAAAGCGCAAGTCTCTATTGGTCAATATCCCTCTTAATATGCCTTCCTCATCCACTATGGGTATACCCCCTATCTTATATTCACTCATTATCTTCAACGCATCACCTACTAGGGCATCTTTATGTAGAGTAATGGGATCTTGTATCATTCCACTTTCACTTCTTTTCACACGGCGCACCTCGGCTGCTTGGTCTGCTATGCTCATATTTTTATGTATTATTCCTATTCCACCCTCTCGGGCCATAGCTATTGCAAGGGCACTATCGGTAACGGTATCCATAGCTGCACTAACTATGGGTACATTAATGGTTATGTTCCTAGTTAACTGAGTTTGTAAATTAGTTTGATAAGGGAGTATCGTGCTGTGGCTAGGTACCACCAATACGTCGTCATAGGTTAGACCTTCGCCTATGAATTTTTGTGAATCGAGAAGTGTAGATGACATTGCAAATAACAGAGTATAATTTGCAATACAAAACTAAGTGTATTTACTGGCTTATTAAAATTAATCAAAAATAAAAAAGCCTCAAACAATAATGTCTTAGGTTTCTAAATTTGACATCTTATCTCATTATTTAAGCTGCTACCGGTTTTACAGCTAAATTATATATTTCTAGCATAGAACGCTTGTAGTCCATCACATTGTCTGGCTTAACTAGGTAACTAATTATTCCTAGATCTTTTGCCTTTTTTCTATCAATGTCCGAAGTAGAACTGCTGAAAATAACTACTGGAACATCTGCTCCAAGGGTATTTCTAATGATTGGATACAATTCAAACCCACTTAGTCTAGGTAAATTTAAATCTAACACAATGATATTTGGATTATCTACCATTTTATTTTGTAAATAATTGCGTGCCTCCTCACCGGTTTTTAAAAAAATACTTTTTGTATTTTGCGGCAATTCCCTTAAGTATAGCTTCATTAGCGCTATATCTCCTGGGTTATCCTCAATTATGAGTAGTGTAACTTCAGGGCTTTTAAGGGGCATTATCATTATAATGTATAGAAAGAATAATCAACGGCGTGGCTTTTTCTTTCCTTATTCATCGAAGTTCTATAATAGATATCAATTTACCTAATAAAACCAATTAATTTTTGATTAAAGTATTATTTATTGTATTAGCATTTATTTAATGTAAAAAATGATACCGCAATGAAGTATTCAACAAAATTGTTCAAATTCTGATAATTTTACGAAATGAAAATAATCGAAGTAGTTGATAAACAGACGCAAAAGGCGTTTAATAACCTAGTCAATCTTATTTATAAGCAAGATAAAAACTACATTAGACCATTAGATTTAGACATAAACAAAGTCTTTAATCCGAATCTTAATTTAAATATAGTTGATAATAATTGCAAAAGGTGGGTGATATATGATGAACAGAGCAACGAATACATTGGCAGAGTTGCAGCATTTTATAAGCACAAACCAAAGGATCGTTTAGCTGAGGGGGGAATAGGTTTCTTTGAATGTATAGATAATAAGGATGCATCTGAGTTGCTGTTTAACATAGCCATTAGTTGGCTGAATGCTATGAAAATAAACATAATAGATGGACCAATAAATCTAGGTGAGCGTGACAAGTTCTGGGGGCTATTGGTAGATGGTTACAGCCAGCCGTCTTATCAGGAAAACTACAATCCTCCTTATTACAAAACCCTATTTGAAGATTATGGCTTCAAAACGTATTTTAGGCAAGATACTATGCTGCTAAAAAGCTCAACACTTGATACCAGCAGAATAAGCAAGATATATGAATGGCTTACTCGTCGCGGTGACTATCACGTAGAATACTATCAACGTGATAAACTAAAAAAATATGCTACCGATTTTACAACTATTTACAATGCAGCTTGGCAGCGCTTCGACACTTTTAAACCCATTACTCCAGCACAGGCAATCAAAGAATTTAAAACTATGGCGCCTATAGTTGATCCAAAATACGTTCCCTTTTTTTACGCAAAAGATAAACCTGTTGCAGTGTGTATTGCCATTCCAGAAATAAATAGATACTTCAAGCCGTTAAAAGGCAAATTTGGTTGGTTACAGAAAATTCAATTTTATATAACCATTAAGACTCAGAAAAATGACACCCTAAGAGGAATGGTATTTGGCGTGCATCCTGATTATCAGAATAAGGGCTTAGATGCTGCATTAATATATAGAGAGTGGAAATCAATTCAGGAAAATGGGCAGTATGATAACTTCCTGATAAGCTGGATAGGTGGGTTCAATGATAAAATGCAGTCACTAATGCACGATGTATTTGCAGAAACCTATAAAGTACACTATACTTACAGATTAATCACAGACAATAGTATTCCTTTTGTTGAGTATGCTATTCACTGAAACCTAGCGACGGAATCAATATATAGGCTATGATAAGCATATATATAATTAGAGTTTGGCAACTGCTCAATCGGTAATTCCTTACTGTTAGTGTCATTTACGTTCAATACTACGAAATGTCCTTCCTCTGCCCCTAACAGTATGTACCATTGCTTATTGGCCTCTGTGCCTGCCCAAATGATAGGAGTATTGCCTTGTTCTAATTCTTTAATTAGAGCTTCACTATCAAAGTTTTTCTTATGATATTCGTTTACCCCTTTAAATGCTCTGTTAATGTACTTCCACCTAAAGCTATTGTTAGACAATACCTTAGAATTATTTAACGCAAGGCAGAAACTATCTCTAATCCATTGGTCATTATATAGCTTTAGCCTCTTCAAGTTAAATGCAATGCAAGCCTCTGCATCTCCATATTTGCCAGCAGTGCAGTTGGGACGAACTTTAAACAAGTCTTTACCTACAGCTACCATTAGGTTAGTTTCTGATGTGACTTGAGCTTTGAAGCCTTGATTTTTAATCCAAACACCCCTGCCAAAGTAATATAGAAGGGCAATAAATATTAAAACAAAAAATAAAAGAAAAGCTCTCTTGAAATTTTTGTTTTGTATCCTATTCTGCGAATCTACTCTCGGCATAATGTAATATATAAAAAATCTGCACCAGAATTTATAACAAGTCTAATGCAGAAAATATGAAATTGTAGCAACTAAATATTAGTGAACCAAGTCAGCGTATTGTGCTGAAGTCAATAGCATCTCTACGTTGTCAGTTGTTTTTACCTTGATAATCCAACCTTTTCCATAAGCATCTTCGTTTACACTTTCAGGATTATCATTTAATGCCGCATTTACCTCTAATATCTCTCCAGTAACAGGCATATATAAATCACTTACTGTCTTAACAGCCTCTATAGTGCCAAATACTTCACCAGCATTTAGGGTTTGACCTACTGTATCAACATCTATAAATACGATATCACCTAACTCGCTTTGTGCAAAGTCTGTAATACCTACTAATGTGATATCGCCCTCTGTACGAACCCACTCGTGTTCTTTTGTGTATTTTAATTCCTCAGGAAAATTTGACATAATTTTAGTATTGCTGTTGTTATTATTTGACGCGACTAAGATACATTCAATTCGTTAAAATATTAGAAGCAATTATCACGGGGCAAACAAATACTGAATGCTGAAACCTACAGATGTAAATGAAGTAGGGAATGAATTGCTGGTATATGGCTTGGTCTTGTTATGTCTGTAGAATATGTTTAACGTTAAACTCTTGCTTAATACATATTGTATATTTGGTGTTAATGACAGGGTATATTGCCCACCACTACTTACCGTGTTACTATTGTCTAATATTCTGATTAACTGTTTCTGATCGCGAATTGACATATCAAGTCTGAATGTAAAATCGTTAGTTAATACATATTGCTTACTACGTCTGCCGAATCTAGGTAACACCAAATTAGTAGTTCTGTAGCCTGCCCCAATGCTTAACTCAGTTCCTCTTATTTCAGTTAATCTTCTATCTACAAAGCTTAGAGATAACGTTCTGTCTTTTTTATATTCTGCCCTACCCGTCCAATTGCCACTAAATTGTGCATCAAAGCCTATTAATGGTTCAAATCGCTCTGAAATGGTAACCCTATCAATATTGTACTTACTAATTAAGTCATTAGTATCTTGTGGTACTGCAGTCGGATCAAAGTCCAGTGCAGTTCTATATCCATCTACACTATATGTTCCTCTATATGCGTGACTGATGGTCATCGCCTTTAGCTTTTTCTTAATTGGTTTAAAGTTACTAAGCCCAGTGTAAGAAACCCGCCAGTTTGGTGCAGGCATATTTATAAACGGAGAGTTTCCACTTGATTTACCACTGTATGCAGATACAAATGCTGGTAACAGTACGTCTTGAGAGTATGGTCCGTACCCCTTAGGGAAACCTGTAGCAGTGTTTACACCAGAACTACTTGCATTAGGGTTAGCACGTTGCAGTTCTCTAGCTACAGCTATACGATTGTCTTCAAAGTTTTGGAATGTAGCACTGTTTCCGTCATCTCTTGGCCTTTGAAACGACGTGTTTATGGGCAAATAACTAATGCTGTAGTTACCAGATTCAATCGTTGATAAAGACCTAAATGAATTTGTCCTAGCATCGAATCTAAAGTTCTCACTAAGTGATGAGGTACTTTGCTTACTGATATCAAGAGTAATTCTCAGATTGTGTATCGGCTCCAGCATTAGGTTTCCAGCTATGTTTATACGCTTGTTATAGTTGTACTGGGTACTTAGATTAGTATCAGTTACTATCCAACCCTTATCTGCAGCAGTTCTGCGGAAATTTTCATCTACCAACCCAAATACAAATGGAATACCCGGTGCATTGGCATAAACTTGTTGTTTATCTTGCCTTTGTAAAGCGAAGTCATTCCCTATTAATTGTGCAATGGGTTTAAATCCAGGAACCAATTGCCCCTCATTAAACGAATAACTAAATGTACCAGTCTTTACACTTAATAATAGTGCGACAAGCTGCTCTGTAGCTGATAGCGGTTGTTCTTCATCAAACTCCTCACTAGGCTCCTCTTGTTGTAGATTTACCTTCGGTTTACTTACTGGTTTACGCTTCTTCCTTCGTTTAGATTTCTTCTTAGTAGTTTTTTTCTTTTCAACTAGTTTAGGCTCGACTTTATCTTGGGTCTTAGTTGGTCTACCTTTATTAGATCTCCAGGCATTTATGGTACGTAAATATTCACTTTTGTTATATATCTGGGCCATATTCACACTGCTGGTCAGGGTTCTGGTTTGCCCATTCTGTATGGTATTGCCCAAGTTTAGGGCAGCAGGTGCAGCAGTTCTCCATTCGTAGGCTCCCTTATAGTTTGCCGTTACTGTAAGAAACTCTAATGCTGGTATCTTATTTAGTGGCAGCTCCCAAGTTAAGTCTAAGTTTTGCTGAAAATTACTGAGCTTACCACCCTGCCAGAAATTAAACTTAACGCTATCTAGCTTAGCTTGCTCGTCAAGTTTACCAACAGGTTCCTCTACTCTCGATTGTAATGTTGCATTATAAGTAATTCTAAATCCTTTACTTACATTGTGCCTAAAGTCATAACGCCTACCTATCAGGAAGCTTTTATTGTATTGTGGTGCCGTTACAGTTTGAAAATCATCTACGTTTCTATACAATTTTTCACCAAATACCCTGTCTGCCCTTGCAGTTACGGTTAGGTTTTGAGGGGCATAGAATAAGTTAAAATCTCTAATTGGTTTTAACCATTTAGACTTCCCTATTTTAGCAAATGGAGTCCAAGGTTGGGTATTCCAATTATATCCATAACTCAACTGTCCACTATATGTTTTTTCTATATCATATACATTGTTTACGTTACGCTTATATATCTCATTATATATATAGGTTGCGTTTAGGTTTTCTACATCCCAAGGGCGGGGCTTTCGAGTACTACCTAGCGATCTTGATTTCTGCACCCCAGTAAAGTTTAAACTTTTATGCCGAGTATAGTCTGTTACTACATTCAGCAAACTGTCATAAGTGGGGTCTTCCTTATTGGCGCTTCTATATCTGCTTAGTTCTACGTCTGGTGCTATTGGATTATACCTTGGTGTATTTACAGCATCGTTTATACTGAAATACATAGGTACTCTTATGTTATATTTACTTGGCAGGAATTTACCTAACTCAAAGCTGGAAGTAAAGCCCAAACTTCTGGCATCTTCTTGACTACGTTGCTGTACGGTTTGCTCTAACCCACCAAAACCTATTGTTCTGCGACTACCTGTTACCTCCATTCTGGCAAAATCAGCCGCCTTTACCAATACCCTACCAGTTGCAGCCCATCCACCTTTTTCGTCAAAGTCTGCTACCCGCAACTCATTCACCCATACTTCTGCACAAGGTAGTGATAGTCCATCATCTTTCGGATTTCTTAATCCGATCATAATAGTACGCACGTTCCCCAAATTGGGAGTACCTAACAATGTAATTGTTCCCTTTTCACCCCCAGGTATATTATAAACATAGGGTAGGTTATTAGGCCAACGCAAAGCATCACGTTCTGCCTTTGCAGCAGTTAAATTACCCAATACCAAGTCTATTCTATTTGCCTCTGGCCATATATCGCTTGCGTCTTTTGAACCTACTCTGGTTACTTCTAGCGGAATGTCATATTCGTAATAGTTAGCATTAAAGTCATTTCCCAATCTAACAAAGGCGTGTAACTGTCCTGTCCTTAAACCACTACCATTAGTAGCCTCCGCGTGAATAAACATTTTTAGGCGTTTATATAGTCTTACGTCAAAGTTTGTGTTTTTAAAAATTGCTCTACCGTCACCATCTTTTAAATCACAAAGTTTTAAACTAAGTGCTTGCTCATTTTGCTGTACTAAGTTTGGCGTGCTAAAGTCTGTAGTACGTTGAATACCAGGCGGAATTACGTAAGGAATACCTGGACGCTTGCCATTTTCCTCAAAATTGACTGCTTGTAGGACCAGGTCTGCACTTGCCGTGTCTTGTGCTGTATTATCGCCTGGTTGCTCTAGCGAATATAGATATTTACGCCAGTCACCCCTTATTAATTGAAAACGCGCAAATCGAGTAATTACTTCTTTATCAAAACCAGTCATATACATTCTAATAAAACGTATAGATCTAAAATCATTAAGACTACCTACTTTGCTATCAAATTGGCGTACAGGAATTTTAAACTGATACCAGTTTACTGACTCTTTTTTACCATTTCTTAAGGTTACTGTTTGCGTTTGCTTATCAGTAATATAATTACTTCCTACCGCAAAATCATTAGCATTTACTTTAACCTTATACTCATAGTAGTCCTCACTTTTCTCTAGGTTCAGGTCTCTATTTATATCTTCATCATCAGGGAATTGTGTACCAGCCCCATTATTACCTCCTATGCTTTGTGGGGTGTTGCCCTCAGTATTATTATAATCTCTATAGCGTTGTAATATGTCAGCCTTAGCTTGATCATAATCGTCTGCCCTGTAGAATAGGAAGTCATCGGTACTTGGGTCTTTAGCTAGTTTATCATAAACACTACCATCAACCAATGGTCTTATATTGGTCAGGAATGAATCGAAAAAAGTTCGCTCGTCGTCATCTTTTAGTCCGTCGTACCCTACATCTTGAAACTCTCTAGCCCCATCTATCGTGCTAAATGCATTGTTTATTTGTAATGCGTTAGGTATTCTGCCCCACTTAGTTGTGTCAACGTTTATAGGTGTGCCTGTAGTAGGTAAACCATTTTCATATCCTTTACGCTCGTCGCGCAATATGTCTTCACTTATATTGCCTAAGTTTATGTATAGTTCCCCATTTATACCCTTGTCCTTAATGAATGGGTCAAGCATCCAAAACTCTACATATTCTATATTAAATGCCTCAAAATCACTATAGTCAATCTTACGCATTATTCCAGCCCAGTTAGCACTTGGGTTATTTAAAGTTCCATCTTGTTGTACATTTAAACTAAAATTATAGGGGCCACGTTCAGCCGGAAAATAGTGAAGGTCAAATGTTTGTGCTGTACCAGGTGAACCATTTGGAATTTGCCTATTAGGAAATACCTCTAACTCCGAAACCTCACGCTGATAGTGATCACTAAGTATAGTATTGTTACCTCTTATATTGTCTGGTGTAACAGTAGTTTCTCTAAAAAATATATTGTCTATGATGTACCAAGAAAGTTTCGCCCTCTTATAACCATATCTTAAATCATTACTTAAATTAGCTTCTGGAAACTTTGAATTACCCCTAGGTGCACTTGCCAGTACCCATTGTCCGCCCAGCCTAAGGTCATAAGGAACCAAAGTACCCTCAAAATCGTCTAAATAGCTTACCCCGCCTTTATTGGCATCTGTTGCATCATTTGTTAATTGGGGATGTCCAGGGTGCAGGTAAGCAACCTCACCAGTTACTACTACTTCACTTTTCTCTTTAGTTTCTAGAAATGGTAATGCATCTACTATTCTAGTTATTAATCTACTGTCTGTCCTAAATCTTAAGTCACTGCCTACTATTAGGTTTCTAATTGGTTCATCGCCTATAGTAGATTTGGGTGTAAGCGGGCGCTCCCTTAGGTAAAACAGCGTTGAACCTAGCACTAAGTCTGGGTTAACTGTGTATTCACTCCGAAAACCCATCATTGTCTTCTGCTGTATGTTAAACAAATTGTTACTCTCTGCCTCAACTTTTAGAACTGCACCAGAATTAAGCAATGCTTGGTTTAATATGGTAACATTACCACTGCTATAGTCAACACTATAGTCAACATTCTCTGAAAGTGGAGCACCATTAGCAAATACTTTTACGGAACCTTGTGGTACGTTTATGGCATTTAAGCTGATAACTGAGTTATTACTACTTTGGTAATATCCCTCTAGGTAATATCTATTTTTTTGCGCTACTTGTATGGCTGCTGTTCTGGTACTGTCATACAATTCTTGAAAGGCGTACTTATTACCTACAGTACTATCATTAAATTTAGATCTGATGAAATTACCAAATGGCTCAATTTCTGGAAATATGATTTTCCCATTCTGACTTAATACTGTAATTCCTTCTAAATAATCAAAATTACCGTCGGGTTTTAGTTCTAATTGAGTATTTAATTTATCTAAGTTAAGTACAGATATTAAAGGAACACCATTTAGTTGTGGCTCTGTTGGTTCTTGTGGTATGTAGTTAAGTCTGGTACCCGTTCTATCATTTACATATAATACTTGTAGTCTAAAGTCTTTAGCCTGTACTTGATACGCATTCAGACTGTAGATGTTTTTCATCATTAGGTCATAAATTGGCAATTGCGGTCTAAGTATAACACTCTTTAGTAACTTCAAATACAACACATTAGGCTTATTTGCATCTGGCGCTATGTCTCTAGCAAACTCTCCTACCTTTTTAACTACACCATCTACGGTATATTCAAATGCAACAGCCATAGCTTCATTAGGGCCAAGCTGTTGATTTAATGATATATAACCAAGTTTAGCATTTATGGTATAGTCTGCTGTGGACAGTTGCCTTGCATTACTAATAATGTAATAATCGGTTGTATTTTCAAAATTATTGGGTTGCCCAGCTAAATTATTAAGGGCTTGTGGTGATGTCTTTTCTAATCGGAAATTATCATTCACTTTTAACTTATCATACAGATTATTACTGGCATTATTAGCATAGAAATTCCCAGTTGCAGTTATAAAATTCTTATTAAAGGTGTTGATCCCTTCGCCTAAGTCTTGGAAACCTACAACGCTGCGGGTATTATTTGTTGCAATACTAGTATTGGTAATCCATACCTCAACCCTAGTGATTTGTACATTGTTAATTGCAGGCCAGTTGGCATTCCACTTGTCGTAATTATCTCTGAAATAATGGGCTAAGAAAAAGTGCCTATTTACATCGTAATTATCGGCTATAATGCTGAACTTAGTACGCTGTGCACCGCCGTCTAGGGTTATTTCTTTCCTTTCGCTCTTAGCTTGTGCATATACGGCTGTAAAGTCTAGTTTACCAAATTGCAATCTGGTTTTAACACCAAACATGCTATTAGAACCACTTATCAGCGAGCCACCTGTTGGCATTGCTATATCACCAACTTGTACAGATCGTACTATTTCATCTTCTTTACCTTCGTAATTAATTCGCTTTTGGTTTTCAAAGTCAAATGCAGCTTGAGTATCGTAATTGATTCCCAATTTTATCTTATCCCCTATAGACCCAGTTACGTTAAACTGAATTTTTTGGTCAAACTTAAACTGGTTGTTTCTTTGCTCTCTCACGCTAAAAGTAGGGTTCTGAACTCTATTAAAGTCCATTGAGAATATAAGTTCTGCACTCCCTGTTGGACGAATATCAACTAGGCTAGCTATGTTACTGTTTAGCCCTAGGTTCCCAAGGTTCAGCTTATCAAGCATACCTTGGTTATTGCCATTCACATTGCTTTGTGAGAAACTACGCCTTCGGAAGTAATCTTTTACAAACTGCCTATTCTGCTGCTTTTGATAATCGTCATAACCAATCTCTTCTGGATCTGCTATTTCCTCTTCACCTATTTTAGTCTTTTTGATATATTTTTCTAGAGACTCGTCCAATTCATATTTCTCCTCTATAGCTGGTGGAGGCAATAAGTCTATACCTGTACGGTTTTTGTTACCGTCTTTAGAAATTTTATACTTTAATTTTGGGCTATCTACTGGTAGTGCAGATTTATTAGACATACCAGGTTGTCTAGCATTTACCATATAGCTATGCACAGAGTTGCTTCCGCTTGGTACAGCAGCGGACGCTCCAGCTAAAATCAAGCTGATGGTGACAGATAAAAATCCGCCTTTTAAAACACTTATCTTATTGAGGCTCAAACTTAACCTTTAAATTTTACTGTGAAATTCCCCGATTTGTTATATTGGGTACTTAAGTGTAGAGTTCTCTTCGATATGTTGTTTTAAATGTATTTTAACGCAAGTTTAAGCAATTCTTCTAAATTATGGGAAATTGGTAGCTCGCTTACTGCTTTTTGAACAGCTTTATCCGCGATTATTTTGCTCACTCCTAACCCTATCATAGCAGTTATTGCTTCGTCTATAATTCCAGTCTTTGATTGTATTGACGCCAATTGTCCCTGTGTGGTTGCTTTACCCATTTTGTCTTGCAACTCAGTTATTAATCGTTGTGCAGTTTTAGGACCTATTCCCTTAACTCCCTTCAGTAAATTAAGGTTCCCAGTTAATATGGCGTCAGCTAAAAACTGAGGCAGTATGGTGCTCAACATTACTCTGGCAATGTTTGGCCCTATGCCTTGCACACTAATTAGTTGGCGAAATAGTTCTCTTTCAGTTTGCTCTGAAAAACCATAAATAGTGTGCTCATCTTCACGTATTACCTCGTGTATATAAAGCTTAACCTTCTTATTTCCTTGCAACTTCTCATAGCTATGTAAGCTGATTTGCGCCAAATAACCCAAACCGTTTATGTCTATGATAATTGAGGTTGGATTCAATTCTGCAACCTCACCGAATATGTATGCTATCATTATATTTTCTCTATTTGCCTGAATTAATGTTGTGCATCAATTACTGCCATTGCCGTTAAGCTGACTATCTCACGCACACCAGCACCAGTCTGCAATACGTGGGCAGGTTTATTCATACCTAGTAACAATGGTCCTATTATTTCTGCCCCAGTTGCTTCTTGTAATAATTTATAACTAATGTTGGCACTAGTAAGGTCTGGAAATATAAGGGTATTTACTTGATGGTTTTGCAAATGACTAAATGGGAAATATTCGTTTCTCAATTCGGTATTTAGTGCAAAATTTGCCTGTATATCGCCGTCTAATATCCAATCAGGGTATTTATGTTTCAATAATTTGGTTGCAGCTGCCATCTTTTCCTGTACAGGACCATAGGCAGAGCCAAAATTAGAATAGCTTAATAAAGCAATTTTAGGTACTATGTCTAGTTTTAATATTTCTTTTACGGTCAATTCTGTAATTGCAACAATGTCATCAACATTCGGATTAATATTGATGGTGGTATCTGCTAAAAACAAAGGGCCTTTTGCTGTTAATACAATATATAATCCTGCTGCGGTACGAACTTGATTTGCCCTGCCAATGGTTTGTATTATAGGTAGTATGCTGGTATTATATTTTCTGGTAATGCCTGTAATTAGAGCATCTGCAGTTCCCTCCTCTAACATTGCTGCTGCAAAGAAATTTCTACTACGAATGTGTTGAAGGCTTTCAGCCACAGTCATACCTTTTCTTTGTCTGCTTAAGTACAATTGTTCAGCATATTTGTGTACCAAGGCTGGTTCTGTTAATGGATCTAATATTGTCGCATCGCTCAGGTCAATATTTAGTCCTTGAATGATACTCTTAATGCGGTCAACATTACCCAGTAGTATTGGATGTGCAATTTTTTCGTCTTTCAGTATTTGCGCAGCTTTTAAAATGTTAATATTATCACCCTCAGCAAATACCACCCTTTTTGGTTCTTTCTTAGCCCTATTTATGATGATTCTACTCAACCTATCACCGCCTTGACCCAAACGCTTCATCAATTCTTCATTGTATACGTCCCAATCAGTTATATCTTGTTGAGCTACGCCACTTTCCATTGCAGCCCTAGCCACAGCTGGTGCTACAGCAGTTATTAGTCTGGGATCTACTGGTGTTGGTATTATATACTGTTTACCAAACCTCATATTTGGTTGTTTATATGTCTTTGCAACTAAATCAGGCACAGGTTTTTTAGTTAAATCTGCCAAGGCCCTAACTGCTGCCAGTTTCATTTCTTCATTTATTGCAGTAGCTCTTACGTCTAGCGCACCTCTAAACAAATAGGGGAAACCCAGTACATTATTTACCTGATTTGGGTTATCACTTCTGCCTGTTGCCATAATTATATCTTCACGGGCAGCAACAGCATCTTCGTAGTCAATTTCTGGATTAGGATTGGCTAATGCAAATACAATTGGTTCTGCAGCCATACTCCGAATCATATCTTGACTCACTATGCCGCCTTTACTTAAACCAATAAATACATCTGCCCCTACAAATGCTTGCTCTAAACTTTCATAGTGCACATTGCTTGCAAATTCTTGCTTATATATATCTAAATCATCACGGTCTCTACTTACAGAACCCTTACTGTCAAATACCATAAAATTACTGGGCTGACAACCCAATGCTACTAATATTCTGATGCAACTAATGGCTGATGCACCTGCACCACTTACCACAATCTTTAGGTCAGCTAGGTTCTTATTTGTTATTTCACTGGCATTAAGTAGTGCCGCGCCGACTATTATGGCTGTACCGTGTTGGTCGTCGTGCATTACCGGTATGTTCATTTCTGCCTTTAGACGCTTTTCTATTTCAAAACATTCAGGCGCTTTTATATCCTCTAGGTTTATACCACCAAATGTCGGTTCTAGTGCTTTAACTACACTACAAAAGTGGTCTATTTCAGTTGCATTTACCTCTAGGTCAAATACATCGATGTCTGCAAATACTTTAAATAATACTCCTTTACCTTCCATTACAGGTTTACTGGCTAGGGGTCCAATATTTCCCAAACCAAGTACTGCAGTACCATTACTAATTACTGCAACTAAGTTAGCCTTACTGGTATATGCATTTACTAGAAACGGGTCTTTCTCTATGGCTAGGCAAGGCTCTGCTACACCAGGGCTGTAGGCCATACTTAGGTCACGTTGGGTTACAGTTGGTTTAGTAGCTATTACTGCTATTTTACCTGGTCTGCCGCTGCTGTGATATTCTAGTGCGTCTTCTTTTCTGATAAGTTCTCCCATTTAAAGATACGTAATAATTGTTTGCAAAGTACTGGATTATAAAGTCCCGGATATAATATTATTAGAATATAATTCTTGTACCAATTCACGTTGATTTACAAAATCATAAAGAGTACTTCTTCTTATTCTATACATACCTGTCCAGCCCTGTCTTAGGGTTTCTATGTAGTTTCTGGTGGCAGAGTTTCTGTCCGTTTGTGCTATATTCAAATCTGTTACGTCCACCTTTCCCAATAGGTATCGTTGCCTTGTAATGTAGTATCGCCTTTGCCCGACTAATTCGGCTTTTTGAGCTATGTTAATTTGTTTGAACTGTAACAAGTATTGCGCAGCTTGTAGCCTAACTTGTTGCTCTAGTTCAGTTTGTTCCTTCAATATAGTAGCATTTACTACATCTCGTTGTGCCCTTGCCATTTCTAGGGCGCCTTTAGTTCTACCCCAGTTTAGTATCGGCACTTGTAGGGTAAATCGAAACTGTTGTTGGTCTTGCGGTGTACCATATACATTACTCAAGTTTACGCCTTGCCCGTTTAGACCAAATTGTCCGTAAACCATACCTTGCAGACCGTTATCTCCCTGGGCTCTGGCTATATCTCGTTCTGCCTCTATTATTCGCCGCTGCTGGCTGATGCCTTGACTACTGTTGTCCTTAGCCTTTTGCCATACTGCATTTGGGTTTAGCACCAGACTATCGGGTTTAGAAGGTACTGTTAGTTGCAAGCTATCGTTAGCCGAATAAGCTAAATACGCCTTTAGTCTCGCTACATTAGAAGCATACTCTATGGTTAGCGTTTGTACACTTAGCCCCGCATTTAGATTATTTAGCTCCAATTGTAACAAGTCATTTTCTGCAATTTTACCCATATTGTACCTGCCCATACCTTGTTTATATAGTGTATCACTATTGGCTAGGTCTAGTTCAGCATTTTCTAGTCTACTTTGACTACTTAATACATCGAAATAAATGTTAGTAGTCTGTATGTGAATGTCTTCTAGGTCTTCCGCAAGGGTGCGGTCTGCTTCTCTAAATACAATTGGTTCTATCTTACGTTGCCACCTGATGTTGCTAAATGTAAATAGTGGTTGGCTGATGCCAATACTTAAGGGTGTACTAACGTAACTGGTAAACGGTGATGTGCCAAATATGTCAATACGTTGCAGACCAGATATTAAAGAAATAGTACCACCAGTCAATCCAATGTTTTGATTCAGTGACAGTTGTACATTGCTATTAGCCAAACTTCTATACACAAAGCTATCTCTGCCGTCTGGTTTGGTAATTCTGCTATATGCTCTGTTTAAATCAGGTAATGTAGTATTGGCTATAAGACTAGGTAAATAATCTGCCTTATAATATCTATATCGCCACAGGCTACCCTTGTATTTTGTTATAGCCAATAATCCGTCTGTACTGAAGTTTTCAGAGCGAGTTATCGCATCATTTAGTGACAAAATAAAGATATTACCTTGCGCAAAAGCATAGCTATAATGAGTGCTGAGTGCCAATACTAAAATGTATTTAATCCAAATGTGCATAACAGTTATTGTTGTTTACAATATTGCATTTTTTTACAATGTTAGTCAGTCCTTGCAACAATTATGCTTGTATGATTTTAAAAGTTTGGTGCACCTATTTTTAATAGTATTTTTGTTGGCACTGTCATTTCTCTAAATGCTACTCACCTAACTGATACTATGAATCCCATTCTTAGCACGCAACCGAATACAATACATCAACTGGTTCTTCATCAAGATATTAAAGATGATACAGATGAAGTTTATTGGTTGTGGCAAGACGATATAATGCAATTAGGTTGGTACAGTAAGGCCTTAAATAAATGGTTGAAATTATCGCAGATAGAGATTAGTAGTGTTAAGCTTGAGTCACTGTTTAAGTCTATTACAGACCTACACCAAATAGCCAATACCAACAATAATGTGAGGCATCACTTGCTGATAGCACATAATCAAACCCAATTGGTGCCAGAGCAACTTTATGATGCAGAATATAGACATACATTATTTGAATTAAATAGACCACTGCCTAAGTCTGAGAGACTGATGATGGAACGCATTGCTAAGCCGGCCTCTGTACTTTTATTTACAATGCCACAACCCTTGTATTGGCACCTAACTAGCAACATACCTCAGCTACAAATAAATCACCTGCACAGTTTATTAATAGCAAATCAAACTTATACGAATACCGAACCTGAGCAATCACAATTAAATCTAAATCTAAGCACAAAAAGTCTAATGCTTACCGTATGGAAAGATGGAGAGCTGCAGCTTTACAATAATTATGAAGTGAGCAGCCACGAAGATGTGCTGTACTACATAGCAATGGCGATAGATGTACTTGAACTAAAAGATGATGGACACAATATAAATATATACGGTCAGTGGACAGAAATGAATATTCTTATACTTCTATTGAAAGAATATTACACGCAGGTGTCTTACAGTCAATTTCCAGTTCCTAATATTGTTGGTTCAGAAGATTATCAAAATCTACTGATGATTCATAAATGAGGATAATATCAGGAAGTAAGAAGGGGCACATTATTAGACCCCCGAGAAATTTACCCATTCGCCCCACTACAGATATTAGTAAGGAGGGTATTTTCAACATCATTAATAATTACTTTGACTTCGAAGAATGCTCTGTCTTAGATTTATTTCACGGTGGAGGCAGTATGAGTTTAGAATTCTGTAGTAGAGGGGTTAAGTCCTTACAATCTGTAGACAAACACCCGGGTTGCGTAAAATTTCTAAGTTCTGAGGCAGAAAAACTGGGTTTTGATCAAATTGAAATATTTCGTCAAGATGTACTTCAATTTTTAAGAAATTCAGACGATAGCTTCGATTTAATATTTTGCGACCCACCCTATGCCTGGACACAATATGCAGAAATGCTAGATATTATATTGAAAAGGGAAATGTTGGCCACTGGAGGTTGGTGCATTATAGAGCATCACAGTGTAATGAAAGCTTACGAAAATCATCCTAAAAGGGTTGATATGCGGGCCTATGGACAAAATATAATGTCAATATTTAGCAATAACCAAGCTTAGTACTTTATCCACAAGTAGTTTACATTATAATAAATCAAACATAGTAATAGGCCTTACTAATTAATATTGAAATATTTTATATTTCATTCATTACTAGGTCTTTACGGATCGTTAATTGAATTATAATTATGATGACTTCTGATGTTACTTAATTATTAACAATTATGGGTTTAGACGAATTGTTAATAGCAAAAACAATATATGTTAATTTTGTGTTAACTCTTTGGTAACATAAAGATAATATTGATAAAATATTGGACATTTGCTTTTATAAATATAAGATGAATTCTGCACAATTTTAATTGGTATGAAAGAACTTGATAAAGTTGAACAAGTAATGTCTCATCTACAAAAATTAAAGGAAAAGACTCAAGTTGAGACTGTTACTTTTAACGATTACCTGTCTGATAAATACAGTATAGATGTATTAGACAAAATAGAGTGGGAACGCCACTTTAACTCCGTAAATAAAAAGAAATTAGCCAGCAAATCTTGGACTTCTTTTTAGCCCCCTGCTTATACATAAAGTAATTCCTTTAAGTCTTGGTTACCCTTAGTTTTTTAGGAAACTTACTTCCCACAAATTCCCCTCTTTCTTAATTATCTTTCTCACAGTCAGAGTTCTTAACTTAGTGTAATATAGATTTACTTGCCCGTCATTACCTTTTACCATTCCTCTATCTTCATATCCAAACTCTGTTGCGCTTCTAGTAAGCCCTACTAAATCATTTTCAGACCTAAAGAAACACTTTATTACCCTGCCCAATTCCTTCACTTGAATAATGTAAAGCCAAGCATTCGCCTTGTTCTTATCAAATACATTTTCAGTCGTTATTTTATCTATTTCACCATAGGCACTTATGGCTAGTTTCCTCATTTCCGCTGGTTTGCCATCACTTACTTCGTTGTAATCTTCAAAATATTTCCAGCCTCGTTTATATAAGTATTGGTTTGCTGCAGATAAATCTTTTAGCAATATGGCATCCAGATCAGTAACATTAATTATTTCAGACTTCTCTTCAGTTTTTTTTGCATTACCCTTTGCATTATATGCATCAGATGTTTGAATCACCACTATCAAGGCAGCTATAGCTAAAATAAGTTTCATAAACTTGTAATTATGTTCGGTAAAATTATATAGATTGGATTGTTTGACAACTTTCAAGATATTCACATATTATAACATCTTGCCAAAAGTTATTCATACTAATTTGTCAACTATAAACGTTTTTAAAGCATCATTAATTAATCTAGTTATAATATTGAACAGAATATCAGTTTCACTTATGCAGTTTCGCCTAGTCATCACGTTTTCATTTTGCATTTTTCTATCAAATTTAGCTCAAGCACAGTTGGGTAAATATTTAGAGGTATGGGGTGGACCACAATATACCCAGATATTAAATTTTGAAGACATTAGCGCTGACCAAAGAGTCAACGATCTAAATAGATTAAACACTTATAAATTTGCAATTGGGGCAAACTACATCCATAACTATCAACCCAACTTTGGCTATAGTTTTGGAATAAATTACAATAAGATTGGTCAGAAATATGATGGAATTACAGCCTACGATGGTAACAGCTTTGATACAACTAGTACCTCTATTTTCTTTAAAAGTGAGATTGAAATGACTTACCTAAAAATTCCACTTCTGTTTAGATTTAACAGTGCAATAGAAACAGGTGACCGTGTGGGTATGGTCATCTTTGCCGGTCTACAGCCAGGCTTTTTAATGAGTGTAGATAAAGTTATTACATCACCGGCAGCGCCTGATTCACTACTAAATCGTTATCCTAACTATAATTTCAGGGGGAATTTTAAAAAACTTGACCTCAGTATGATGGCTGGGGTTCAGGTAAATGTTGTTTTAAACTCTAAATTCAATGTTGGAATAGGATTGAAATATGAGCGTGGTTTTATAAACATTGAAAATAGAAAAACCGCCTGGGAAAAAGACTTACCCGTAGAATATACTTTTCCTGTAAGTACCAAAAAAATTGGTAAGAGTGATATAACAAGACAAGATAGTAAAATTAACTCTGTAAATGCATTTCTAAGTATAGCTTACAAAGTAGGAACTGTAATCTATGAAGAGCCACAAGATGAAGAATTGCCTGATGTGGGCCCTCCACAATGAGAGTTAAAAATATAAATGCAAGAAATAACACAATAAAACATCTAGTATTCCATTCTTAATTATATAATTGCACATTAATGTTTGTCATATAAAGGGACAAAGTAAAAATTGCACATAAATTTCTGAATACTGCTTAAGGATAACATTTTTTAATTATTTTTGCTAATCTGAATCTCGAAACGGGAAAATGAATAAAACTACACGTACAACACTAACTACTTTACTAACAGCTGCATTGCTAATGGTAATGTTTACTGCAAATGCACAATCAACCATTTCTTGGAGACTTGGACCAACCGTTGGCATACAATACACTGATCTATCTACTAATTTAGGTTCTTTCAGCGGTAAAGTTGGTATCAATGCAGGATTAAGTAATGACATTAAATTCTCAAGAAAATTTGGTGTTGATGTTAATTTACTTTACTCTTCATATAGAGCTGATAGAGATTATTTAGACTCTAACCTTTTCTTTGACAGATACCAAGTATATAGATATAAAACTAGTGAAACCTATAATTATTTTCAGGCACAAATATTGGCTAAATATATTATTGAATTAGGACATATTCCCATCATTCCTTATGATGATCCTGATGCTAGAAGCGCAATTACTCTTGAATTAAAAGGTGGTGGATTCTTTAATACATTAGCTTTTTGGTCTTGGGATAGTTACGACAATTCTGGTACCTATGAATTTTACAGTAGAGAATTGCAAAGTGGAGCAAAAACTGCGACTACAAAACAAGATGCAGCCTTAACTACTGCACAAAAACCTTTCTACGTTAACCCAATGGATTTTGGTCTTGCATTAGGTGCAGGTTTAAACTTCAGATTGAGTAAAAGAACAGATTTTGGTATTGACGCTAAGTACTTACGTGGTTTTTCTAACCTAGACTATGGTACTAAAGATAGATATCAATATGGCAACCCTACCCTAGTAGTGGTTGACCCTGCAGACCCAAGTAAAAACTTTATTGGCTATAATCAAGCCAAAGTAAACTCTACAGCTTATGCGTTAAACTTTAGCTTTAGATTTAAAGTATTGGGTATAGACCCCGAGTGATCATTTCCGGCAGATACACTGAAAGGGTGTCATTGGGTATAATTTATCCGTGACACCCTTCTTTTTTTTAATACGTTTACTCAGCACACATTTTAAACATTAATAGCAATTATGTATATCAAAACTTATTTAGCTAGCACTCTATTAGGATTACTAGCGTTTTCAAGTTGCAACTCCGACAAAGTACCTAGTATCAAAGACATAGAGACCCTAGCAAACTATAGAAATCAATACCCTGCGCATAAAGCTGATAATGCATTTGGCATTAAAGCAGATAGCACAATTATGGCCTATATTACTGATTATCCTAAGGATACATTAGTTCCACAACTATTCTATGAATCTGCTATAATCCACCACGTTACTCTAAATCAACCTGATGCTGCATTGGTTAAATTTCAAACAGTATATGAGTCATTTCCAAAGCATAGAAATGCGCCAAATGCTCTGTTTTCATCTGCATTTATACTAAGTAACACCATAAAAGACACCACACGTAGCAACAGATTATACCGTAAAATGGTAAAAGATTACCCAGATAATAAATTGACTGAAGATGCTAAAATTCTGCTGATACAAGGAAATATGACAGACGAGGAGTTTCTGAATATGCAGATAAAAAAACGCGAAGCAGAGCAAAAGAATGCACCAGCCAATTAGTGGGTTTAAACCAGAAATGGTTAGGGGAATTGTATTTGACCTAGATGGTACACTTCTAAACAGCCTAGACGATATAGCCAATAGTATGAACAGTGCACTTGCACTAAACAATTATCCAGTTCATAGTACAGAGGCCTATATGGGCTTTATTGGTGAAGGCATTAGGCAATTGGTAATGGCTGCTATGCCTACAACTAGTAGCTACAGCGAAGTAGATACCGTACTAGCAGATATGGAAAAACTATATGGCACCCAATGGAAGGAACATTGTAGAGAATATGAGGGTACCACTGCTATGTTAAACGCATTACAGGCTGATGGCTACCCTATGGCAGTATTGAGTAATAAACCCCACAACCTAACTGTACTATGTACCGAATATTTCTTCCCAACTGTAGATTGGGTAACTATAGAGGGGCAAATGGATAGTCGACCTAGAAAACCAGACCCTTTTATGTTACTACAAATAAGCCAACAAATGGGTTTACCGCCGCAACAAATGCTAATGGTAGGTGATAGTCACATAGATGCCTTTACAGCTCGAGCAGCCGATATGCCCATTGCTTCGTGCTATTGGGGCTTTACTCCTGCATTAGAACTAGACAAACTTAGGCCTAACCTTAAGTTGAATCAACCTGCTGATTTGGTCGATGCTTTAGTTCTATAGTTGAATTAGAACACTGATTCCTAAACAAACATAAGAATATCACTAATACTAGAATTGTAACCTTTCTTAATTTAGATACACACAAAAAAAGCCCAATCAAATAAATGACTGGGCTAAAAAATTGCATTTCTGCATTAAACTATTTCGTTTTTACAACTCGTTTGCTAATTATACCGTTGCTGGTTTGCAATTGGACAAAGTAAATGCCGGCTGGTTGTTGACTTAAATCAATATCGTAGGTGTCTATACCCATATTAGCAACGCTGATTACTTGAATGTCTTTGCCAAGGGCATCTGTAATCTTAATGCTTTGGCCACGAAGTTTTGTTGCCTTAGCTAGACGCAATGTACTGTGTCCGTCAGTAGGATTAGGATATACTATTATATCAGATTCTGTAACATTCACATCTGCAATAGCGCTGATACATTGTTTTACAAATATGGTACGCTTAGCACTAAAGCTAATATTGCCACTGGCATCTACTGCCCTGTACTGGACTGTATAAAGACCTGGTTCTTGAGTACTACGATAGGTACCAAATACTGAAACCTGGACGTTGTTATTCGGATAAAAGTTATCGCTAAGGGTATATCCAGCATCTAAATAAGTTGACCAACGGCAAACCACAGTATCCTCTTGTTTATTTAAAGTAATAACTGGAGCTACTCTATCCACTACTTGAATGGTTCTTTTTACTGTACCTACATTTCCACTTGCGTCTCTTACATTGTATAGAACTGTATAGCTGCCTAATTTATTAGCGTATCCGTTCTTAAATGTTGAATAGAAAGTACCACTAGTATCCCATTTGCTTATGCTTTTATCATAGTTATCGAACCAACTTACACCAAAGTCAGAGAAAGTAGTAAATACGTCTACCTTAACTATCGTATCACCAATTAGTCTTACAACGGGTTTAGTTTTATCAACTACTTTTATGTACCTTTCTATTTGTATTGGCCCATTCCCGCTAGGGTCAGTTAGTGTATATGTTTGAGTATAGTTGCCTAGCTTATCAACATTCAAAGGGTTGTTTACCTTAACTAGGAGTTTTAACTGATTCGCACTGTAGTAGTTATCTATAATAGACACGCCTTCATCTACATACGTTTGATACACATCTACACTTATAGTGTCCTTGCCTATCAACCTTAGTGTAGGGGCAATAGTATCTATAACTATTATAGTTCTATATTTAGTCACCGAATTGCTACTTATATCTTTTACTGTATAAGTAATTCTATAGGTGCCAATTACGCTGGCATTTACACTACCACTTATTGCTACTAGACTGCTTAAGTCACCATCAACTAGGTCTAGCGCGCTGATTACCTTAGGATTAGAAAAAGAAGAACGAACTGCAAGTCTTATGGTATCTGTACCCTCAATTTTTAAGTTTGGTGCAGTTATATCGGCTCTAACCAATATTATTCTCGTCTTAGTTACAGCAACATTTCCAGCAATATCTTTTACATTATATTTAAAAGTATATAAGCCTGGAATTTTTGGATTAAAAGTAGGATTAGAACTCACAGTTACCTTAATGGTTATTATTCCGTCTAAATTATCAACCGCAGAATAGCCTGGGTCAGTAAATACTTGACCTTGCTCCATATTCATTGTGTCCGACTTGCCACTTGCTACTAAGCTAATTACTGGTTTAGTTATGTCTTTAGTTATATATAGTCTATAGTCTTCATATTCACCATATTCATTTACGCCACAAGCTTTATTGGTATAGTTCCCTTGATTAATAGCAATACGCATAACAGTTGCTCCAATACGGCTGGTAGTAGGTACAGTTATGTTTAGACTCCATACTTTATTTGTCCCTTTAGTCTCGGTTGCAACATTTTCTCCATTGTCGCTAAAGTCCCCGTCACCATTCCAGTCAATATATATGTCTCTTATAGCTGTATTGTTAGCTGTATTTCGTTCTACTTTGGTAGGATAGGTTACGCCTTGTTCTAGTGATGTTGAAACAGTTGCTGTGTAGTCTGTATAAACATTTACGCCTTGCGTAGTGGAATTACTAATTGTATTTATAGACACTTTACTAATTCCTATATCTGTTGATTTAGAAGAAGTTGTTGGCTTACAATAGGCATCTTTCACAGTAATGTAGGCAACCTTTACTACAGTTGCTGTACCAGTAGTGTTGGTAGCTTTTAGGCTAACAGTCCATTTACCGGTATCATTAAAGTTTACTAATGGAAATTCATCAAAATTCGTAGTCTCATTCAAATAGTTAACCGTACCTGTTCCAGATACTTTGGTAAATTTCCACTCGTACTGGTCCACGCATTCTTTAATGATTGGGCTAAAGTAAACGGCATCTGTTGTGGTTGGATTTACATTATCAGCCATTAGACCAACTACCGGTTTAGGCGGATCAAGTATTACTATCTGCTTGGTTACTGTATCATTACCACCGCAATTAATAGCCACCATTCTTACTGTGTAGGTATTGGGTACAAGATATGACCACTTTATATTTTTACCTTTACTCTCATATATACCGTCATCGTCTAAATCCCAAAAAGATTTTATGTCTTTACCTGTACTTGTATCAGTAAAAGTTACAAACTTGCTGCTACAGGCAGTGTCTTGACTTACAAATCCAGCCTTAGGTTTAGTCTGTGTTTTAGGTTTTGTATAGAAATATGCAGAGAATCCAGCCATATTATAGGCATAGTTAGACTCTAATTCTATGTACATAGTACCAGCTGCTACCAGTGTATCACTATTACCTGTAGGAATACATTGATTTACACAGCTACCAAGACTGGGTCCGCCAGTATAGCCTGGACCATAACCTAATGATCCATTCGTTTTGCACGGCTGCAATTGCTTACCAGTGTTATCTTTACCTTCATATACTCTTAGGTAATCATAGCCACAACCTAAATCAAAACCCTTAGAATTAATAACTAAAAAAACCGAGTCTGCACAGGCATCAATGACAGAGGAATAGGTGCCAAAGTTATAGTCACCAAACTCTCCTCCTGGGTCAAATAGGTTACCTCTGCTTTCTGTAATTACAGCTTGGTCACCTAGATTGATTGATGGTAACACATCTACATAGTCTGTTTTACACAACTGTACGCCTGTACCTTGATTATTAGATGTGGTAAGACATACTTTATATTTACCTCCATATAAGAATTTTACCTTTGCACGTGGTGAATTCATATCACCAAATACATAGCGATAGGTTTTAACTTTTACCCCATTGTCTGTTGTAAATTCTGGGCTAATATCCCATCTCCACTTATTTGGACCATTTGTAGTTAAGTCTGTAAATAATATAGTCTCATCAGTGTTAATCACATTCTTATCAGATATAAATTCTGAATTAGGCTTAACTGTGGGTTTATCTACATTTATGGTTTTGCTGTAGGTGTCGCTACCTCCACATCCAGTTACTTCAAGTTTCACAACAGCAGATGGATACTGCAATGCTGTCGTAAATAAATGGATGCTATCGCTCACCAACACATTATTAATGTACCACTTATACTTCTTTGGTTCACTTTCTTTAGCAGAGTTAAATACGGTAGCTATGCTTCCCTCATAAACTTGGGTAGGCGTTGAAAACAATGCCGTAGGCTTTCCTTTTCCAATGTTGCTTTCATCTGCACCAGCTGTAGGAAATATTGCACATCTAGTGTTGCCGTCTATGTCAAGTAATACACCACAGGCTACGCCACTTGGTGCATCTGTAGTTAGATCATAATGCAGATCAAATACTGACTTGAATTTGCAACTTACACTATTATCTCTAAAACCCTGCCCCTTGCTACTTGCAGCTGCTTTGTAGTCATTTAAAGTACTATATACTGTATTATTATATTGTATGATTGATGCCGAATTGGTATAGTAATTATTGCCATCTAGTGAGTCTAGAGATGATAAGCCAGCCAAGTTTGCAGCTAGGCCTCCACTACTCTTGTAGAAATTATTGCTTTTTATTATCAATCCGTCGCCGCTTGATATTTGAAAATCGCCCGCAGCTCTATTAGATTGACTAAATAATGTATTGTGTTTAAACTGAAAGCCCAAGCCAGCAACTCCAAATGAGAATGTCGAATAATTTGAATAACCTGTACTTTTTAGACTCATAAAATTATTTATAATCTTAAATGGCTTATTAGCACCATAGTACTGTATGTAATTATTAGCTAGGTTAAATGTTGCCCCTTCTCTGCCAAATACATTATTAGTATAAGTTGCTCCACCCTCATAGTAAGTATAAATGTTATAGCTAAATGAAAGACTAAGTGAATCAAATGAATTAGAGGTATACACATTTCCATATGCCCCAGCACAATAAATGTTACAATAACCTTGACGTTTAATCAAGTTATTGGTATATACATCATTCCCATACTCATATATTGTACTTACTTGGTAAGCGTATATGCCATAGTATGCACCACGTATGGTATTATTAGTATAGGTAATGTATTGGCTATAATTGTTGTAAATGCCATAACTACCAAAACTAGAGGTAACTGGCATAATAATTTTACAATTATTAAAGCTGAAGTGGCTACAGCTGTTCATATATACTCCAGATATGAATGACGAGCTACCTGTATTTTGTATAGTTAGGTTATCAAATTTAAAATAGCTTGCAAAATAAGCCTCTATGACTCTAGACTGAGTTGAATAAATACGAGTGCCTGTCCCAGAACCTTTAAATGTTATGGTGTTTTTGGCAGAAGTACCCACTACTGCATCAATGTACATATTTTCGTTATAGTTGCCCGCTACAATCGTAAATGTTACTGCGCTAGATATCCCATTGTCATTAAGTGCATCAATAGCAGCACTGATGCTTGAGTAGCTACACCCACTGCTACAAATGGTGTAATTCCCACTTAGTGCCTGAGCCTTCGCTGAATTGCCATAAATACAAAGGCATAGTATAATCCCCAAAGTGGGTAGGTAATTCGACGTTTTAGAAACTAGTCTATAGAGTATTGTCATTGGTAGGGGTATAATATGCTTAATCAGTATTATGTATTTACTTATCTAACTTATTAAGTTTTTTGTAGAATATTAAATATACGAGCTACGTGTACTTAAGTTCAACTAGAACTGAAATGCTTGATAATGTTTTGGTTGTCATTTTTTAATAACGACTGCAAATTACTGATAGTAGCAATATTTTTTTAAAATTTATTTCGTATGCGATATTTTTTATACTAATGTCTAGTTTTAGATGATAAAAGAAAAGTATATATTCAATTGAATATAATCGTACAAGCTTATATCGCTTACACAAACGGTATTAAATCAACTTTATTTTGATAAAAGGGAATAATTGTAAAAAAAAAGCCCCCACTACCACAAGGTAATGAGGGCCATATCTAGAATCGATTGGTAATACTACCTATTACTTCTGTATAACAACTCTTTTCGTAATGTTTGCACCACCTGTACGTACTTGTACAAAGTACACACCTGCAGGTTGCGTGCTCATATCGATAGCGTAAGTACCTT
>Ga0163144_10000798_pt1 | contig 74274 bp, 64 predicted proteins | sample OliLak19BULKMAT1_FD_123175 | JGI IMG/M metagenome (GOLD analysis project Ga0163144, IMG submission 123175) | Freshwater microbial mat bacterial communities from Lake Vanda, McMurdo Dry Valleys, Antarctica - Oligotrophic Lake LV.19.BULKMAT1 | ecosystem: Environmental > Aquatic > Freshwater >... | reverse complement strand
CGTGCCATCTATGAGCAGGCCTCTGTCAAGCCTCCAGCGGGAAGATTTTGGGATCGTTCCAACCATCTATCCGGCGTCGCCGCTTGGACGCGCCACCTGCCTTCGTTCGGGTCGGCCTCATTCACTACCGCGGCGTTGCCTCGCGGCACGCCATGGCACGGGCGAAGTCCGACCTTTGATCCCGCTTTCTTCCTGACGTAAACCTCCTCGCGATGGCGACCGTCCGTCAATCCTCCCTTACGCCCCCGTCCAGCCCTCCCGCGTCCCCGTCGGCGGAGTCCTTTGGGCGCAGGCCCTACAATCCGCCGACGGGGACGCGGGAGGGCGTCGGGCGCGCCCTTTACTTCGTTACTCGGTCCGAATCACGCGGCCCTCTTTCTTTTGCGGCTTGTCCGTCTCCCGCTCCCGCCACTCCTCTCCGCTCTTGAGCATCGCCACCATCACCTTCAGGAGATAGTGCGCCGTGGCCACCAGCGCCCGGCCGCGCTTCTCCTTCTTCCCACTCTTCACCCGCTCGTAGATCGCCTTGAGTGTCGGCGAGCGGCGGATGCCCTGCCATGAGGCTTCCACCAGCAGTTTGCGGGCCGTGCCCGGCCCCTGCTTGGTGATCCGCCCGTACCGCTTGCTCCCCGCGCTCTCGTCCAGGCTGGGCACCAGCCCGAAGTACGCCGAGGCCCGGCGTGTGCTGCTGAAGCGGTGCGGGTCGTCCACGTAGGCCGCGATCGCCTCCGCCGTCCGCGGCCCCACCCCGGGGATGGTCATCAGCAGCGCTACCGCCGGCTTGCCCTTGGCGATCCCATCCAGTGTCCTGGTCGCCGCCTTCACCGCCGAGGTGAAGTGCTCCACCTCCAGTATCAACTGGTCACGCCGGAACGCCGTCATCGGCGACTGGAACTCCAGGGCCTTGACCCAGGCGAGGCCCGCGGCGGACCACAGCCCGCCGCGCCGCGGGGCCGCCAGCCCCTGGCCCCGCAGCACGGCCCGCAGCGAGTTCATGGACCGCACGCGCTTGTCCACCTGGCGGCGGCGGTGCTCGATGAGCTGGCGCCACTCGCGCCCCTCCCGCTCGGGCACGTGGATACGCGGGACCTGGTCCAGGAAGAGCGCTGTGGCCAGTTTCTTGGCGTCGATCCGGTCGTTCTTCCGCTTGCTCCGGAAGATGGCGCGGAGGTGGCCGGGGTGCGCCACCTGGACCTGTGTCTCCATCCCCCGCACCCGCACCCCGCGGAGCGCATCGTGCAGCTCCCCGTACCCCAGCGAAGCCTCATAACACACCCGCGAGGGACCCGCCAGCGAGCCCACCCAGGCCGCCACGTCCTCAACCCCGCCGCGGATGCTCTTTTCTTTGACCATCTTCCCATGCTCGTCCAGGACACAGGCGGCGTAGAAACGGTGGTGAGCGTCGATTCCTACACTCAACATTGCGGGCCTCCTCTCGTGATCTGGGACGCGTCGGGTACACTCCGGCGCGATCCCGCTCTGATCCTTGGGAGGCCTGCTTCATAGTGTCACTACCCACCGCGCAGCGATTGACCGTCCATCTGCAACCTCCCGCGGCGGTGGGTAGTGCGACTTCCACGCCAGACTCCCGACAACTGGTCAGACTACTTCTCCCGCTTCCCACTTCCGACCTCCCACTTCCCCACTCCGCGTCCCTCCGCCCTCCCTCGCCGATAGGCGAACCTCCCTCCTACCCTTCGCCCATTCTCCTTTAGGGGCTACCACCTTGTCTGATCGCAAGCCTTTCGTCGGCGGCAACTGGAAGATGAACACCAACCGGACCACCGGTTCGGACCTTGCGCGCGGCGTCACCGACGGCCTGCTCAACGTCGATGGTGTTGAGGCCGCGGTCTTCCCGCCCTTCCCGTATCTGCTCACCGTCCGCTCCATCCTGCGCGACCGCGGCTCATCGGTGAAACTGGGGGTCCAAGATGTGTGGTTTCAGGGGGACGGCGCCTACACCGGGGAGGTGTCGCTGGCCATGCTCAAGGACTGCGGAGTGCAGGTGGCGCTGTGCGGGCACTCCGAGCGTCGCCACGTGATGGGCGAGCGCGATGAGTTGGTAAACAAAAAACTGCGGGCGGTGCTCGAGGGTGGGTTGCAGGCGATCCTGTGCGTCGGCGAGACGCTGGATGAACGCATCGCGGGCCACCAGGACATCATCACCGCGCGCCAGGTCAAGACCGGGCTGGCGGACATCCCCGCGGGGCACGCCGAGCGGCTGATCATCGCCTATGAGCCGGTGTGGGCGATCGGCACGGGCAAGACAGCCACACCGCAGGATGCCCAGGATGCCCATGCCCAGATTCGTTCGCTGGTGCTGCGCATGTACGGGGCTGACATCGCGGGGCGGATGCGGATTATCTATGGCGGGTCGCTCAAACCGGATATCGCGCCCGACATCTTCGCACAGCCGGATGTCGATGGCGGGCTGGTGGGTGGGGCCTCGCTGATCGCGGGCGACTTTGTGGCGCTTTGCAAAGCGGCGGCGGCGGCTGGGGTCGGGAAACCGTAAGTGAAGCGAAGAGAACGCGGAGGTATCCGAGGGGGCGGAGCGACGCGGTGAAGGACAAAAGGACGTGTGCAGACTTGAACACAGAGGTTCAGAGAAAACGGAGTATCGGAAAAGAGTTGGATCTGATCGGAATCCCGTTCCCTGTCTTCTCCGAGTTCTCACCTCCTCCTCAGCGTGCGATGCGTTCAACTTCGCTTTGTTCCTCACGCGGAACTGTCTGAATACTGAACCAAACCCCGCCGCTCTGCCCTACCAGAATCTGACCCTAACCGCTTTTTTTCCGCGTTCCTCCGCCCCCTCCGATACCTCCGCGTTCTCTTGTTCCTGACCTAGACTTGCGGCTCGGAATCGGGCCTTTGTCGCCCGCTATGGACCTGCTTTGAAAGGATCGAGATGCTTGTCGTGATCGCTTGGGCTCCCTGGATGATCGGGATGGTGACGGTGCTTTTCCTGGTGGTGTGCGTCGTGATGATTCTCACGGTGCTCATCCAGAAGCCCCAGGGCGGCGGGTTGGCCGGGGCCTTTGGCAGCGGTGCGGGTTCGGGCCAGACCGCCTTTGGCACCAAAACCGGGGATGCCCTGACGATTTTCACGATCATCGTGTTTGTGGTGTACCTGATCTGTGCCGTCATCCTCAACTTTGCGGCCATGCCCCAAGCCGCGCCATCGCCTGATTCATCGATTACAGCGCCCGAAGGCACCCCCACCGGACCGGATGGAACGCCCATCGCTCCCGTGACGGTGCCAGTCCCGGTGAACCCCGGCGATCAGCCGCAGGACCCGGCGGCCGGCCCGACACCCGCCGCGCCACCGGCGACGCCGGAACCCGCGGCAGTTCCGCCCGTGACCCCACCCACGACCCCCACAGCCCCCACAACCCCACAGCCCGTCGAGCCAAAGCCGACAACCCCGCCCGGGCGGTAGTGTCAGGTGGGTCATCGGGCGAAGTGGAAACGCTCTGTATTGCAAACTGGTGGGCGGCGAAACTCTGGAGTGTGATGTGGTCAGGAGCATGACGGGATACGGCGATGCCTCGGCGCAAATCGACGGGGTTCACTACTTCGTCGAGGTCCGCTCGCTGAACAACAAGTACTTCAAGGCCACGATCCGGCTGGCCGAGTCGATCCAAAGCCTTGAAGCCGAGATGGAGTCGCGACTGCGCGAGAAGATCTCGCGGGGCACGGTGACGCTCACCGCGCGGACCACGGATGTATCCGAGTCGGCGGCGTACGAGATCAACACCAAGGCGCTGGCCCGGTACATCGAGCAACTCAAGCAACTCCCCCAGGTTGCCAAGGGGGAACTCAAACTCGATGTCGGCGCGCTGCTCGACCTGCCCGGGGTGCTGCAGCCGCCCGCGAACGAAGAGGACATGCTCGCCAGGGCCCGCAGCGCGTTCATGCCCTTGCTGGACAAGGCGGTCGCCGCGTTGCTGGCGATGCGGCACCGTGAGGGAAAAGTCCTTGTTGAAGACCTGCGGATGCACCAGCACTTGATCGCCGACCGGCTCCGGCTGGTCGCCGAGCGGGCCCCCGGGGTGGTGGCCGACTACCAGATGCGGCTTAAAAGCCGGATCGAAACGATGCTCCGCGAAGCGGACTCCAGGGTGGAGCCCGCCGACCTGATCCGAGAAATCGCGGTCTACGCGGAGCGGACGGACATCGCGGAGGAGATCAAGCGTCTGGGGGCACACCTGGACCAGTTCGGGGATCTGATTTCCAGCACCGAAGGCAAGCCGATCGGGCGGACCCTGGACTTCCTGACCCAGGAAATGCTCCGGGAGGCCAACACCATCGCCAGCAAGTCGCCCGACGCCGCGATTTCCCGGTCCACCGTGGAGATCAAGGGAGCGATTGACCGGATTAAGGAACAGGCACAGAACCTGGAGTAGACTTAGGCGTTAGTATGGAGGGGTCGGGAGGTGCGTTGATGTCCGTCGTCCGGCTGGCAGTCGCGATCAGCCTTGCTTCCACGGTGGTAGTGGCATGGTGCGGCGGGATGTCGCTGGGGGCGTGGGATTCCGGGGCCATCGTAAGCGCCCCACCCGGCATTGTGTACCCGCTCAATGATGGGACGGCGACCTTTGAACCCTGGCTGTCGCGCCGGGTTGCAGACCTGAACTCCGATGACCTGGGCACCCGCGAACGGGCCGATGTAGAGATTTCCAATGACCGGCGAGTCACGCTCGAAGTCATTGAGCGGCTCATCGCCGGCGGGGCCGGGCTGGACAACAACCTATCGCCCGAGCAGCGCGAGCGGCTGATGCACATCGGCCTGCGGATGTTCGCGAGCACCCCCAGGGCCGCGATGGGCGTCTCCTTCGGCACCGACCGCGACGTTGAGGGCGTGCAGATCGGCGGGGCGAACGAGGGCTTTGACTCGTCGCGCGTACTCATCAGGGGCGACATCATCCAGGCGATGGACGACGCCCCGGTGAAGAACCGTTCGCATGCACGGGCGATGATCGTTTCCTACAGCCCAGGCGATGAGGTCGCGCTCAAACTGCTGCGCCAGGGCGAACCGGTCACGGTGCGGGTGCGGCTTGGCGAATACAGGAAACTCAAGCCGCCCCAGGTGCTGGAACTGCGCACGGTGCGCCTGGCGTGGGACCTGCGCCGCGAGCGCGAGTTTGGGACCAGCGCTCACAAGGCGGTCATCGACCCGGCGTTGACGGATGCACAGTGGGCGCAACTCACCCAGAGAGCCCGCCAGACGCGATCGCCGCAGGTGCGGATCGTGCAGGACAACGGCTTCCGGAACATCCAGACGTTTGAGCAGCAGCCCGTCGCCGACGACCAGTCCGTGGCGGTCGGCCCCGGCGGTGCGATGCGCCAGCGCATCACAGACCCGCCCGCGGACTTCCGCCGGGTGTTACCGGGCAACACCCCCGCCGCCGCCCGGATCCAGGCCGTTCAACAGCAGATCAACAAGTGCGCGGCCGACATCAACCAGTTCCAAGCCATGCTCCGAGATCCAGGCATGGGCGCGGAGAAGAGACTCAACTACCAACGGCTGCTCGATGATCGCAAGACCGAACTGACGAAGCTCATATCCTTGCAGGCCCAGTTGCGTCGCCAGGTTGAACCCTGAGCCTCCCGGTGTTTCACGAACTGATGAGCAGCCTCACGGCCTGCACCGCGCGCCGCAGGCACGGGTGCTTTCCCGCGTCGGGCTGAGCGATCTTGATGGCCCGGAGGCACTTCTCAACGCCGTCCTTGCGCCGCTCGACCCGCTTCTCGGCCGGGTACGAGGAGATATCGCAGAAGTTGTCGTAAGTGTCGGCCAGCTTAATGAGCTTGACGCGCCAGTCCGCCGCGCTCAGGCGGCGGTCGTACTCCGGCTCGCGGGTCTCTTCGGGCAGGGCCATATTCTTGGTGAGGGCCGCAACGAAGTCGGCGATCTCGCGCCCGAAGCGGCCGCGGATGTCGTCGTAGTCGGTAGTGGTGTCTTCGATGGTGTCGTGCAGGAGTGCGCCGGCGATCGCGGCGGGGTCGTCACACCCGAATACCTGAGAGACGGTGAACGCGACACGGACGACGTGCGCGAAGTAGGGGGTCTGGTTGTCCTTTCGCACCTGGTGGCGGTGGGCCCGCGCGGCGAACGAAGCGGCGTCCTGCCAAGTCGGGCTGAAGGCCGGCGCGGGCCGGGAGTAGGGCGCGGGCTCGGCCGAGGGCTTGGGACTCTTGGCTTTGGTTGCTGGCATCTTGCCGCACCCTAGGCGCGGGAAGGGCTGGAGTGAACTAGGCGGACCTTGGTCGGCGGGGCCCCGTGCTCTTCGAACAGGACCAGGTCGTTGGGTTGGCCGGGCTTGAGCCAGGAATCCGGGATGTGGTAACGGTCCTGGGGTGGGACGGGCTTTCCATCGGCCGTGGCGACGAAGTAGCGGCCGAGGTGGCGGCCGTTGATGTAGATCTGGCCCTTGGTCATGCCGGCGGGCTCGATGAAGAGCGGATCGCCGCTCTTATCCAGCGAGAAGGTGCAGCGCCACCACGTCGGTCCGGCGTGCTTGGCGCCGGCCTTGGCGGGGGCGTAGGCCGCGGCAGACGGGGATTCCCACTTGGCGAAAGACATTTCGGCCTTCTCGGTGAAGTTCTCGGTGGCCTCGAAGACCTCGACGACGCCGGCGAGCCGGGTGAGTTCGCGGTCAAGGTCCGCGGCCGGGGCCAGGGCGATTTGGAGGGTGTTGTTGCCGCGGGCGAGGGACTCGGGGTCGATGATGATGCGCGTCGGGCCGCTGTGGTCGAGGTAGTTAATGGGCTTGTCGTTGAGGAGGAGCAGTCCGGAGGCCGGGGGCGCATCGATCGCAATGATGAGGTGCGTCTTGCGGCGGTGCTGGAAGACCCAGGTGATGCGCTCGGGCGCGGTGGTATCGCCCTCGCTGACGTCCCACAGGGGCACGCGGAACTCGAGGAGGTTAATCGGCTGGCTCTGAACAACCTTGGGCTTGGCGAGTTTGAAGGGCACGGCCTCGTAGATGGGGCCGAAGATCCCCTTGCCCTCTCCGAGGTTGGCACCGCCGCTGAAGCGGCCCAGGTTTTCGGCGAGCACCACCAGGTTCTGGTGCGCCTTGCGGAGGCTGATGACCGCCTCGGCCGAAACGCCGGGGCCCGCGCCGACCATGCCGGCCTCTTTGCCCTCGAGGAAGAGGTGCAGGCGGTCGCCGGCGTACGGGAACATGAGGTGGGCCCGGCGAGCGGACTCACCCTTCAGGCTGAGGCGGTACCAGCCGTAGCCGTACGCGCAGCCGAGGGTTGAAAGGTCGGCGGGGCCGTCGATGACGGCGTAGCGGGCGCTGGTGCCATCCACGTAGTCGGTGGTGTCGGCGACGGTCCACGCGGACATGGTGATGCGGTGCGGGGCGGAGCGGTGGCGGGGGCCGGGGTTCACCGCGACCTGGCGGGCCTTGCCATCGACGCCGATGCGGGCGTAGTCGTGCGCGCCGTGCCGCGGGATCGGGGCGCCGTCGGGCGTCAGCCCTGCGACACCGACGAAGATGGATTCGTCGGTGATGAAGGTGTGGTCGGCGAGTTCTTCGCTCACGAGCACAACGGTGAGGCCCTCGTGCTCGATGATGGCGGCGGTGCCGTCTTCGGGGACCATCGCTTCCATGGGCGAGCCGTTGACCGAGAGCATGGCCTGAGCGCCGGCGGCGCCGAAACAGACCAGGGCCTGACCGACCGCGCCCAAGGCGCTGAGGTTGCTGTAGTCCAGCCGGGAACGGCCGCTGATGTTGACGCCGAATAGGCACCACGCGACCGACTGACCGCCGAGGCGGACGGGCAGGGAGGAGCCGTCGGGGAGCATGAGGTTGACGGTGGAATCCGCGTTGCGACCACCGGGCTCATCGCCGAATACAAACACGACGCCACCCTGCGAGCCGACGGCGTGGACTACCGAGTGGCTGCGGTGCGGGCCTGCGCCTTTTTTCTTGCCGGCGGGTTGCACCGCGTGGGCATCGAGGGTCGGCGCATCATCGTGCCTGGCCTCGTGCTCGGGGTCGAAGGGGCGGACGGCGATGGGCTGGTACGAAGGGTCGAGGTTTGCAAAGACACGACCGAACCGCGAGGCCGCGTGGGCCAGGCGACGGACGGCGTTGTACGCCGGGCCGTGAGCGCCGGCGCTGTCGATGATGCAGCCGTGGTCCGCCCCGGTGGTGGCAAAGCTGGCGGGACCATCCGTGATGCGGCCGCCGAAGAAGCCGAAGTTGGAGCCGCCACAAAACGAACTAATATTAAACTGGCCGCCGCCCGCGAGCACCTCGGCGAGGCGACGCTGCACGAGCCAGGGGCTCATCTGCGGAGGGGCTTCGCGCCCCCAGACATTCTGATGGGCCAGGGGCAGGTCGATGACCATGCGCGGCTGATTGGGGCGGACGGACGCGAGTTGGCGCATCGTGGCCAGCAGGTCGTGGTTGCCCACCCAGCCGTCGATCTGCCCTTCGACGCTCTGCCACAGGTTGTTGGAGTTAATGATCGGGACGGTGAGGCCGGCCTCGCGCAGGTAGCGGGTGAGTTCGCCGAGGTACCCGTTGGCCAGGGCATCGTGGCCGCATGTCCACTCGGTCTCACACTGGAGCAGGATGATGGGTCCGCCGGTGCCGGCGGCGGTGACCTGCCAGCCGCGGACCTGGTCGGAGACGGCGGTGAAGAACCGGGAGCAGGCTTCGAGGAAGGGCCCGCCGGTGGTACGGAGGCCGGCCTTGGCGGTCTCTCGGAGCCAAGGGGGAAAGCCGCCCATGTCCCAATCGGTATCGACGAAGGGGCCCATTGAGAGGATGCAGTAGAGGCCGGCGCGACCGACAAGATCCACAAAGTAACGCAGGTCGTTGTCGCCGGCGAAGTCAAAGCGGCCGGGGCGGGCTTCGTGACGGTTCCAGAAGACCGGGGTCTCAATGGTGTTGAAGCCCGCGAGTTTGGCGGCGTGGATCCGGTCGGCCCAGGCATCACGGCTGATCCGCGCGTACGGAATCCGCCCCGAGACCAGCCAGACACGCCGGCCGTCGATCAAAAAACTTCGCCCGTCATGTGTTACCGAGGGCATCGGGGGGAGGACTCGCCAAGTGGTTGGGCGACAGAGCGGGTTTTCGACCCCGCCAGGGCCATTTTTTGGCCCGTTGCCAAAGGGAGCAAGCTTAGGAGGGCATGTGGACAGTCGCAACGAAACCGGCACAAGAGTGCGCAATACGGGTAGACTGGAGACGGTGTTTTGCCAGGTTGTTATCCACTAGCTTTGTCGCCGGCTTTGACCTGTGGGCCGATTCTTGGGGCTGAAAACTGTACTCAATGGCTATCAGAATAAGAACTTACGTATTGCTCGCACCCGGACTCGCCGGGGTGTTCCTGATTTCATGTGCTGGGGACCCGTTGTCTGTGGACGAGCAAATCAACACGATGGTTTCGCAGCGTTCGGACCTGATTGGGGGTGATGCCGCAGCACCCTCGCTGGTTGGGAAGGTCCTAGAACCACTCAAGACCGGGGGTCAGGCGGAAGCCAGGCCCCCCACCGTCAATCCTGGCGCGAGCGAACTGCGGTTTGTACCTGCGGATGAGGCAAGAGACGTGGCGGCGCGGCTGAGCCAGTTTGCGGAGCAGTCGGGGGTTCCGATTGGACCATCCAAGGGAGCTGGCGCGGAGCCGGCCAAGGGCGCTGGCGCGGAGCCGGGCGCGGCGGTCACGGTGCTGGGGCTGAATGACGCGCTGCGGGTATCGCAGAAGTCGGGGCGCGAGCTTCTGACACAGCAGGAAGACTACCTGCTGTCGGCGATACGGCTGCTGGCGGAACGGCACCTTTGGGGGCCGCGGTTTTTCAATGACACGACTGTGGGGATTGCGGGGACCGGAGATGATGGACGGTTTGATTCCGCGGCGACGCTGATCAACGAACTGCGGGCGACGCAGCGGCTGCCGTACGGCGGGTCGGTGGAGGCGGCGTGGGTGTGGGATGCGACGGAGCAGTTGCGCGAGCAGGCCACGGGGAGTTACACACAGTCATCGGAGATTGTTCTGAGCGGGAACGTGCCGCTGCTGCGGGGGGCTGGGCTGGTGGCGCGGGAAGGGCTGATCCAGGCCGAGCGGGACTTGGTGTACCAGGCGCGGGACTTTGAGCGGTTCCGGCGCGAGTACCTGGTCAGCATAGCGAACGATTACTTTCAGTTGCTTGAAACCAGGGCGACGATCGCCAACCAGGAGCGGCAGATCAGCAGCCTGGAGACGCTGGACCGCGCGACCAAAGCGCGGGCCGAGGCGGGGCGGCTGGAGGCGTTCCGGACCAGCATTACCTCCAACCAGGTGCTGCGCGGCATCGCGACGCTGGCGAGCCTGCGCGAGCAGTACATCCTGCAACTGGAGCGGTTCAAGATCCGGTTGGGGCTGCCATTGGATGCGCCGTTTGTGTTGAGCGAAGTACTGCCGCAGTTGCCCGAGCCGCGGGTGGACCTGGCGGAAGCAACGCGGGCGGCACTGGAGTACCGGCTGGACCTTCAGAACAGCCGCGATGGGATCGACGACCAGCGCCGGGCGGTCGCGAACGCGAAGAACTCGCTGCTGCCGGACCTGACCCTGGCGGGGCGGGTGGGGGTTCCCACGGACCCGGACACGATGGAGGGTGGGGCATCGTTCAGCTCCGATGACCTTTCCTATTCAGCAAGCGCGACGTTCGGCCTGCCGCTGGACCGGCGGCTGGAGCGGCTGGCGCTGCGGTCTGAGTTGATTCGTTTGCAGCAGGGGCAGCGCAACTATGAGCAGGAGCGGGACCGCGTGGTGGTGTCGGTGCGGGCTTCGCTGCGGGCGGTGGAGCTCTCGCGCTTTCAACTGCGGCTGGCGGACCAGCAGGTTGAGATCAGCCAGCGGGCGCTGCGGGGGCAGAAGTTGCAGGAGGCGATTGTTGACCCGCAGACGATTGTGGACTCGGAGAATGACCTGCTGAACGCGGAGAATGACCGGGACCGAGCGCGAACGGACCTGCGGAATGCGGTCCTGAACTACCTGCTGGAGTCGGGGCTGTTACGGGTGGAGCGGGATGGGACGTTGAAGTCGCTGCCGGGGATGGAGTGAAGTCGGAACATGGTGGCGGGCGCTGATCGTGCGGGGATGTGGGGCGATGGTGGTGCCGGTGGCTGTGGAACTGCGAAAGTGATTGTGGGAGCGGGGCGTAACGCACCGACCGCTCGGGGCAGCGGTCGGCGGCACGGTGGTCGATGCCAGTTCGCGCGCGGGTGACACTTGCGTTGCGCGCTCCGACAGACGACACTGGTGGGTAACGGCGGGCGATTGCCTCTGCCGGGGAGGTGCTCATGGGCTTTGGCGTACTGGTGCTTTGCGTTTTTATCGCGTTGATCCTGGTGGTGGTCAGTTTTGGGCAACGGGTGCACGCGGGGCTCAAGCCCGTGGTGCGGGGCCTCGCGGCGGCGCTGGTGCTGGCTGGGGTTGCGATGTGCTCGGTCGTGTACGTGCCCTCGGACAGCGTGGGAATCGTGCACAAGAACATGCTGGGGTCTTCGCTCAAGGAGGGGAAGATCATCGCGGTCAACGGGGAGATGGGGCCGCAGGCGGAGACGCTTCCTCCCGGGATTCACCTGTGGTACTGGCCGCTGGTGTACAACGTGGATTACGAGCCGCTGGTGGAGATCGAGTCGGGGATGGTGGGGCTGATCGAAGCCGCGGATGGGCTGCCGATGGATGAGGGGCAGCTCTTCGCGCCGGAGTGGACTCCCGCGGAGTTCCAGGGCATGCTGGATGCGCGGACTTTTCTGACGACCGGGAAGGGCCGCAAGGGGAAGCAGGTTTCGGTTTTGACCCCCGGGCGGTACCGGCTCAACAGCCGGCTGTTCCGAATCACGATGGTGGAGCAAACGGAGATTCTGCAGGGCGAGGTGGGGGTGCTGAAGGCCAACTTCGGCAAGCCCGCGAGCATTGTGCATGCCCGCGAGGGCGCTGCCGGGGAGCCGGGCGGGGAGCCCATCATCTTGGCGAAAGAGGGGGAGATGGGTATCCGGCAGGGTGTTCTGCTGCCGGGCAAGTACCCGCTGAACACCGAGGCGTACACGCTGATTGAGATGTGGACGACCGAGATGGTGGCGCAGTTCGCAGCGCTCCCGGTTTCGAACCGCAACGACCTCCAGCAGCAGTCGGACCGGTTCAAGGGGCAGCAGTCCACAGGCCAGGAGAAGGTGCTCCACGCCTCGGCCATGGAGGAGCGCGAGATCACGGTGCGCACCACCGACGGGTTTACGTTCCCGGTGGATGTGCGGATCGAGTACTTCATTTCCGCGGCCAACGCCCCGGTGGTGGTCGGGAAGCTGGGGGACGACGAGGGGGACCGGTTCCGCAACGCGCTGAACTCCGCGGTCCGCGCGATTTTCCGCAACAACGCCGAGACGGTGAACGCCCTCAACTACGTGCAGCAGCGGTCCAAGCAGGAGAGTGAATCGCTCAAGGCCCTCACCTCGCAGATGTCGCGGTACGGGGTGACGGTGACGGCCGTGCGCATCGGCAACGTCGGTGATGAAGAAACCCTGGGGGCGCTCCTGAAGACCCAGACCGACCGGGAACTGGCCAAGCAGGAGCAGCTTACGTTCCAGGAGCAGCAGAAGGCCGCGGCCCAGAAGAAGGAGCTGACCCGCGCCACGCAGGAGAGCGAGGAAGAGAAGAAGCTGGCGACGGCTTCGTACTCGGTAAAGATCGCGGCGGAGGAGCAGAAGCGGAAGATCACGGAGGCCGAAGCGGAGGCCAAGTCGGTCACCATCAAAGCGATCGCGCAGGCGGAAGCGTACGAGAAGATCGCGCTACAGATCGGCAAGTCCAACGCGGCTCTGATCGAGATTCTCAAGATCGTGGGCGAGCGGAACATCCAGATCACGCCGCGCATCATGGTGATGGGTAGCCAGAACGGCGGGGGTGGGGACGCGGGGACAGCGCTGATCGGGACGATGCTGGACCGGATGGTAAAGGATGAGGATGCGGCGAAGGCGGGGGCACCAAAGTAGCGCTGGGGATTGTCGGCGCGTGGCGGGGGTGTGGTGGGGTTATGATTCGGCTTACCTAAGCGATCGCGGGCCCGGCGAGGCGGTTGCGCATGGGGCTGTTCATGGGACTGGTCATGGGGCTGGGATCAAAGCTGCGCATTGGCATCAAGTGGGTGTGTACCACCTGCGGGGTGTTGTTGGCGGCAGCCTGGTTCGTCAGTGGGTGCTGCTATCTCACGTGGTCCGACGGGCTCGAAAGGTCCGTCGAGGTTCATAGGGGCAGGGTCGTGACTTGGGACGCCAGCATGGTCGAGGTCAACAACCCCGCACATCTGAAGGTTCGCAGGATGACGGGGAGGCCGATCTGGGACTGGTACTACAACGGCGCGGAGTCGCCGTGGGATTGGGCGTTCCACTGGAGAGGGAACAGCAACGGCGATGGAAGGCTCACGGTACTTCCACTGTGGATGCCGGTGGTGATGATGTCTGTACCAGCGATTGTGTTGTGGGTGCCGGATGTGCGTGTGGTTTGGCGGCGGCGCAGGGCAGATGTGTTGAACAGCGGGGCGTGAACAATCGCGGGCAGCTAACACTTGACGACGACGCGCTACGAGGAGTACCCGGCCGCCCAGGCTCGCTTCACGTCGTCGTCCACGCTACTCGAAGCGGCGTGCCTGGTCCATACAAATGAAAAAAAAAACAGTCTGCCACAAAGCGCAGATCTCGCCCGGCAGTGGTTTAGTCTGGGCAACCGTCGGTGATTACTGATGTTCGGCTACCTGAATGCACCTGAGCTTGCGCTCAGGGCTCTCTACGCCGGCACTTCGGCCGCGGCGTCTACCACGCTGCGTGCGTACAGGTCGTGGAGTTCCCACTTGCCGCCGATGCGGATGGAGGCGCGCGCGCCGGGCTGTTTGTGCAAGCCGACGCGCTGGGCCAGGCGGATGCTGGGGAGGTTGGTGGGCATGATGGCGGCGTGGATGCGGTGAAGGCCCAGGCCGGAGGGGAGTTCACCAAAGGCGAAGTCGAGCATGGCCTGGACGCCTTCCTGGCCCAGGCCCTTGCCGGCGTGGTCGGCGCTTACCCACCAGTTGGCGTCGGCCTCAAAGGTGAGGCCGCGGGCGATGGAGTTGAGGCTGAAGGCGCCGGCAATCTGGCCGTCACTCAGGACCCCCACTCTCCGCCAAGCGGTGCCGTGCTGGTCGCCGGCGCGGGACATTTCGAGCTGGCGGGTGAAGAGTTGCTCATCGGACTCATCTTCGCGGTGCAGGCACGAGCAGGGCTGGAGGTGCCGGCGGCTGGCGGCGATGGTGCGCAGGTACTCGGCACGGTCGCCCTCCCGCAGGGGGCGGAGGGTCATGCGCGGGGTGAGGATGAGCCCGGGGGCGAAGACCTCCACCGGGCGGGCTGGAAAGATGCGCGCGAGCGAAGACTTGCTTTGAACCGCGGCCTCGGTTGGCCGCGCGAGTATTCCCACAGTGCCGCACTCCTGGCAAAGCCCAGGCGTCCCCCACGGCTGAGCGGAAAGGGTTATCGGCGCAATGGGGCGGGGAGCCACAGGTTTTGGGGGAGGGAGGGTTGCTACCGACGTGGGCCACAACCGACCGTGGCAAAACATTAGCGATGGTAAAGTTCACGTAGCACTGGTCGCAGAGCCGACCAGCGGCACCCAACAACTACACCGCCGCCCCAATGGGGTGCTTACTCCACCGTCACGCTCTTGGCGAGGTTGCGGGGCTTGTCGACGTCGTGGCCGCGGAGTACGGCGGCGTGGTACGCCATGAGTTGAAGGGGAATCACGGTAAGCATTGGGCTGAGGGGCTCGGGGATATCGGGGACGTAGAGGACATCCTCGGCGTACTTCTTGATGTTCTCATCGCCCTCGGTGGCGACGGCGATGACGTGGCCGCCGCGGGCGCGGACCTCCTGGATGTTGCTCATGACCTTGTCGTACTGGCGGCCGCGGTTGGCGATGAAGACGGCGGGCATTCCATCGCTGATGAGGGCGATGGGGCCGTGCTTCATTTCGGCGGCGGGCATGCCCTCGGCGTGGATGTACGAAATTTCCTTGAGCTTGAGGGCGCCTTCCAGGGCGGTGGGGTAGTTGTAGCCGCGCCCGAGGAAGAGCCAGTTCTCGCGGTCGACGTACTTCTCGGTGACGCGCCGGATGACATCGTCCTGTGCGAGGACTTGCTCGATCTTGTCGGGGACGGTGTCCAGGGCGCGGAGCAGGTCGCCGCACTGGTCGGGAGACATGTAGCGGCGGCGGGCGAGGAAGAGCGTGATGAGCGTGAGCACGGCGACCTGACCGGTGAAGGCCTTGGTGGAGGCCACGCCGATTTCGGGGCCCACGCGGAGGTAGACGCCGGCGTCTGTGCCGCGAGAGATGGAGGAGCCCACGACGTTGATCACGCCCAGGGCCAGGGCCCCGCGGTCCTTGGCTTCTTGGAGAGCGGCGAAGGTGTCGGCGGTTTCGCCCGACTGGCTGACAGCGACGACGATGGTGCCGTCTTCGATGATGGGGTTGCGGTAGCGGAACTCGCTGGCGTACTCGGCGACGGCGGGGATCTTGGCGAGGTCTTCAAGGAGGTACTCGCCGATCATCGCGGCGTGGAGTGCGGTGCCCTGGGCGACGAGGGAGATGCGGCGGGCCTTGGTGAGTTCCTTGGCGAAGTTGGAGAGGCCTCCCAGGACGACGCGGCCATCGCCGGCTTCGAAGCGGCCCCGGAAGCAGTTGCGCAGGGCCTTGGGCTGCTCGAAGATCTCCTTCTGCATGAAGTGCTGGTAGCCGCCGAGTTCGATTTCCTGGAGTTCCAGTTCGAGCTGCTCGACCTTGGGCGTTACGGGAACGTTGTGGATGGTGGAAGTGCGGAAGCCCTTGGGGGTGATCTTGACGACGTTGTAGTCGTCGAGGCTGAAGGCCTGGGTGGTGTGGGAGACGATTGCAGAGGCATCGGAGGCGACGATGTACTCGCCGGCGCCGACACCGACCATGAGCGGGCTGCCCTTGCGGGCGATGACCAGGGTGTCGGGCTCCTGCTCGCAGATGACGGCGATGGCGTAGGCCCCTGTAACTTCCTTGAGGGCGGCCTGGACGGCGGCCTCGAGGTCGATGCCTTCCTGCGGGGCGTAGAGCTCACCGATGAGCATGGCGAGGACTTCGGTGTCGGTCTGGCTCTTAAACGTGTGGCCTTTTTCCTCGAGGTAGGTCTTGAGGGAGGCGTAGTTCTCAATGATACCGTTGTGGATGATCGAGATGCCGGCGCGGTCGTCGCAGTGCGGGTGGGCGTTGACTTCGGTGACGCCGCCGTGGGTGGCCCAGCGGGTATGGGCAAGGCCGATCTTGCCCTGGAAGCCGCCGATGGATTCGAGCTTGTCTTCCAGGTTGCTGACGCGCCCGACGGCGCGGATGGTCTTGAGTTTGCCATCCTCGATGACGGCCATCCCGGCCGAGTCATAGCCCCGGTATTCGAGCCGCTTGAGACCCTCGAGGAGGAGGTTCTGGCAGGGTTTGTTGCCGACGTAGGCGACTATTCCGCACATGCTGACGCTTCCCTCGGGTTGGAACCCCCAGAAGCAGGGGGTCGGTGAGTTGCGGAGAACTGTATGACAGTCCGAGAACCCTTCCCGGAGTTGGATCGGAAAGGGGGGCCAGTCCCGGAACTGCATACTGATCGGCTTGGAGTGCGGTTCGGGTTGGGCTCCGGCGGCAAACATCCGGAACTGGGACCTGAATCAGGCCCCGGGTGCGTTTCGGGTGTGGTCTGGGGCCGCGGCGGGCGGTGGCGCGAGCACCGCACGCGCGCGAATCATTGCGTCATCCAGGTTCTCGAAGATGTTTTCGAGACCAACTTTCTCGTCGAATCCGACCTTGGTGAAGTGGAAGAGGGGCTGGGCGTGGACACCGCCCAAGAGGAGGAGCGTGCCCTGGCGGCGGCACTTGTCGAGGAACTCCTCGAGGGCGTGCAGGCCGGTGGCGTCGATGTGGGGGACGCGGCGCATGCGGAGGATGAAGACCTTTGGCGGCCGCTCCATGGAGGTGAGCGTGTCTTTCAGTCGGTCGGCGACGCCGAAGAAGAAAGGGCCGTCGATTTCATAAATCTCAACCCCGTGCGGGACGCTGACGCGGTCGAGGTTGCGTGGGTCTTTGGGGTCTTCGACCTCGGGGCTGTCGCCGTTCTGGAACTCGCGCTTGAGCGCGCTGATGTTGGAAACCTGGGCCATCTGCTTCATGAAGAGCATCGAAGCCAGCACCATTCCCACACCCACGGCAATGGTGAGGTCCGTGAAGACCGTGAGACCAAAGGTGGTGAGGAGGACCAGTACATCGGACCGGGGGGTGCGGAGCAGGGAGCGGAAGTGGTCCACCTCGCTGATGTTCCAGGCGACGATCAGCAGCACTGCGGCGAGGGCGGGGAGGGGTACGGCGCTGGCGAGGGGGGCCAACGCAAGCATGAAGACCAGGAGGAAGACGGCGTGCATGATGCCGGCGACCGGGGTCTTGCCGCCGGACTTGATGTTCGCGACGGTGCGGGCGATGGCGCCGGTCGCGGGGACGCCGAAAAAGAAGACCGAGCCGATGTTGGCGAGGCCCTGGCCGATGAGCTCCTGGTCTGACTTGTGGCGGTGACCCGTCATGCCGTCCGCGACCACAGCGGAGAGCAGGCTCTCGATGGCGCACAGGACGGCGATGGTCGTGGCGGCGGGGATGAGCTCGCCGATGAGCGCGAAGTCGATGCTGGGCATGTGCGGCGCCGGCAGGCGGCTTGGGATCCCCCCGAAGCGCGATCCGATGGTGTCGACGGGCAGGTTGAAGAGTTTGACGGCGGCGGCGGCGAGGACGACGGCGACGATGGCCCCGGGGATGCGCGGCAGGAGCCTGCGGAGCAGGATCAGGACCGCGAGCGAGCCCGCGGCGACGGCGGTGGCGTGCCAGTTGATGGTGTGGGCCTGTCGCAGGAGCAGCGCGAGCTTGGGGACGAACTCGGGAGGGATGGATACCGTCGCGCCCTCGGGCGTGAGGATGGTGAGGCCGAAGAAGTCTTTGAGTTGAGAGGCGACGATGGTGACGGCGATGCCGGCGGTGAATCCGGTGGTGACCGGGTAGGGAATGAACTTGATCATCGCCCCAAACCGGAACACGCCCATCAGGATGACGATAACCCCGGCCATGAGCGTCGCGGTGGCGAGGCCCTGATAGCCGTGCTCGTGGGCGATGGCGGCAACGATGGGGATGAACGCCGCGGTGGGGCCGCCGATCTGCACACGGCTACCTCCGAAGGCGGAGATGAGGAAGCCGGCGACGACGGCGGTGTAGAGGCCCATCGCGGGAGGGCTAAGCCAGGCGTGCTGGGACTTGAGCGTGTCGGCGATATCCTGCGGGATCGAAGCGATGCCCAGGGCCATCGCGAGGGGCAGGGCGATGATGGCGACGGTGAGGCCGGCGGCCAGGTCGTGGAAGAACTTGTGCAGCGAGTAGCCCTCTCGCAGGCTGGTCAGCAGCATCGGTTCGAAGTGGCGCACGTGAACCCCCAGACGCTCCGGCACGCAACGCGACGGTAGGTGTGAGCACGGGTGGTTGTGAAGGGCTGTCGTGCGAATTGCGGACCGCGGCTATTGCGGCGGCGGCTTGGGCGCCTTGCCGGTGATGTCGAGCGGGGACGGCGATTGCGGGCTTGTGGGTGGCGCACTGGAAGCGGGGGGCGCGGGGGGTGGTGGGGCGGGCGGCGGCGGATTCACGGTTGGGGGAGCGGTTGCAACTCCTTGAGGTTTCGTCGGCACAACGGCCGCGGTGGCGCTTGGGCTTGTGGGTGCGCCGGTCGCGAGAGCGGGCTCTTTCATCATGACCTGCCGCTGCATCAGGACCCAGAGCCCATCGATGGCGTCCTTGTCGGTCTTGGGTTCACCATTGATGAAGGTGCGAACGCGGACGCGGCTGCGGGCATCTGAGATTGGTTCCACCTGAAGACAGACCGTCAGGAAGGAGTCCATATTGGGGTAGCGCTCGGCGTACCCCGAGCCGCTGTTTGACATCAGGCTCAACGTGACCCACACAGCGTTTCGCACGGTGACCAGTGCGGCGGTGCCGACCTGGCTGGCGGTGTTCTTCTGCGTCCTGGTCCCCGTCAGGAGGCCGGCATCACGGTCGGACATGCGGATGGTGTACCCCGAATCAAAGAGAGCGCCGGAGGCGGCGGAGTAGGCCGCTTCGACCCCGGCATCGACCTCGCGGGACTCGATGGCGTTCAGTTGGGCTTGGGAATAGGAAGGACGGCCCCCGCCGCACCCGGCGAAGAGCGGGACAAGGAGGCAGAGGATGAGGGCTGGGATTCTCATGGGGTGTCTACAGGGGCGGAGCCCGGATCAGTTCTTTGGCGGTTCCCTCATCATCACCTGTCGCTGCATGAGCAGCCAGATGCGGTCGACTTCTTCCTTGTCGGTCTGGGCGACGCCGTCGATGGATGTCTTGATGCGGACGGTGCAGCGGGCCGGGCTGAGTTCGCGGACGTGGATGGACATCCTGAACATGGTGTTGGGGATGTCGGCGTTGAGCAGGGCGCGGTTGGCGGAGCGGTCGATCTGCTTCTCACCGGTGAGCAGGCCGCCGGCGTGGTCGGACATGCCGATGATGTACCCGGCGTCGAACAGCGCGCTGGAGGCGGCGCGGAACGTGGCGCTTCGCGGGGCGTCGACCTCCCTGGTTTCGATGGTGTTCATCTGCGCCTGGCTGTAGGCGGGACCGGAGGGGGCAATGCACCCGGAAAGCAGGTAAGCCGCCGTCGGTAGGCCGACTGCGACGAGGGGTGAGAGCGAGGTTCTTCGGCTGAATCGCTTCATGGTTCTTTCTGCTCGCCGGGTTGGCCGGGCATCAACTGCTGCTCGAACATGGTCCAGAACTGGAGATCGACCATCGGCTCAGAACGGACCTCGGTCGTCCGGGCGGTCACGGGCTTGACCTGGAGCGTCAGAGAGTTCCCGCGGCCCTGTTCGCCCCGGATGAGGCCGGCGCGACGGTCAGACATCGCGATTGTGTAGCCATGGTCCAGAAGGGTTGCAGCCGCGGCGGCAAAGGCGTGCTCCTGATCTGCATCAAAGGTTCGCGTAGCGAACTCCGGCGCATCGAGCGTGGGCGGTTGGGGGGCTGCGCAACCGAAGGCAAGGAGGGTCGCGCCCAGCAAGGCGGGACCGATGAGCGCGGGCGAACAGCGGGTCATGGCGCTCCGCCGCTTGGTTCATAGAGAGTCTGGCGACGGTCGAGCAGTTGGAAAAACTCCGAAAGCGCCTGCTCGTCCAACGCTGATTCGCCGTTCACGAGAGTGTTCGCGCGCACGGTACTGCGATTACCTTCGCCATCGATCCTGATGGAGAGCGTGACGTGGTGCGGCTGGGGGAAGAACACCCTGCGGTTCGCGCCGGTCCGGGTCCCGCTGAGATTGCCGCCCCGCCTGTCGGAGGACATGATCTGGTAGTGGGCGTCCAGCATGGTGTGCACGGCGGCGTCAAAGGCGGCATCCGGGGTTGCCATGACATCACGCGTGGTGAGGGCGGTGAGTTGGGTTTGCGAGTAGTTAGGGCGCGGGGAGGAGCAACCCACAGCGCAAGAAACGGCCGCGACCGCGAGTACAAAGGCCGCGGGCGGCGATCGCGTTGGGAGGGTTGCGCGTATCGGGCGCGGGGGGGCATGCGGGTACTCAGTACTTGATGGAGGAGAGCCGGTACTCGGAAACAATGTCCTGGGCATCGAAGTAAAGGACCAGCATGGTCGAGCGCGAGGAAGAGCGGGTGCTGTTGTTGCGCGAGCCGGCGACTATGACCCACAGGAAGTCAGAGTGTGAGTCAAAGTCGTAACTGGTCTTGTCGTAGGTCCAGACGTCCCGCCCATCTTTATAGGTGAGCAGGTCGGGAGGGCCGAAGACCTCGCGAATCTCATCCTGCGTGGTCTTGCCCTCTTCGATCTTGAGTTTGACCATGCCGGGAGTGAGGTTGCCGGGCGCGGCATCGTCGCTGTCGCGCCGGGTGGGGTTGCAGGCGGTGAGGACCGCGAGCAGGGTCGAAGCGACGACCACGGCGGTGGTTGGAAGGGCTTTGGGGCTGTTCATGTGCGGTCCCTTTGTCATTGGATTAGTGAATGCTAACTGATTGTAGCCCGTACTGTCAACCCCGCCGAAGCCCCATGTGCTTGAGCATGCCGCGACGGATGTCTATCCTCGTCGAGTTTGCGCGTGCGTCCCTTTTCCATGTTGCCTGACTTTGCCCGACCCCCATTGAATCCCGTACGGAATACAGATGCCAAGACGCACCGATATCAAGACCATCCTGATCCTGGGCAGCGGGCCGATTGTCATCGGGCAGGGGTGCGAGTTTGACTACAGCGGGACGCAGGCGTGCAAGGCGCTGAAGGCCGAGGGTTACCGGATTGTTCTGGTGAACAGCAACCCGGCGACGATCATGACCGACCCGGCGTTTTCCGACAGGACGTACATCGAGCCGATCACGCCCGAGGCGGTGCGGAAGGTCATTATCAAAGAGGCCGGGACGGGAGCGCGGATCGACGCGATCCTGCCGACGCTGGGCGGTCAGACCGCCTTGAACTGCGCCTGCAAGCTATTCGACGATGGCACGCTGAAGGAGTTCGGCATCGAGATGATCGGTGCGAACCGAGAGGTGATCCACCGCGCCGAGGACCGCCAAGCCTTCAAGGACATCTGCGAAGGCATTGGACTCAGGCTTCCCAAGGCGAAGGTCGTCACCACGCTGGAAGACGGGTTGGCGTTTGTCGATGAGATCGGCCTGCCGGCGATCATCCGACCCGCCTTCACGCTGGGGGGAACGGGCGGTGGAATCGCTTACAACAAGGACGAGTTCCGGGAGATTATGACCCGCGGGCTGGCGGCCTCGATGATCGGCCAGGTGCAGATCGATCAGTCGGTGATCGGATGGAAGGAGTTTGAACTGGAGGTTGTCCGCGACAAGAAGGACAACTGCATCATCGTGTGCGGAGTCGAGAACATCGACCCCATGGGGGTGCACACGGGCGACTCCATCACGGTGGCGCCGATCCTGACGCTGACGGACAAGGAATACCAGGCGATGCGGGACGCCGCGCTCGCGATCATGCGGGCGGTGGGCGTCGAGACCGGCGGCAGCAATGTGCAGTTTGCCGTCAATCCGAACCCCACGCCCGGCCCGGATGGCAAGAAGCCATTTGAAATGGTGGTGGTGGAAATGAACCCGCGGGTCTCGCGGAGTTCCGCCCTGGCGAGCAAGGCGACGGGGTTCCCCATCGCGAAGATCGCGGCCAAACTGGCCGTTGGTTACACGCTGGACGAGTTGCGCAACGACATCACCGGGACCACCAGCGCGTGCTTTGAGCCCACGATTGACTACATCGTCACCAAGATGCCGCGGTGGACGTTTGAGAAGTTCCCGGAGGCCGATGAAACGCTCACGACCCAGATGAAGAGCGTCGGCGAGGCGATGGCGATCGGGCGAACCTTCAAGGAGAGCCTGCAGAAGGTCATCCGTTCGATGGATGTGAAGCGCTACGGGCTTGGGCTTGATCGCAACGACAAGTGGCTGGAGGCGATGCGGGCGGTAGAGAGCCAGCAACTGGTGCTGGACATCAGCCCCGGGGCGGCGCCCGGAACCGGGAGCGTCTCCGAGACGGGGTTACGAACAGCCGACGGGCAGCCCATCGAGTGGCCGATCCCGCTGGAAAAACTGTCTCGAAAACTGGCGGTGCCCAGCCAGGGTCGGCTTTACTACGTGCGGTACGCCTTCAAGATGGGTTGGACCGTGGAGCGGGTGAACGCGCTCACGAACATCGACCCGTTCTTCCTGGACCAGATCAAGCAGTTGGTTGAGTTTGAGGATGTGCTGTGTGATTACAAGCGGCTGGAGGATGTGCCGCGGGAGGTGCTGTTTGAGGCCAAGCAACTCGGGTACTCCGATGCGCAGTTGGCGAACCTGTACCTGGGAAAGCTGAATACCGATTCGATTCTTGAGGTCCGGGCCCACCGCAAGGGAGAGGGTATCGAACCGGTTTACAAGCTCGTCGACACGTGCGCGGCGGAGTTTGAAGCGATCACTCCGTATTACTACAGCACGTACGAGGCTGGGTATGTGGCGGGAGATGCGAGCGCCGATGGTGCGGTGCAAGGCGAAGCACCCGCCGCGGAGCGGCGGGCCACCCGGCAGGCCACACGGCTGAGCGCGCTGGCTGCGCAGGATGAGGTCCGGATTACGGACAAGGAGAAGGTCATCATCCTGGGCGGTGGACCCAACCGCATCGGGCAGGGCATTGAGTTTGACTACTGCTGCTGCCATGCCGCGTTTGGCGCGAGGGAACTGGGGTTTGAGTCGGTGATGATCAACTCCAACCCCGAGACAGTTTCGACGGACTACGACACGAGCGACCTGCTGTTCTTTGAACCGCTTACGTTGGAAGATGTCCTGAACGTCGTGGAACGCCTGAGCCGGGGCCGGGCGGAATCAACGCTGGCCGCCGGGCTGCCGGAAGAGTTGAGTGAATCGTGCATTTATCCCGAGGGGCTGGAGATGCTGGGCTTCCCGACGGGGGCGATCGACGGCGCGGCCGACTTGCGAGATGCGCTGGGCGGGACGTTGGCAGCGCAGGGGGTTGCGAAGGCGCGCGGAGTATGGAGCGCGTATGGAGCGCCGGGATCGGGTTGGTCGCACTCCTTTACGTTTGTCGATCAGGCTGAGCAGCGCTGGGAACTTAGGGCTGAGTGGAACGAGTCCTGGAGGGTTACTGACATCCGCAAGGATGAACGGGCTAACCCCTGGGATCACGAGGAAGAAGGGGCACGGGGTGTTGTCACCAGGCGGCTTGCCGACATGGAGCGCGACCCAACGATCAACCGCCTCCGCGGCCTGATCGTGCAGTTTGGCGGGCAGACACCGCTGAACCTGGCGCACGGCCTGGTGCAGGCGGGCGCGCCGATCATCGGGACTTCGGTGGACTCGATCGACCTGGCGGAGGACCGCGACCAGTTTGATGCGCTGCTGGAGCGCCTGGGGCTGGCCCGCCCGCCCTCGGGGATCGCGCGGTCGCTCGAAGACGCCGTGCGCGAGGCGGAGCGGATCGGGTACCCGGTGCTGATCCGGCCGAGTTACGTGCTGGGCGGGCGCGGCATGGAAGTCTGCCAGGATGAGGGGGCGCTGCGGTCGTTCATCACCACCGCGCTCGAGTCGGCGGGGCTGGATGATTCGCCGGTGCTCATTGATAAGTTTCTGGATGGTGCGATCGAGGTGGATGTGGATGTGGTGGCGGACTTTGAGCCGACCCACGCCCCCACCACCGAAACGGCAATCAACGCCGCGGCGGTGACGGTTCGCCGCCAGGCCCTTGTCTGCGGTGTGCTGGAGCAGATTGAACAGGCGGGCATTCACTCGGGCGACTCGGCATGCACGCTGCCGCCCGCATCGCTGGCGCCGCAGATGGTGGAGCGCATCGAAGCGCTGGCGCGGCAGATCGCGAAGGAACTGAGTGTCTGCGGGCTGATGAACATTCAGTTGGCCGTCAAGAACGACCAGATCTTCATCATCGAGGTCAACCCCCGGGCCTCGCGCACGGTGCCGTTTGTCTCCAAGGCGACGCACGTGCCGTGGCCGGCGATCGCGGCGAAGGTGATGATGGGGGAGACGCTGGAGGGGCTGGGGGCGAAGGAGAAGCGCCTGACGAGCTGCTGGGCGGTGAAGGAATCTGTCTTCCCGTTCAACAAGTTCCCGGGTGTGGATGTGGTGCTGGGGCCGGAGATGCGCTCTACCGGCGAGGTCATGGGAATAGACACCAGCCTGCCGATTGCGTTTGCCAAGAGTCAACTCGCAGGGGGCGCGCAACTGCCCATCGACCCGGCCAAGGGCGGAGTGTTTATCTCGGTGCGCGAGGGCGACCGCGAGGCGATCGTCGAGCCGGCGCGCCTGCTGATGGCGATGGGGTTCAAGGTGTACGCGACGGGGGGATTGGCAGCCCACTTGCGCGAGCATGCGCTTTCGCCCATCGTGCTGCAGAAAATCGCGGCGGGCGCCCGCCCCAACGTGCTGGACCTGATGGCCAACGGCGAGATCGCGCTGGTGATCAATACGCCGACGCGCACGGGCTGGCAGACCGATGAGGGGCGCATCCGCTCGACGGCGGTGCGGCTGAACATCCCGATGATCACGACGTGCACCGCGGCGGTGGCCGCGGTGCGGGCGATCCAGGCCATGCGCAGCCGCGACTGGGATGTGGCGGCGCTGCAGGATTATGAGAAGTTGATGGAGGAGCAGGGGGCGGTGATTGTGGAGCCGGGAGTTGGAGTGAAGAGGGAGGCGCAGGGGGCGAGGTAGGGGCGAGCCACCCGGGGGAATCAGGTCTTTGACAAGAGCGCGGCGGTAAACATCTTCCCCGTGCTGTCCCGCTCCCACGTCCAGCTCCTGCCGTGCTTGGACTCGTAGAATTCCCACAGTTCAAACCAGTAGCTGCGGAAGGCGTGGTCGCCGAAGGGGGCGTAGTGGCGGTGCACCTGCTTCATCACGTGGGCGGAGGTGCCCTTGTAGCCCAGCAGCGTGCGGCCGTGGCGGACTGATTCGGTGTCGAGCGGGAGGCGGCGGTAACGGCCCATCAACTGCATGATGTTGGCCGCGGCGTAGGGGCCGATGCCGGGGAGGTCGATCAGGAACTCGAAGACGGCCTCATCGGGCGTGGCGGGGTCTTCGAGCCAGGATTGATCGATGCCGCCGCACTTTGGGGCGATTGAGAAGAGACGGGCGAGCTGAACGATGCGGGCATCGCGGTAGCCGACGCGGCAGCGGGCGCGGAGGGTCTGCGAGCGGGTCCGGGCGATCTTCGCGGCGGAGGGGAACGAGAAGGCTGTGCCTTCGGGGCCTTCGACGACGTCGCCGAGGGTTTCGCACAGGCGGCGGTTCATGTTGACTGTGTTGGGCCAACTGACGTTGCAACTGGTGACGGTCTTGATGACGTCCTCAAAGAGCGTGGGGGAACGCATGAGGCGGGCGCGGCCGAGGCGCTTCCAGCGGGGGTCGAGGCTGTGGAAGGCGCGGATGTTCTCGCTTGTGTCATCGAGCCGGAGCATGCGGGTGAGCTGGTGGACCGCTTCGTTTCGCTCAGCCTTGGTGAGGGCGCGCCCGAGTTGCACGGCGATGGGGGTGCCGCGTCCGTTGGGCTGGGTGACTTCGATGTGGACGGGTCCGCCGGAGAGTGAGAGCACGCGGCTGAAGAGTTGGCGGCGGGGGTCCCAGTGGTTGGGGAAGAGGAGGAAGTAGCCGTAGGAGCAGAAATCGCGCTTCAGGAGGTAGTCGGCGGGGGCGGGGAGGGTGAGGCGGGGCATGGGATACGAGTTTAGAGGTTGAACGCCGCGTTCATCCACGTTGTTGGTTGTCGGCACTGGTGTCAGAGCCCACCAGTGGCACCCGGATTTCTAACGGCGCAGGGTGGGGAGTGGGAAGCAAAGGGCGGCGAGGTTGACGCAGAGGCGGTCGGAGAGGCGGGCGTAGGCGGGGTAGTTCTTGTCGGCCTGGGCGGCGACATCGCCGGGGGTCATGCCGTTGGCTTCGAGCTCTTTCCTGCTCGCGGAGGTCAGGGCGTCGATGAGCGGCCGGTCGCACTCGAAGTGGAAGAGGAAGCCGAAGGTGCGGAGGCCGACGCGGTACGCCTGGACCTTGCAGGTTTCGGAACCGGCGAGGACCGAGCAGTCGGGCGGGGTTTTCTTGACTTCCTGGCCGCAACTGAAGTACTGCGGGTGTTCCCACGGAAGGCCAGCGAGGACCGGCTCGACCTGGCCCACAGTGTTGAGCCTGGCGGGGTAGAAGCCGATGGCGGGTTTTTCGCGCGGGCCGACTTCACCACCCAGGGCGTGGGCGATGAGTTGCCCGCCCAGGCAGATGCCGATGATGGGGAGTTGGGCCTTGTGGGCCGCCCTGATGAACTCGGCTTCGGCCTGCATCCAGGAAAGCGAGGCGATGTCGGTGACGTTGGCCGGGCCGCCGAGGATGATGACGCCCTCGACGTTGTCAAGGTCGGGTGGAACGCCCTTGGTGCGGGGACCGGGCGGGAGGTCGGCGCGGCGGATGTCGAGCGTGTAGCCGTGGTCGCGGAGGGTCATGCCGAGGCGGCCGGGGGTGCCGATGTCGGAGTGTTGGAAGACGATGATGGGCATCGGGGGAGTCCTGGGTCCTGAAAGGTCCTGGGTCCTGGGTCCGAAGACAAATCAGAGCCGGACCATGTTCACGTACTCATCGTATCGCTTCTGAAGCTCGGGTTTTTTCAGCGTTGTCAGGCGCTCGAGGCTGAAGGCTTCGATGTTGAAACTCGCCACGATGGTGCCGTGGACGAGGGCGCGGCGGATGGCGTCGAAGGAGGTGGCTTCTTCGTGGGTCTTGACGCCGGAAGCGGCGAGGGAGCCCATCATGCCGCCCGCGAAACTGTCGCCCGCGCCGGTGGGGTCTACGACTTTTTCCGCGGGGTACGCCGGGAGGGCGGCGATGCCTTCGCGGTGGATCAGGATCGCGCCGTGCTCACCCTTCTTGACGACTACGAACCGGGGGCCCATTTCGAGGATGTGCCTGCCCGCGGTGACGCTGTTGGCCTTGCCCGTGAGCAACTCCGCCTCGTCATAGTTGAGCACCAGCCCATCCACCTGCCGCAGCAGGACCAGGAGTTCGCCCTTGGCGATGTTGATCCACAGGTCCATGGTGTCGGCCACGGTGAGGATACGCTTGGGGAGTTGCGTGATCATGCCCGCCTGGACGCCGGGGTGCGTGTTGGCGAGAAACACAAACCTGGAGTCTGCGTAGGCCGCGGGGACCTTGGGCGGGGCCTCGGCGAGGACGCCGAGTTCCGTGAAGAGCGTCTCGCGGTTGTTCATGTTGGCGTGGTACTTGCCGCCCCAGGCGAAAGTCTTCGAGCCCTTGCGGGTCTCGAGGCCTGCCAGGTCGATCGCCGGAAACTTGGAGAAGACCGCGCGGTGCTCGGGAGGGAAGTCGTCCCCCACCGCTGCTACGAGCCGGACGGGGCCGTAGAGCGAAGCCGCGGCGGAGAAGTACGTCCCCGAGCCTCCGAGAATCTTCTCGGCCTGGCCGGTGGGGGTGTAGACGGTGTCGATCCCGATGGTTCCGGTGACGATGAGTGACATAGGGGCGGAGTGTAGGAATGCCGGTTGCGGCGCGAATGAGTCCGTCCCCATCCCAGCGGGAGGGGTAGATTCGTTCGTTGCCGAAACGGCGGCGATCATCGAACACTTCGGGCACCTTGCAAACCCACCCCCCAGCCCCCTCCCTCTGGGAGGGGGAGCATGCCCCCGCACCAACCCGATCCACCCCGCTCAATGGCTGGTGTTCGCCTTGATTCGCTGGTAGAGCACATCGACAATCTGGCTTTCGGGCCCTTCGGGCGTGGGATAAAAGACCTCGCAGCGAAAGGCATCGGGACCGTCGAACGTGTAGACGACGCGGTAGTTGATGATCTGCGCGTTGGCCGCGGCGGTGGTGAACCAGTCCAGTTCAATCTTGCCGGGGACGAGGACACGGGCCTCGCCCTCAGTGTAATCACCCATCTCGTTGATGTTGCGGACCTTGATGGTGCCGGACGCCGGGTCGCGAGCAAAGAGGGTGTGGCTGTGCTGGTGGAGAGCCTTCTCATCGCCCAGGTGTCCAATGGCGATCAGGAGCCTGCCGTCGAAGGACTCGGTGACGGTGGTGGTGCCGCGGAAGGTGGCGCCGTCCGGGCGAGCCTTGGAGAACTCCCAATCGCCGATGAGGGCGCGGAGGGCCTTTTGCGTTTCATTGACCTTCTGCTCGGCCTCGGCGGTCGCGTAGAGCTTGCGTATGTGCTCGAGGGTCTGGGCGTTTCCCTTGTCAAAGATGCTGTAGGCCTCATCCCACAGCCCACCGGTGCCGAAGCCCATGCCGGAGATGGTGATGCGCGTCCGTGATGGGGCCAGGGGTTCAAAGCGGATGACGTTCCACCCTGTGGTGCACAGGAGTTTGATGGACTCGGGCGCGTTTGCCGGCGCGATGGGCTTGATTGTGACCATCCGGCCGGGCTCGAAGGCAAGGATGGTGTTGCCGATGGTGCCGCCGTCGCCGAGGACTCCCTTAGGGTTGTAGTTGGTTCGGATCAACCCGCCGATGCGGAAGTCAACTTCGGCCAGGGCGACACCCCAGTGCTTCTTGATGCCCTCGGCGTTGGTGAAGCCGGTGTAAAGCACTTCGGAGGGGGCGTTGATCACGGCCGAGTGCTGGAGGATGCGGCCGGCGCCGGTGGGGGCGACTTCCTTTGTGGCGGTCGGGGTGGGCTGCTGCGCGAGCGCGAACGGAGGGGATGCAAGGGCGAGAACCGCGGCAAGAACGAACCTGGTGGACATGGCATGGCTCCAAGGAATGGTCGGAAGGAAGTGCGTGAAACCGTGTCAAACGGGGGCTGATTGCCAAGCGCCGATGATGGCGCCGGCGGTCAGCAGATAAACAAGTTGGCAGGAGGTATCGAGGACGAATGCGGACATGGGCTTGTCCGACGCGATGTGGTTGCTGAGCGAGAGGGCGGCCCCTCCCGCCGCGGTCGTCACGCCCGCACCCCGGGCAAGGATGGCGAGGGCCGCGGCGAGGACGGCGTAGGCGGCGAGCATGACGCCGAAAAAGACCGGCGGCGGGCGCGAGGCGCGGATTTCTTTGAGTTTCTCATCGGAGTACCCGTTGAGGCGCTGCCAGAGTTTGGCGAAAGCCGCGCCGTACCAGATGCCCCCGATCATGAAGATCGTGAGGGCGGACACGATAACGGCGAGCCAGTTGACATGTTCAAACGCGATGTCGGGCATGGGTTACCTCCGGGTTTCGGGTTTTCGACGCGCGGGTTGGCCGGCGTCTTGGAGCAGGCAGTCGAAGTAGGCGCGGAGTTGGGCGACGGATGCATCAAACGGGGCGGGGGACCCGGCGGCGCGGGCCTGCATGATCCCGCCCTCCATGACGGTGAGGATGAACTGGGCGAGTTGGGCGCGGTCCACAGACTTGGGCAGGCGGTCGCCCGCATCGTCCAGCCAGCCCTTGACCCTGGCGACCCAGCCATCGAAGTTCTGCGAGACCAGGGACCGCACCTGTGGGCTGTTGTCGCCCGCCTCCAGGGCCAGGTTGCCGATCGGGCAGCCCATGAAGAAGTTGATGGGCGTCAGCCACTCGCGGTACTGCTGGAGGAGCGTAAAGACCCGTTCGATGGGGTCCTTGGTGCGGGCCTCCACCGGGTTGAGCACCACCGGGTGGAGCATCACGACGTAGCGCTCCAGCACCGCCGCGAGCAGGGCTTCTTTGCTGGGGTAGAGGTTGTACAAACTCCCGGCGTTGACCCGCGCCTCGCGGAGGATCGTGGAGATTCCGGTGGCGTTGTACCCCTGCTCGTGAAAGAGGCGGGCGGCGGCGTCGAGGATGCGGGACCTGGTTTCTTCAGCGGTCATGTGGCCGTTTCCAGTTGGTTGAACGTTCATTCAACCACACTGGACACGGAATGTCAAGCCGTGTGGGACAAAAAAGCCAACAACCGCCGTGCGCGCGGCGGGACCGGAGCATCGCGGCAGGGACCTGGGTACCGAGCCAAGGCGATGAGCGGCGCAGGGGTTGATTCGGCTGGGGTGGTGGGTCGCGACGCGGGTCGGGCTCAGGGTTCCGGGGAGGGTGGGGGCACAAGCCGCTTGATCTCGCCGGACTTGGTCTCGACGAGCACCTCGTCGGCCTCGTCGAGGAAGAGGCCGTGATCGACAACCCCGACCACGTGGTCGAGCTGCAAGGAGAGTTCTTCAACGTTGCGGTCGGGCAGACGCATGTCGAGGATGACGCCCCCGCCGTCGGACATGAAGACCTCCCCGTCGATGTTGCGGCGCACCACACCGCAGAGGCCCAGGTTGCGCAGGTGGGCGCGGATGGAGGCGATGCCGAAGGGGATGATCGTGACCGCGAGCAGAGCCCGCGACCCGAGCCGGCTGACGAGCTTCTCTTCGGTGGCCAGGTAGACGGACCGCTTGCAGACGTTCGCCACCAGACGCTGGCGTGTAATGGCCCCGTGACCGCCCTTGAGCATGCGCAGTTCGTGATCGACCTCATCGGCCCCGTCGAAGAGGTAATCGACGACCTCGATGTCGGCGAAGGGAACGGTGGGCAGCCCAAGTTCATGGGCGAGCGCTTCGGTGGCGGTGCTGGTGCAGACGCAATCGATGTCGAGTTTTTCCTGGCGGACTCGCTCGGCCAGGGCGCGGATGGCACGGGTGGCCGTGCGGCCGGTTCCCAGACCGACGATCATCCCCGACTGCACCTGCACGACGGCCGCCTGCGCGAGAGTATCACTGTGTGGCATGGTGGAAAGTCTCACTTCACTCATTCCTGGATCAGTCAAAGCGGATCCCCTGGGCTAGTTTCAGTTCGGCGCCGAAGTTGACGGTGCACGTCTGGCGGCGCATGTACGCCTTCCACGAATCAGAGCCCGACTCGCGCCCGCCGCCGGTCTCCTTCTCGCCCCCGAAGGCCCCGCCGATCTCCGCGCCGCTGGTGCCGATGTTGACGTTGGCGATGCCGCAGTCTGAGCCTGAGCCGGTGGGCGATAGGAACGCCTCGGCGGTGCGCAGGCTGTCGGTGAAGATCGCGGAAGAAAGGCCCTGCACGACGGAGTTGTTCATCGCGATGGCCTCCCCCACTTCCTTGAAGGAGAAGATGTAGAGGATGGGGGCGAAGGTCTCTTCCATGGCGATGGGGAGGTCGTTGGACCGGGGTGCACGAATAATCGTCGGCTCGACAAAGTGACCGGGCAGACCATCGACCCTGGCCTTCGAGCCGCCGCAGACCACCTGGCCCCCCTGTTGCTTTGCGGCCGCGACGGCCGCCAGGAAGCCCTCGACCGCCCGAGCGGTGATGAGCGGACCGACGAGCGTGCGCTCATCGGCGGGGTTTCCAATGCGGATGGACTTGTAGGCGGCGGCGAGACGGCCCACCACATCATCGACGATGGACTCGTGCACGATAAGGCGGCGGGTGGAGGTGCAGCGCTGGCCGGCGGTGCCCACGGCGGCAAAGACGACCGCGCGGATGGCCAGGTCGAGGTTGACATCCTTGCTGAGAATGACGGCGTTGTTGCCGCCCAACTCCAGGAGCGATCGGCCCAGGCGCGCGGCGACCACCTGGCCCACGCGCGTACCCATGCGCGTCGAGCCGGTCGCGGAGATGAGCGGGAGGCGGCGGTCGGCGATGAACCGCTCACCGATGGCGTCGTCGGTGCCGATGACTAGCGGGAAGATGCCGGGGTGGCCCATGTCGGTGGCAACGCGCTCAGCGATCCGTGTGCTCGCCAGGGCCGTCAGCGGCGCCAGCAGGCTGGGCTTCCAGATCGTGACGTCCCCGCACACGGCCGCGAGCATCGCGTTCCACGCCCAGACGGCGTTGGGGAAGTTGAAGGCCGAGATGACGCCGATGGGCCCCAGGGGCAGCCACTGCTCAAACATCCGGTGCTGGGGGCGCTCGCTGGGCATCGTGAGGCCGTACAACTGGCGCGAGAGGCCAACGGCATAGTCGGCGATGTCGATGGTTTCCTGGACCTCGCCCAGCCCTTCTTGCAGGATCTTGCCGACCTCCTGGGTAATGAGTTGGCCCAGGGCGGGCTTGTGCCGGCGAAACTCCTCACCGATGGCACGGACCACCAGGCCGCGCGCGGGGGCGGGGACTTCTCGCCAGCGCTGAAACGTTTCAACCGAGGCCGCGACGGTGCGCTCGTATGAAGCCGGATCATCCAATCGAACGGCGGCGATGGGCTCACCCGTCGCGGGGTTTACACTCGTAACGCTGTCGGGCGATCCGGGTGGAACCAAACGCGGGTCGGAAGTCAGTCCAAGCTCGGCCAGCACACTTGTCGGCATCGTTGTGAGTCTAGGCTTTGGCTTGCCGTGCGGAACCCGCCGCTTCCCCCCGCGCCAGCCGGTGCCGACCTGACGGGACCGCCTCGGCGCGGCATCTCTGGCGGGGGGGTAGTTGATCAGGGCGGGTAACGGGGAACTGCACATGGCAATGGATGGAACGGTATCCCGGCGTGCGTTGGTGGCGGCGGTGCCGGCTCTCGGCGCGGCGGCTTTGCTGGGGTCGACTCCCGAAGCGCTGGCTGCCCGCTACGGCGCGGCGGAGGGAGAAACCCTGTGGTACGGGTTCCCGCGCCAGGACCAGAAGCTGGTGAGGGAAGTTGTCGGAGCGTCGCACCGCAGTGAGGCTCGGGTCCGGGAGTTGCTTGACCTGCACCCTGCGCTTGTGAACGCGTGGTGGGACTGGGGCTTTGGCGACTGGGAATCGCCCCTGGGCGCGGCGGCGCACACCGGGCAACGGGGGATCGCGGACTTGCTGTTGGAACGCGGCGCACGCGCCGACTTGTTTGCCGCGGCGATGTTGGGACAGCTCGAGACAGTGAAGGGATTCATCGCGGCGAGCCCTGGCGTTCAACGGACGCCGGGTCCGCACTTGATCCCGCTGCTTGCGCACGCGCGGGCGGGGGGCGAGCAAGCCGCGGCGGTAGCGGCTTATCTGGAGACACTGGGTGATGCCGGGAATACGCCCGCGTTGCAACCGCTCTCGGAAGAACAGCGGAGCGCGTACCTGGGGACCTACTCGTACGGCGCTGCGGATGCCGACCGGTTTGTGATCAAGCTGGACGATCGGCAGCGGCTCGTGTTTCAGAAAGACGAGGAAGGGTCGCGCCAGATCCATCACCTTGGCGCGCATGAGTTCTACCCGGCGGGCGTGTTCAGCGTGCGGTTGCGGTTTGATGCAAGGGATGGGCCGGCCGCGGCGGTTACGATCGTGGATCATGAGCCGGTGGTGACCGCAAAGAGGGTCTAATGGGACTCGGGGACCGGAAGGTCTCGTAGAAACTCCACCACCCGAGCCAGCGTGGGCGAGCGAGCATCTCTCACGTACGCACCGCTCACCGCGCACCCCACCGCGAGGCACTGGTCTAGTGACAGGCCGTGGACCTGTCCCAGGGCGAAACCGCCGTTGAAGTGGTCGCCCGCGCCGGTGGAGAGTTTGGGTGTCGAAGTAAAGGGGCCTTCAAACCAGGCTGAGTGGCCGCGGGCATCGACCGCTCCAGCGCCCTCTCGCGGGTGAATAACGACACAGTCCAGGGCGGTGAGTTCGCGGATGGCGGCGGCGCCGTGCTTCACGACGGACCCAAGCGTACCCATGCCACCTTCGGCAAAGGCATTGACACCGAGCACGGCCGAAAGCCGCTGCGCCTCCGAGAGGTTCAGGCCCAATGTGACGGGCGCGTGCTGGCTCACCTCACGCAGGATTGACAGCGCGCGGAGGATATCCGTATCAGTGCGCTTGGCGGGGTCGGCCAGATCGATGAAGAAGCGGCGCTGATCGGGCGCGGTCTTGGCCAGTCGCGGCAGCACATCGCGGCACAGGCCGCTCCAAATTCCCTCGACGCCCCCCATCATCACCCAGTTGACAATGCCGATGAGCGCGCAGGAGCCCACGAGGTCTAGGAGGGATTCGAGGCCCACGGTCGTTACCAGCATGTCCCACGTGATCGACTGCACGTTCGCGGGCTTGCCCAGCATGATCTTGCCGTCGTCAAACTCCAGGGCGTCCGTGTGCGCGGGCGGGGCCAGGGGGATGACAGCGCGGCAGCGGGCCTTGAGTTCCGCATAGAGCGGGTGCAGCTCGCGCGGGTTATCCTCACGCCCGACGGCACCGATGTACGTGACCGGCATCCCGAGTTGTCCGAGCGCCCCGGCGAGCAGCGGGCCGTTGCCGCCGAATCGCTCTTCCTTGACGACCAGTTCCATATTGGAACTCTTGCCGGCGGCGGAGGCGGCCCGAATCGCGAACTCCTGGATGGTGCGGAACCGCGAGTACCCGGCGGCGCTCATGTCGCGCCGTTGATCGACGACGTCGATGATGGCATCGATAAAGCCGTCAAAGCCGACGAGGGCGGGCTTGAGGCCGAAGCGCACCGCCCATTCGAGCGCGTCGGCCGCGGCGTCGGCGACTTGGGAGCGTTGCAAGTGATCGGGGGGGTTGGTCATGGGGTGTATTGCAGGCGTGCCGCGCGGGGCGGACAAGGGGGCAAGGATGTACCCATGAGGATTGTGGTAGCGACGTCCAACCCGCACAAGGTGGAAGAGATCCGGGCGGTCTTTGCCTCGGAGGGGAACACTGGTATCGAGCTTGTCGGCCTGGGCGACGTGACGGGCGCGCCGTTTAGGGAGCCGGACGAAGTCGGGAGCACGTTTGAGGAGAACGCCAGGATTAAGGCGGTGTCGTACGCCGCGCAAACGGGGGAGTTGTGCCTTGCGGATGACTCGGGGTTGGAGATTGATGGTCTGGGGGGCCGGCCCGGGGTGATCAGCAGCCACTACTGCACGGACGGACGCGAGACGGGGCTCAGCCGCGCCGAGCGGGATCGGCTGAATAACGAGCGGGTGATGCGGGAGTTGGAGGGGATGCCGGAGGCAAAGAGGGGTGCGAGGTTTGTGTGTGTGATGGTGGTGGCGGATGGAACAGGAGTCGTTACAACTGCGCGCGGCGTGTTCGAGGGGCGGATCGGAACAAAGGGAGAGGTGCCACGCGGGGAGAATGGGTTTGGGTATGACCCGTTGTTCCTGGTGGCGCCGGGGTTCGAGCGGACGGGGGCGGAGTTGCTGAGCACGGAGAAGAACCTAGTGAGTCATAGGGGACGGGCGGCGCAGGAGGTTGGGCGGTGGGTGGCGAGACTCAACCGGTAGTTTTCGCGTGCCGGTGAGGATGGGATATGGCGGCAACGCGAAGAGAACGCGGAGTTAGGGGAGGAGGCGGAGGGACGCGGAGAAGGATGGGCAGGGCTGTGAGTCGGGCGGATCGTTGGGGTTGGCGTTCAATCAGGCTTGCGCGTGGTTTCTCCAACGAGGAACTCCGGAGATAAGGGCGTCGGTACACTGGGACAATGCCCGATTGCGATACAACGACTCCGACGAAGCGAAGCCACCGTGCGCAGCTCTGGTTGGCGTGGGCAGCGCTGGCGGTGTTCGGACCGGTGGCTGCGTTCCGCGTCACGTTGCTCGCGATTCCTGAGAGCAAGTTGAAACCTGACTGGGTCGCCTCCAGCGGTGAGCCGCCGCCCCGCGATTTTCTCTACGCCATGTTCCCGGTGAACAGCGGGGTTCCGCTTCGCGATGCGCCGGACGGCAAGCCGGTGAGTGTGCTGGGCCGCGCGGTCGTGAACTCGCAGGAGGAAGTCGATGCGGGTGGATGGATCGGGGTCCTGGGCGGATCGGACCCGGCATGGGTCGCCCTCAGCGATCTGAGTTGCCTCCCCCCGGCGGACGCGAGCACAGACTACTTCGGGTCATTTGTATCTGCCTACCAATCCCGAGATCCGAGCGACTATCGAAACGCCAGGCTCAACTTTCGGCGCGAGCGCTCCGGAACTACAACCGCGACGCTTCGCATCAGCCAGGACGACCATTGGCAGGCTTACGTGTACCAGGTTTCATCGGGCCCACCCAAGCCACTGGAGATGTACCGTGTGTTCGGCCCTGGGGAAGTGTTCAAAAACCTTGATCGGAACCTTGCGGCCACTGGCGCGGCGGCGGTGTTTCTGATTGGCGTTGGGGCTTTGCGTCGACGGGCGGTGCGCACGGGTGCGGGTCCGTCGGCGTTGTGAGGTTCGTGCCAAGGGCTTAGGCCCCTTCACCCAACGAACTTACAAGAACCACCCGCGGCCGATGCCCGTGGTTGCGCATTACGCGCCGATAGACAGCCCATGCCCATTGACCGAGGGGCTACGAATTCGCATGACCAACGCTCTTGGTCGGAACCGTCGCCACCGCCCCCTGCCGATCGGGTCTCTGAAACCACCGGCGTCGGGTGATACTCGTGGATTCACGCAACACCGGGCCGAAGCCGGTGGCACACTATTCCTCTTTGACCTTGAACTCCGCGTCGATCACGTCGTCCTTGCCGCCGGGCTTGGACTCGGCTCCCGCGGTGGCACCCGCCCCTGGGGGGGCGGCACCCGCGGCACCGGCGGTCTTACCGGCTTCCTCGTACATGACCTTGCCCATTTCCATCATGGCCTTTTCGAGCTCGCTCATCGCGGCCTGAATGGGGCCCTTTTCATCGGCCTTGAGCTTGCTCTCGAGGCTTGAGATACCAGATTCGATGCGCCCGCGGAGGTCGGAGGTGACCTTGCCGCCGAACTCTTCCAGGCTCTTGCGGCCCTGGATGATCATGGCGTCGCCCTTGTTCTTGATGTCGATGAGTTCGCGCCGGGCCTTGTCCTCCGAGGCGTGAGCCTCGGCATCGCGCTTCATCTTGTCGATTTCATCCTTGGAGAGCCCGCCGGAGTTGGTGATCTTGATGTCGGCCTTCTTGCCGCTGGCCTTGTCGGTGGCGGTGACGGTGAGGATGCCGTTGGCATCGAGCGCGAACTCGACCTCGATCTGCGGCGTGCCGCGGGGAGCGGGCGGGATGCCCGTCAGTTCGAACTGACCCAGGGTGCGGTTATCCTTGGCGAACTCGCGCTCGCCCTGAAGGACGTGGATCATCACGCTGGGCTGGTTGTCTGCGGCGGTGGAGAAGACTTCCTTCTTGCTGGTGGGGATGGTGGTGTTTTTCTCGATGATCTTGGTCATGACGCCGCCCAGGGTTTCGACGCCCAGGGAGAGGGGGGTCACGTCGAGCAGCAGGATGTCCTTGACGTCGCCCATGAGGACGCCGCCCTGGATGGCCGCGCCTATGGCGACGACTTCATCCGGGTTGACGCTCTTGTTGGGCTCCTTGCCAAAGATCTCCTTGGCGATGGATTGGGTCCTGGGCATGCGGGTTGAGCCGCCCACCAGCACGACTTCGTCGATCTTGCTGGCATCCAGAGCCGCGTCTTTGATGGCTTGGAGGCAGGGCCCGCGGAGGCGCTGGAAGAGGTCGTCGGTCAGGCTCTCAAACTTGGCCCGGGTGATGGAAACCTGGAGGTGCTTGGGGCCGGAGGCATCGGCGGTGATGAAGGGGAGGTTGACGGAAGTCTCGTTCATCGTCGAGAGTTCGATCTTGGCCTTCTCCGCGCCTTCCTTCAGGCGCTGGAGGGCCATGGGGTCCTTGCGGACATCGATCCCCTCCTTCTTGCGGAACTCTTCGGCGATGAAGTCGATGAGTTTCTGGTCCCAGTCGTCGCCGCCCAGGTGGGTGTCGCCGTTGGTGGAGAGCACCTCGAAGACGCCGTCGCCCACGTCGAGGATGGAGATGTCAAACGTGCCGCCGCCCAGGTCGAAGACGGCGATCTTCTCGTTCTTTTTCTTGTCAAGGCCGTAGGCGAGAGCCGCGGCGGTGGGCTCGTTGATGATGCGCTCGACCTTGAGGCCGGCGACTTCACCGGCGTCCTTGGTAGCCTGACGCTGGGCGTCGTTGAAGTAGGCAGGGACGGTGATCACCGCGCGATCGACCTTTTCGCCGAGGTAATCCTCGGCGGTCTTCTTCAGGTCCATCAGGATGAAGGCGGAAACCTGCTGGGGGGTGTATTCCTGGCCTCGGACGCGGACCTTGACGAAGTCTTCGGGGCCGCCGATGACCTCGTAGGGAACGAGCTTCTCTTCGGAGGCGACTTCGCTGTGGCGGCGACCCATAAACCGCTTGATGGAGTAGATCGTGTTCTTTGGGTTTGTGACCTGCTGGTGCTTGGCGGGCTGGCCGACCAGTCGCTCACCCTTTTCGGTGAACCCAACCACCGACGGGGTGATGCGGTTTCCGGAACTATTGATCAGGACCTTGGGCGCCCCGCCTTCCATGATGGCAACGCAGGAGTTGGTGGTGCCGAGATCGATTCCGATGATTTTGGACATGGCGGCTTCCTCTGTAGAAACGAGTCAACGCTCGTCTTGCAAGGGTAATGCCAGAATGCGCGGACCGCCAGGCGAGGGCTTGGTGCCGATTCCGGGCCTGAAACCCCGCCGCGATGGTGGCTCAGGCCAATCAGACTGCCGATCTGGCAGGGATGCGGGCGGATCGAACATGCCTCATATGGTCAGGTGTGGAACACTGCCTGGTGGTTGGAGGAACAGGAATGCTGCGCGGCGTGTGCCTGCACATGGCGTCGCGCGGGTACGTGGTTTCGGCGGTGGCTCGATCCCCCCTCGGGCTGGCGGATCTGGTGATGGAAGGCGCCGCCGGACGCGTTGTTCAGTTGGTTGTTGACTATCGGGACCAAGACTTATTTGCGCGTGCGCTGCGATCGGCCGTGTCTTCGTATGGGGCGTTCTCGCTGGCGGTGTGCTGGGTGCACGAGGATGCGCCGCATGCCATGGACCAAGTGGCCGAGGTGATCGACGACGGTCACCCGGGGAGAAGGCTGATCCATGTGGTCGGATGCGAGCGGCACGATCCGGTGGAAGATGTGCAGACCACGCGGCTGCGCCAGGAGCACCCGGGGCTGGCGATCAGGCGCGTTGTGTTGGGGTTTGTCGTTGAGGATGGTCGTTCGAGGTGGCTGACGCACGATGAGATTTCGACGGGGGTTCAGCGAGCGATTGACTGCCGTGCCGAGGAAGCCGCCGTCGGGGTTGTCCGTCCGTGGGAACTGCGGCCATGAGGACGGCGGCCTTGCGGAGTCAGGTGGCGGCTTCGGTTGACCTGCCGGTCAGGCTCTTGCCGCACCTGGCGAGGATCTTTGAGCCGCTGGATTCGCTGGGGAGCATGCCGCGGCCGGTGGTGGCGATGCTGCGGGAAGCCGGAATCTCGCGTAAGAACCGGGTCTTGGACCTTGCGTGCGGAAAGGGAGCGGTGGCGATCGCGGTGGCGCGGGGGCTGGGATGCGTGGTGCATGGTGTTGATGCCTTCGCGCCGTTTGTGGAGGCGGCGGAGAGAGCGGCGGACAGGCGGGGCGTCGCGGCAACCTGCTTGTTTCGGATTGGTGATGTCGGGTTGTGGGAGCGGCGGCGGGTACGGGTGCGGTACGACGGCGCGATGATGCTGGGGCTGTACCCGTGCGACCGCGCAGCGCGCGTGCTGCGGAGATGGGTGCGACCGGGTGGGGTGTACATAATCGACGATGCGTTTGAAGGGAACGGGATGGCCGGGGGTGTTGGCGAACTTCCGACGCTGGATGAGTGCAGGAGTGCGATCGAGCGGAGGGGGGACCGGATAGAGCAGGAGTTTGTGCCGACTGCCGCGCAGATGGCCCAGCTCAATGCGGGGCTGTATGCGCGGCTGCGGGGAGCGTGCGCGGAGTTGGAAGCGGAGCGGCCGCGCCTGAGAGCGGACCTGCGCGAGTTCCTGTCGCGGCAGCGTGCGGCCAACCGTCTGCTGAACGGGCCGGTACGGTCGGCGGTGTGGCTGGTCAGGCGGGCGAAGTGAGGGTGGCCTAGACTGGTTTCAAAGACTTCTGAAAGTTTGAGCCATGACAACAATGCGTGTTTCTGAGGCTGGATTCAGGGATGGGCTGGAGGCCGGCGGGCCGATTTTCGACGGGCGCCTGGCGGACGTTCGCGCCCGCGCTGAGCGTGGGGAGCGGCTGACACTGGCGGATGGGGAACTGCTGTACAGCACGCCGGACATCTGGGGCGTGCTGGAGATGGCGGACATGGTGCGGCGGCGGCTGCACGGGACGAGCGCGTACTACAACATCAACCGGCACCTGAACTACTCGAACGTGTGCGCGCTGTCGTGCAAGTTCTGCGAGTTTTATGCCAAGCAGGGCGATGAGAAGGCGTACACGCGGGACCTGGACTACATCCGGGCGGAGACGCGCCGGGCGGTGGAGGCCGGCGCGACGGAGATCCACAGCGTGGGCGGGCTGCACCCGCACCTGCCGTTTGAGTACTACACCGACATGGTGCGGGCGATGCGGGAAGAGGCGCTGGCCCTCAACAGCGACCTGCACGTCAAGGCGTTTACGGCGGTCGAGATCGTGCACCTGGCGAGGATCGCGAAGGTGTACAAGAGCAGTGATCGGGTGGCGGGCATCCGGTGGGTGCTGGAGAGGTTGAAGGAAGCGGGGCTGGGCTCGCTGCCGGGCGGGGGCGCGGAGGTCTTCGACGACCGCGTGCACGATGAGGCGTACAAGGGGAAGATCCGCTCGGATGTGTGGCTGGACGTTCACCGGGTGGCGCACGAGTTGGGGCTCAACACGAATGCGACGATCCTGTACGGGCACATCGAGCAGCGCTCGGAGCGCTTGGTGCATATGGACATGCTGCGGAGGGCGCAGGATGTGGCGCTGGGGAGGTTGGGGTACCAGGGTGGACAGTGGACAGTGGACAGTGGGCATGAAGAGAATCGGGCGATCACGCTGACGCGACCGGGCACAGAGTTGCCGACTCCGGCGATGAACAAAAAGGGCGGGTACTTTCAGACCATTACGCCGTTGCCGTTCTTCCCGGATGGGTCGGAGTTGGAGGCGTTGCCGGGGCCGAGCGGGCTGGAGAACTACAGGACGCTGGCGGTGGCCCGCCTCATGCTGGATAACTTCCCACACGTGAAAGCGTTCTGGATCATGCAGACGCTGCCGATGGCGCAGATCATGCTCGAGAGCGGGGCGGATGACATCGATGGCACCGTGGTGTGGTATGACATCACCAAACTCAACCACGGCGCGGGCCAGGGGGCGGGCGGGGCAAGTACGCACCAGGAAGTCAACGCATGGACCCTCGAGAAGGCGATCCGCGAGGCGGGCTTTGAACCGGTGGAGCGGGACACGCTGTATCGGCGGGTGGTGCGGGAGGGGAAGAGCTGGCGGGTGGCTCGTTGAGTAATGAGCGATGTTGGCCGGGAACAGCGACACGATCCATACTTCGCTCTGCGCTCGGGTAACTACCGGGCGTTTGCTGCCGGCTTCCTGACATCCTCGACCGGCCTGCAGATGCTGGCCACGGCCATCGGGTGGGAGGTCTGGGAGCGCACAGAGGACCCGCTGGCGCTCGGGTACATCGGCCTGACCCGCGCGGTGCCGGTGCTGATCCTGGCGCTCCCCGCTGGGCACGCCTCGGACCTGTACAACCGCAAGTACATTTTGATGCTCAGCCAGATTGGGTTTGCGCTGAGCGCGGCGGGCCTTGCCGCGGCTTCGTACCTGCACGCGCCGGTGTGGGTCTTGTACGCGCTGCTGGCGCTGACGGGGTGCGCACGGTCGTTGGCCGGTCCTGCCCGCGCCTCGTTGCTACCGCTGCTGGTTGATGCGCCGGTATTCCACAACGCGATTACATGGAACAGCGGGGTGTTCCAGTTCTCGGCGATTGCCGGGCCGCTCGCGGCGGGGGCCTTGATTGCCGCGACGGGTGAGGCGTGGCCAGTGTACGTGTGCGCGGCCCTCGGGTGCGCGATCTTCGCGGGCAGCGCGGGGGTCTTGCGGCCGCGGGCGGCGGAGCGCGGCACGGGCAAGTTCACGCTGGCCTCGATGGGGGCGGGGCTGGGGCATGTCCTGCGAGAGAAGACCATTCTCGCGACGTTGACGCTGGACCTGATGGCGGTGCTGTTGGGTGGGGCGACGGCGTTGCTGCCGATTTATGCGGATGAGGTGCTGCACGTCGGGGCGTTGGGTCTGGGGTGGTTGCGGGCGATGCCGTACGTGGGAGCGTTGGTGATGTCGCTGGTGTTGGCGCACCGCCCACCGTTTGCGCGCGCGGGGCCCGCCCTGCTGTGGTCGGTCGCAGGGTTCGGCGCATGCACGATTGTGTTCGGGCTTTCGAGGGATATCACGCTCTCGCTGGCAATGCTGTTCCTGCTGGGGGCGCTGGACAACGTCAGCGTGGTCGTGCGGCACGTGCTGGTGCAGGTTCGCACGCCGGATTCGCTGCGCGGGCGCGTCTCGGCGGTGAATAGCGTGTTCATCGAGTCGTCCAATGAACTGGGGGCGTTTGAATCGGGGCTGGTAGCACGCCTGTTCTCGCCGCTGATTTCGGTGGTCAGCGGGGGCATCGGGACCATCGTCATGGTTGGTGCGATCGCGATGATCTGGCCGGAGATCAGGAGGCTGGGAGCGCTTAGGCTGGAGGACCCCACCCCCACGCCTGCGCCGCCCACCCCTGCCCGCGCGGCGACCGCAAGCCCGACGGTTACTCCGCCGGCTCGGTGAGGACGACATCAACCTTCTTCGCAACACGCTGCTGGACCGAGAGCATCAGCACCGCGCCGGTGATGGCCAACAGCCCGAATGACCACTGGGGAAGCGTGAGCTTCTCTCCAAAGATGAACATCGAGGCGATGGAGACGGTGACGGGCTGGAGTTGGACCACGCCCGCGGAAACCGCCAGGCCCAGGCGGGCAATGCTGTAGAAGTAAAAGGTGTGGCCCAGGCCGATGCCGATCAGCGAAGACAGCACCAGCATCCCCCAACTACCGGCAGACAAGTCAAAGGCCCGAGCGCCGGAGCGCTCGCCAACGGCCAGCATGAGCGCGACCAGGATAAGAGCGGTGAACTGGCTGACGGCGGCGAACGCCTGGATGGGGTTGATCCCCGTCATGGAGCGCCGGACGGCAAGTGCATACGCGGCATAGAGCAGGCCGGAGGCGACGGCGAGAGCGATGCCGCGCCCGGTGCCCGAGCCCAGGCCGTCCGGGTCGAGCAGGAGGGTTGCGGCCGTGCCCCCCACCACCATCACTACGCCGAGCAGGAAGCGCGTCGAACGGATGACACGGCGCTCGGCCGGAAACATGATGGCGGCACCGACCGTGACGAAGACGATCTGCAGGCGGAGGCTGAAGGTCATCAGCCCCGGCTCAATGTAGTACGGTGCGAGCCCGAAGCAGGCCTGCCCCGCGGCGTTGAAGAGGCTCGGGACCAGGGCCGCGCGCCACAGGCCGCGGGGCCAGGACCCTCGACGCCACGCGATGAGGAGCACCGGTGCCCAGATCAGGGCGGAAATAGCGTACCGCCAGCCGTTGGCCGTCCAGCCGTCGACTTCTTCGATGAAGGAACGAAGAAAGAGCGGGATGGTGGTCCAGCCCAGGAGCGTGAGCAGGATGGTGATCAGGGCGAGGGAGCGGGTTGGGGGCTCGTGCACGGGGACAGTGAAGGCCGTCACGGAACTCGCTTGTGGCTCGGCTACCGCCGCGCCGGGCCCTGTCCCCGCGGGTGGATTGGACATCATGCGGCGGGCACTCGCGGGCTGGTACGGAAGTGGACGGTTGAATACCCAGGTGAAACGCGCGCCGCGCGCGGCCCCTTGCGGGGGCGCGGCGGTCAACCGGAAAAACCAAGTGGAGCGGAGGAGACTCGAACTCCTGACTTCTAGCTTGCAAAGCTAGCGCTCTACCAACTGAGCTACCGCCCCGGCAGATGTTCTACGAACCTGGGTGGGCCGCGACGCGGGCGTCACGGAGTCCCCAAGCCCCCCCACTTCCGGGCAGGCGGAACAGTAGGAGGGTCGGACGGCCCTGTGGCATCCCGCGCAGCCAGGGGAGGAAAGCGCACGCCCATCAAGCGCGACGCGTTGTTGTACACTGCGTCTGGTCACGCTGAGGAGGTTCGCATGGTGATGGGTGAAACGCCGTCCGCGGGTTGGCTGTACGTTGTGGCCGCTGTGGGGCTCATGCTGGCGGGGGAACGTGCTGCCGCTCAGCCGGGAGATGCGGCGGCGGTGAAAGCGGACAATCAACCGCACGAAACGCTCGCCGAAAGCAAGGCGGAGGCCTCGGCACCGGCTGGCCGAAAGGCGCAGGCTACGTTCCTGGTGCGCGGGCAGCACGACTTGGAAACGAACTTCGATGGAGCGCCGGGGACCGTCAGTGTCTCGCGGGCAAGCGCGGAGTTGGCGATGTTGTTCCCGATTGGCGAACGATCGCGGCTGGGTGTGACGCTGAACACGGAGTTTTCCAACTACAGCTTTAACGGGGCCACGGGGTTTGGGCCGGGTACGGGAGACCCGTGGGACGAGGTGCTGGAGATGGGTGCCGCGGCGGTGTACAGCACTCAGATCGACGCCCGTTGGAGTTACTTCGCGGGTGGGGGCATTTCCTCGGTGGCGCAGGTGGGGGCGGAGTTTGACGACTCGCTCTCGGTAGGCGCGGTCGGGGGCGCTGCGTACGCGTTCAGCGACACGCTGAGCATCGGTGCCGGGGCGATCGTGCGAACGCGGCTGGAGGACAGCGTGTTCGTGCTCCCGTTTATCAATCTTCAATGGGACTTGAGCGAGAAGTGGCGTATCGAGACCCGGACTGGTTCGGACTACACCGGGGGCGGGATCGTGTACTCCCTGCGGGAGGACCTGTCCTTTGCGCTGGCGGGGGGGATCAAGTCGCGCGAGTTTCGGTTGGATGCAGAAAACGTCGCCGCGGAAGGCGTGGGACGCGACTCGCGGGCACCGATTTTTCTGGAGGTCAAGTGGCGACTCTCCCCGCAGGTCTCGATCGCTGGGACGGCGGGTGTCCAGTTGTTCCAGGAGTACACACTGTTCGATCAGGACGGGAACGAACTGGTCCAGGTAGACGCGGACCCGACGGAGTTCTTCAGCGCAACGGTGACGTTCTCGTTCTAACGATCCTTCGCGGGCTGCGATGGGCGGGTCACCCGCGCCGGACCAGTGCCATACGGCGGAGCATCGATCAACATCGCGGACCAAAGCACGGGCGGGTCGATGGGGCGGTCGCCCTTCACGGGCGCGGCGGCAATCGCGAGAATGGTGTCAGCCCCGCGGACCGCCTCTGCAAAGGCAGTGTACTTGCCGTCGAGTTTCTGCGTGCCCTCACGGCTGAGGCAGACGAAGACCTGTGAACCGTTGGTATTGGGGTCGCTGTCGCGGGCCATGGAAAGCACGCCGAAGTCATGGGCAAGTTTGGTCTGCTCGAGGTCGATGGCGTACCCCGGCCCGCCGTCGCCCGTGCCTGTCGGGTCGCCCACTTGGATGACGAACGGGTCGCCGCTGGGCAGACGCGGGACCACGCGGTGGAAGATGATGTCGGTGTAGAAGCCGCCGCGGGCAAGGTCGAGGAAGTTCGCAACAGTGTTGGGGGCCTGGTCTGGGCGCATACGAAACTCGATCTCGCCGAGCGACGTGTCGAAGACCACGTGCTGATCGATGTAGGCCCGCAGGCCTGAGTACGCCGCGGGCTGCGGGGTGTAGACGACCTGCCCCTCCTTGGGGTCAAAGCTGGGGAGTTTGGTCTCCGGGTCGATGTGCCAGGGCCTGTGCGCCTGCGGGCTGTAGAGCATGGGGAGGGGCGGGTTGGTGAGCGGCTGGAGGACGACGGGGGGGCCGACCTTCACATCGCCCACCACCAGTTGGGCGTACATCGAGACGGGCTGGGGTGAACTCCACAGCGTTGGGAAAATGCTGGCGAGGTTCACTCCTCCTTCATCCACCGGCGCTGTGGCGACCGGCTGGGCCGTCCCCGGCAGGTACAGGTCGATGCGGGCATCGCCGGGGCGCTCTTCGGGCACGGCAACCAGCATCGGGATGGGGCGGTTGACCCCGAAGTACAAGCGGGCGGGGGTGAGTTGCGCCATGGCCGGACAGACGGCGAGGAGCACGCAGGCGCAGCTCCACTTCCGGGCACGCTGGATCAGGTTGGTCATGCGCACAATGTAGCACGGCCGTTGGCGCCGCTCCTGCTCAACGGAATCGCCCTGTGGTTCATCGCGAATCCGCGTCGCCGCGCGGTCGCCGTTGCGGACTCGGCTTCCCGAACTGCCGTCCTGAGTCACTGGGAGTTATTGGCGCTTGAGTCAAACGCTGACCACGCATCGATCACCGGAAAGGCGTTGCTTAAATCCTTGGTCAGGGGAAATGTTGCGGCCAAGGAGCGCTCGCTGTCGCTGAACCAGTGCACGGTCAGATCGGCGCGGAAGAAGTTGGAGCCAATCTTGTGGTTGTAGTCCGACCGCAGGCGCATGGCATCGGCGATGAGTGAAGATTGACCGGGGTCAATCCGGTAAAGGAACCGGGTCGGCGGGGAGCCGGGAACACCGGTTGGGCCCTGGCCACGGAAGTGATAGTTGGAGACGATCTCATCGCTGCCTTCGCTCCAACCGGCTGCGAAGAGGCGGTAGGGGTTTTCCCCGTGGTGGGAAGGGCAGTAAAAGACCTTCGGGGCGGTGAGGTACCCGGCGCTGAAGAGAAGACCGATCCCATCCCAAGCCGAAACGCCGTCGGCGGTGGAACCAGCACCGCGCCGGAGCAACAGCATTTCCTGAGGTTCGGCCAGGAACTCGCTGTAAGGGAGCAGTCCATTCCAATCATCGGCGTACATCACAACACCTAGGCCGACCTGCCGCACGTTGGACTGGCAGACCACACGGCGAGCAGTTTCATTGACGGACGAGAGCGAGGGCAGCAACAGGCCGATCAGGACCGCGATCACGGTGATGGACACAAGCACATCGATCAGCGAAAAGCCAGGGAGCGCTGCGTGCGCGTGTGCAACAGACAGCGCGCGCTTCGGGCGCTGAAGTACACCGTGATCATGATCTCGATCGAGCACTCGGTCACCCCAGGGGTCAGAGGCCCGCCCAACCGCACTCCACCGGTTACAGAGTACACAGAAAACGCACTCTGAGCAAGAGATTCACAGTTGCTTTATCGGCCCGCCAGAGGGCCACCAGCAGGGACCCTTTATTGGATTTTGGAAGGGTGTCGTCGTTTTCCGCCCTTCCGGGGCGATTGGACGCTGCAAAGCGCCAGGGTTTAGAGTAAACTTACTCAGGTTTGAGCAACTGAAAGACGTCCAGAACCGTATACGGTGCGGGCTGGAAGATTACGGGATGCGTTGTCGGTTGAGACCGCGTGTACGTTTTCCCCGGCAGGGAAGAAGGCGGGTTCTGAAATGGGGGCGCGACGTAGCGAACCCGAGGGCCGTGCTGGCGGCGACTTGGACCTCATGCGGCGCGTCGCGCAGGATGATGAGGCGGCGGTTGCCGAGTTGTACGACCGCTTTGGTTCTCTGGTGTTCAGGATGGCCTACCAGTCGATGCCGACCCGGCCGGAGGCTGAGGATGCGGTGCAGGAGATTTTTGTTCGCCTTTGGCGGACTGCCGGCCGGTATGACGATGGACGATCTGCTCTGGTGACATGGGTGATGCTGATTTCACGGCGTCACCTGGTTGACAAACTCCGAAGGAATCGGGCACGGCTCAGGGCGTCCTCTCTGGATCAGCCGCTGGCACCGACCCCGCTAGCGGTGGAGCCGGGGACGCAGCGGCTGGAAGTCGATGAACGCATGAAGGTTTTGATGAAGCGGATTGAAGCCCTGCCCGACCTTCAGCGAACAGTAGTGACGAGGGCCTACCTCGGAGGACAGACGTTGCGGCAGATCGGCGAGGAGTTGAATACACCACTGGGCACCATCAAGTCGGCTCTCAGCCGCGCCCTGGTTCGGCTTCGTGAAAGGCAAGGCGAGGAGTTGGCCACATGACACTGCAGCAAATGTTGGAGAGCGCCCACCTGGATGCGATGGGGCACCTCGAGCCCCGCGAGCAGGCGGCGTTTGAAGCGGCCTTTGCCACCGCCCCCGCGGCGGTCAAGGCGCAGGTGCGTGCCGAGCAGGCGCGATGGGCAAACATGAACGTACTCCTCCCGCAGGTCGACCCCCCCCCGGGGCTTCGCGAGCGGGTTCTTGACGCTGTCAGCGGGGCGATGCTGGAGGCGTCCATGGCCGCCGGGCTGATCCTGCAACCCAGCCGCCGCGTCTCGACGGCGTGGCGCGCGGCGTCGATCGGGCTGATGACGGCGGTGGTCATCCTGGGCGCGGCGTTCATCGACGTTTACAACACGAACGTCAAGACCAGGGAAGTGCACCAGAACAACCTGGTTCTCACGGACGTGCTGCGGACGATGGGCGGCCCCTACATGGACGACTCGCTCTTTGACCGCGGGACGCAGCGGATCGTCTTCGAAGACGATGGTGCCACGGGCGGCCAGGCATCCATCTTCACCAACCCCGATTGGGAGAACTCGCGGTTCTTTTGCAAGTCGCTGCCGTCCCTCAACGGCCAGACGTACCGCATCGTGTTGGTTGACGAGAAGAACCAGGTCATTGAGGAGATCATCGAACCATTCGTATCGGATGGGGCCCTGATGACCATCGACCTGCCGGTGATCGCAAGCGGCTCGCGGGTTGCGATCGTGGCCGCGGACCTGGGGCAGCCGGCGGGCGCGGGCAGCAAGGTGCTGATGCTGGCGCGGGTGGTTTGACGCTAACCCGACGTTGTGAATGGAGATCGCCCGAGCATGTTCGGGCGTTTTTTTCTGCCAAACTCCGCGCGATATGGACGCCGAACTGCTCCCATTCGTTCGGGGGGGTTGCCCTCCACCATCGCCTCATCTCCCGTGGAATCAGCCTCTTCGGGCCCGAGGGGGGACGGCAGTCGCAGCGGACTTGAAAGCGCCGATGCGATCGTCAAGGCTGATACCTCGCTGCACGTGCCTACTTGGCATTATCTCATGCTGTTACACGCAGCGGACCAGGAGTCCGCTGTTGGCGGTGAATGGCGAAGACCAAGTTTGGTCATCGGTATGGGCTGCGGAGCCACCGGGCCGTCGCGAAAGTAGAACTCAGCAGCGCCGGTGCGCCGTCGCCGTCACATCAACCCTTCAGTTCAAAGCTCCCCACGCTCTTCCCACCCTTGTCATCCTCGACTTCAACCCACAGCTTGCTCCCCGCAGGCAAAGGGTTGGGGACTTCGGCGTGCGTGTGCCAGCGGTTCGGTTCGGCGGGGTTCTCGATGTCCGCCTTGGCCTTCACCGAGCCCTTGCCATCCTCGCTGCCGATCCAGAAGCGCACGGCGGTAGCCTTCACGGTCGAACCCGCTGCGGGCATAACCGTTACATCGATCGCGGCATCTTTACCGGCGACGATCTGGCCCTCATCGCGTGTGGCATGCGCGGAGAACGAGCCGATGGTCTGCTCGCCCAGCGCGATGACCGCGCCGCCGTGCCCGGCTTTCGGAGCAGCGTGTTCGCCACCCGGGCCGTGGTCGTGACCGTGGTCGTCCGCCTTGGCAGGGGTGGATGGCGTGGCGGGGGGTTTCTTCTCTTCGCACGCGGGCAGCACGGTGATGGACGCGGCAAGAACGACGCAGAGGATGAGGGCAGAAGTCAGTTTCACATTCAGTCTCCTTGATGCAATGGTACGGGATCAGTCGTTGGGGGTCGCGCTGGCCTTGCCCCGGGTGAACCGGGACAGGCGAAGCGTTCGGGCAACGCGCCCGATCAGAGATTCGGCCGGACCTCCATCGCCACGGGGCCTCACGTCCATGACGAGCGAGTACCCCGCGGGGACGACGATGAGGTTGAGGAACGTTGATGTGAGCAGGCCGCCGAGCACGACCACGGCCAGCGGCGCGAGCAACTCGCTCCCGGGCTTGCCGGCCGCCATCGCCAAGGGCAACAACCCGAGCGCAGCGCACAGCGCCGTCATGAGGATTGGTACAAGCCGCTCCATCGACCCGAGCACGATCGCGTCTGCCAGGGGCTTCTGGTCAACCTCCATCACGTGCTTGTAGTGATTCACCAAGAGGATGCCGTTGCGGACGGCGATGCCGAAAAGCGTGATGAAGCCCACGAGGCTGGCGATGGAGATGACCGGCGACTGGTACGGTTTCGAGCCCAGGCCGAACAGGGCGAGGGTGTTCTTGGCCAGGCCGCCGAACCCTCCCCCGCCCCCCCCACCGACGTGCAGCACTGAGTCCATGATAAAGATGGCGATGACACCACCGATGACGGCGAGCGGGAGGTTCACCATCACCAGCGCGGCCACCTTGAGCGAGCCGGTAGAGAGCTGCAAGAGCATGAGCATGACCAGGACGATGCCCCCGCCCGCAAGCAGCAGCGTGCGGGCCGCCGACTGTTGGGCCTCAAACTGGCCGCCGAACTCGACGATGTAGCCCTCGCGCTGCACGAGGGGCTCGACGCGGGCCCGCACCTGCTCGACCAGGTCGCCGAGGTTGTACCCGTCGGCGACGTTGCAGGAGATGACGGCCTTCCGCTGGGCGTTCTCGCGAGCGATGATGTTGCTGGTCTTCTCCGGACCGATGTCGGCAACCTCCGAGAGACGCACCAGCATTCCGTCACGGCCCCTGAGGATGAGGTCCTTGAGCTGGTCGATCCGCTGCCGGTCCTCGGCTGCGAGCCGCACGACCATGTCGAAGCGGCGGACGCCCTGGTTCACCTCTGCAACAGTCTCCCCGTACAGGGCTGTCTGCACCTGCTCAGCCGCGGCTGCCGGCGTCAGACCCGCCGCGGCCAAGTCGGGGTGCCGGTAACTGATGGGTAACGATGTGATGAGCACCTCGCGGTTGGCCATCACGTCACGGGCGCCGGGGATGCTCTTGAGTTCACCCTCGATCTGCTTGGCCAGTTGGCGGAGTGTGGGGAGGTCTTCGCCGTAGACGTTGATGGCGACGGCCGCGGGTGTACCGGAGAGGATGTGCGAGAGGCGGTGTTCGATCGGCTGGCCGATCTGCACCGTAACGCCGGGCACGCTCCCGGCGATGGCGGCGATGGCTTCACGGATCTTTGCTTTGTCCGCGCCGGGTTTCTGCAGAATGTCGAGTTCGCTGTTGGAGACCGGCTCGGCGTGCTCGTCCCGCTCGGCGCGGCCCGTGCGGCGGGTCACGCTCTTGACGCCCTCGATCTCGATGAGTCGCTTCTCGATCGCCATTGCAGAACGGTTGCTCTCGGCGAGCGATGTGCCGGGCGGTGAGGAGACGAAGACGGTGAACGAGCCCTCGTTGAACTCAGGGAGGAACGAGGTGCCGAAGGTGCGCCCGAGCAGTGCCGCGAGCACCGTGACGAGCAGCGCCGCGCCGAGGACGAAGCCCCGATTGCGGAGCGACCATCGCAGGGACGGCTCGTAGCAACGCTTGAGCCACCGAACGAGCCAGCCGTCGGAATGGCCGAAGCCAGTAGATGCACCGGCGTCGTTCGTTCTGGGTGAACCCCCCTTGAGGAGCAGCTTGCACATCGCCGGCGTCACGGTAAGGGCCACGACGAGTGAAGCCAGGATCGACACGATGTACGTGAGGCCCAGCGGGGCGAAGAAGCGACCTTCGATCCCCTCCAGAAAGAGCAGCGGGATGAACACGATGACGATGATGAGCGTGGCGAAGACCATCGACGGTCGAATCTCGTTACTCGCATCGAAGATGACCTCGACCTTGCCCCGCCGCTCAGCCTCGGGGAGCATCGCGTTCTCATTGAGCCTCCGGAAGACGTTCTCCACATCGATGATGGCGTCGTCCACCAGCACGCCCACGGCGACCGCGAGCCCGCCCAGTGTCATGACGTTGAGCGTGAGCCCCATCCAGTTCATCGTGAGCAGGGCTACGGCCAGCGACAGGGGCAGCGCCGTGAGCGTGATGATCGTGGTCCGCACATTGAGCAGGAACATGATGAGGATGACCGCGACGATGATCGTCGCGTCTCGGAGCACGTGCAAGACGTTGTTCACCGACCGTTCGATGAAGTGGCTCTGCCGGAAGACTTCGCGGTTGATCGCAATGCCCCCCCCACCCTTCGGGAGACTCTTCTCGATCTGGTCGAGCGACTTGTCGATCAACTCGGTCAGGAGCAGCGTGTTGGTGCCCGGCGACTTCTGGATGGTGAGCACGACGGCCGGGAGGCCCTGGTTGGCCGCGGTTCCCCGCTTGGGCGCGGGGCCCAGCGTCACTTCCGCCACCTCGCCGAGCGTGATCGGCGACCCGTTCTTGGTGGACACGATGGTCGAGGCGATGTCGCGGACGCTCTTGACGCGGGCCGTCTGGCGGATGGGCAGTTCCTGGCGGTCCACCTCCGCGAGATACCCGGCGCTCGCGGTGCTGTGGGACGCGCGGGTTGCGACCGCCACGTCTTGGATTGTCAGGCCGTACAAGGCGAGCCGGTCCTGCTTGACGTTAACCTGGTACTCGGGCAGCTCCCCGCCGATGGCCGAGACCTGAGCCACACCGGGCACGGCTAGGAGCTTGTTCCGCAGGTCAAACTCGGCGTAGGCCCTCAGGTCCAGGTCGTTCACCGAGCCGTCGGGGCTCGACACCGCGAGCAGCATGATCTCGCCGGTGATCGACGTGATGGGCGTGATCTCGGCGTGGGCGTTCTCCGGCAGTGACTCACGGACGCCCGCGAGGCGTTCCGCCGCGAGTTGCCGGGCGCGGTAGATGTCCGTGCCCCAGTCGAACTCGACCCACACGAGCGAAAGAGAGATCGCCGACGCGCTCCTTACGCGGCGGACGCCGGGTAGACCGTTGACCGAGGCTTCGATGGGGAAGGTCACGTACTGCTCGACCTCGTCGGCCGCGAGCCCACCCGCCTCGGTGAGGATCACCACGGTCGGCGCGTTGAGCTCGGGGAATACGTCCACCGGCATGCGGGGCAGCTTGACCAGCGTGTAGGCCAGGAGCACGCCCGCCACCAGCAAGATGAGGGACGACTGCTTGAGGGAGAACGAAATCAGGTGCTTCAGCACGGCGGCTCCTTTACTCGTCACCCTCGTGGAAAGTGCCGTCAGGATGGAAGTGCCCACCCTTGGTGATGCTGCCGCTCGTGGCGACCATCAACTGGTACACGCCGTCGAGCACGATCTCGTTGCCCTCGGCGACGCCGCTCCTGATGACGACCCACCGGCCATCATCCACGCCCAAGTCGGCGTCCATGCGGATAGCCTTGTTTGGGTCGGCCGGGTCGCGCCTGAAGATGATGCTCTGCGTGCCGTCTCGGGCCACGCACGCAAGCGGAATGGCGAGTTCTTCACCGCCGTTGCCACTCACAACCACCTCAAGGAATGCCGAGACGCCGGCCCGCGCCCACGGCGCGAGCGGGGCATCGCTCGTGGGGGTCATGACCAGTTCAATGGTGCGACGCTCCGCGTCCGCGGTAGGCGCCAGCGTGAGGGTCCCGGCGAAGCGCTCCGTGCTCCCCAGCGAGCCGCCCAACGGCGCAACAACCGTTGCCGGAAGGCCGGTCGCCAGCCGGCCCAGGTCGCTCTGGAGCGCATGGGCCCGGAAGCGGACCTGATCCGGCTGGACCGTGACCAGCACGGGGGCGTGTTGATCGACGTAGGAGCCGCTGGTCGCGTGCAGGGTGTCAACCACTCCCGCCGACAGGGCGCGGACCTCGATCTGCCCTATGGATTGCCAGCGCGGCTTGTCAGCATCAGACTCAAGGAGCTCCGCCGCCGGCAGTCCGGCCAGAGAGGCCGCCGCTTCCAGGAGGATCACCCGCCGCGAACGGGCGGCCTCCAGATGGGCCTTGTACTCTCGCTCGCGGGCCATAAGCTGAACGTGCGTTTCGGCCGCTTCGGCAAGGTCGGAGCGTGCGGTCGCGAGCGCGGCCTGCGCCTGGGCCACTTCCTCGCCCCTTGCCCCGCCCGCCGTCTGAAGTTCTTCCAAGGCCGTGGCCCGCCGCGCCCACAGGGCCACGGCGTTCTCGATCGCTGTGTGGTGCTGCTCGTGCGCCTCCATCAGCGGGCCGATGCTGTCGGCCCCCGCCTGCGCAAGCGTTACGGCGGCGTCCGCATCGGTAAGCTCACGCTGGAGTTCGCGCCACCGCGGCGAATCAAGCCGGTAGAGCGGCATTCCCTTATCAACACCCTGGTATTGCTGCACGAGCAGCTCGACGCCGCCGGCCGCGGGCACCCGGTACTCCCGCCGCGCGGTGGGCGTGAGTTCGAATCTCCCCGGCACGCGCAGCGTCCTTCCCACGTTTCGCGTCTCCACCTTGGCGAAGGTGATACCAAGGCTTTGGCGGACGGCCGCGTTGATGTCCACGCGGTTGGTGGGCGCGGGTGCCGCGGCACCGCCCAACGTTGCGCTCGATTGCTCCGGCTTCTTCTCGCAGCCACACAGCGCGCCTGCAATGGCAAACGTGAGGCATAGGGCAAACGGACGGCTCATGGGCGGCCTCCTGGAGTGGGGGTCCGTGGGTTGGCGGGGGACGACTCAGGTACCTTGCTGGATGAGGTTGGTGCCGGCGGCCCGATCAGTTCATCGAGCCGGATGCCCCCGGTCGCTTCCGCGACGCGTGCATCGACGAGCCGCACCTTGGCGTCGTATTGAGACTTGATCGCCTGCAGCAGAAGGAGCGGATCGACACGCCCAAGTTCCGCGACGCGGCGCACGTCGGCGTCCTGCTCGTCTGCGAGGGGGAGCACTCGCGACTCGACGGCCTCACGCACAGCACGGGAGGCAGCGAACCGCGTCTGCGCGATCGTCAGCTTCGATGCCAGATGTTCGAAGGTGTTCTGGTACCGGCCGCGTGCAACCTCGCGGTTCGCGGTCGCCTGGGCAACACCCTGCCGATTGCGATTCCAGAGGGGCAGCGGCAACCGCAGACCGAGCAGCACTCGGTCGTCGCCCTGGTCGGTGCCGTATCCCGGACCGATGGTCAGGTCCGGGTACTGCTTGCGCACTTCGAGCCGGAGCGACTCCTCGGCCACGTCGTACTCGCCACGCACGGCCAGGAGCTCGGGGTTGGCGCTCTCCATCATGCTCTGAAGCCAGGAAGGATCGATGCCCCTCGGCTCAAACGCGACCGTTTCGATGAAGCACACGGGAGCACCCGGGGCAAGGCCAAGGATGTCCCGGAGTTGCAGTTCGAGCTCCTTCGCCCTTGCCGTCGCTGCGATCACATCCGCCTCGCTGCCGGCCAGTTCGACGCGGAACAGTCGGGCGTCGATCTTGGACATCACGCCCGCCTGCTCCTGACGTTCCGCGAGCGCGTACACGGACCGGAGCCGTTCGACCAGTTCCGTTGCGAGGGCGAGCCGAGTGGTCTCGGCGGACCATTGCACCCACAGCTCACGCAGGGCCGCCCGCGTGGCCCATTCCTGCGCGGCCACGCGCTGCAACTCCGCGGCGTACTCCGCCCCGGCACGGGCCTTTTCCACGGCCAGCCGTCCAGAGATCGGAATGGTCAATCCGACGGTTCCCGCAATCACCCATGGGTCCGGCATGCTCGAGACTATCCGTTCAATGTCCACGCCCAGCACGGGGTCGTCCCACACCCCGGCATGGTCGGCGGTCGCACGCGTGACATTGGCCTCCAGGCGCGCCAGCCGCAAGTCGCGGTTGAAGACGAGCGCAACCGGCTCCGCCTCGGCAAGCGTGAGGCCATCGGCGGGGTCGAACGCGCCGGCATCGCCCAAGCCCTCTGCTTGCGCGAGCCGATCGGCGAACTGGCGAGTGGTCTCGTCGGAAGGCGAGCGGGCGAGCCACGCCTCGCGGGTGGAGGTGAGGTCTAGGGGGCGTCGCTCAGACGACTGGCAACCGACCCCCGCACCGGCGACCAGCACGAGACCAGCGAGCAGCATCGCAGCCCGCTGAGGAGCGCGCATAGGGCCGCGGCGAGGGGCTTGCGCGCGGTGGTATCCGCGCTCGGGCATCGATGAGTTCTTCATGAGGGGCTTCCTGCTTCGAGGAACGCGACGACCGCCGGGAAGGCGAACCGCGAGCGTAGAGGAACTAACACACACCATCGCTCCTTCGCGGCAGGAGTCGGCCTGCATCGAAGGGCGATGAACGGGGGTCGCTCCGATCCCTAGATGAGCAGGGCGCGGCTGGTGCGCACGAGCCGGTCACTTGCGCTCAGCGCGACACGGTCCAACGGACCACCGCTGGCGGCGCCGCCCGGCGGACCGACGTGGCGGTCCAGTTCCGGTGACGGCGGCATGACGAACACCGCGACCACGAACATCGCCGCGGGCAGCAACGACTTGCCGAGGTCCGTACCGCGAGTGGGCCGTTGCTTGTGGATGTCGATCGAGACGATTACGCCTTCGGGAACCTCACCCGACTGCTCTCCGCCTTCATCCCCGTCGGAGGGGTCAGTCCCGTCTGAAGGCGGCAGGGCATGGTCGTGCCCGTGGTGGTCGGCATGGTCCGCCGCGGCGAGTTCGGCCCCCTTCAGCGGACCCACAGGGTGCAAGTGCGTGCCGTGGTCATCGTGACCGTGGACAAGGAACTGCGCACCGCCGAATGTGCCTATTGCGACCATCGGGGCCAGGACGACAACTGTCAGCCAGCGCATCACATCCGACCGCATGAGCCGAGCGAGCGTGGACAGGGGGTAGGCGTAGTTGGATCGGCTCACGGGAGACGGAGTGTATCGGGCAGCATGGAGAGTGTCTAACCGACGGTATGAAACTCAGCCGGAGCTCGGTCGCGAACTGAATCGTGACTTCACGCGAGTCGAGCCCAGCCCCACCCGCCTCAGACATCGGCTGATGATCGTTGCCGTGGCTTCACGCACCGGCTTGGGCAACGCAGGCCATGAAGAAACGGCTTTTTCCGAGCTCGATGTCGAGCACGCCGAGCAGGACACCGAGCCGCTCCCAATCCTCCTGACGGATGGCCTCCAGAATCAGGGTACTTCAGATCCAATCGCCCTCTTCAGGACCAAGGCGGAACGGCAAGCGCAGCGGACTCAAAGTGATCGTGGATGACGCCCGTTCCGCGCTACTCCGCACGTGCTTGTGTCTCCGATACCTGCGCCGACCCAAGCGGACTGGGACTCCGCTGCATCCGACAGACAGCGTGAACAACACCGCACATGGGTTGCCGCTTGGCAGCACCGAAGCACCTCGTGGCATGAGTCACATTCGGCCTGTTCGATCACATACTCGCGGCTGGTGAATCACCCATTGCGGGCCCGTTGACCTCAGCGGGTTCTTGGCGAGTTGGCCGCTCGCGCGAGTCCCTTGAGCATCCCCGCAAACACGATCCCGTGCATCGGGAGCACCGAGTACCAGTATGCGATGCCAGGTAATCCTCGAGGACGAAACCTCGCAGTCATGACCAGCCGCGTGCCACCGCTTGGTACCGGGGCAGGATCGACATCAAAAGTCAGTGTGGCCACGCCCGGAAGCTTCATTTCGGCCGTCAGCTCAAGACGGCAGGGCGGGTCGATCGCGGTGACCCGCCAGAAGTCCAGCGCGTCGCCCAGACGGGGTTCGTCTGAACTGCGCCGGCCCCGTCGAAGACCCGGGCCGCCGGTGAGCCGATCCATGATGCCCCGTAGCCGCCACAGCCAGTCGACCGCGTAGTAGCCGCGCTCGCCGCCGAGCGCAGACACCGCCGCCCACACCGAGGATGGAGTCGCCGATGTGATCACATCACGGCGATCAACAAACACCGTTCCGCCGGCCCATGTTGGGTCGCCCGGCATCACGCCCGCGTCCGACCACGCCGTTTCGATCTCGCCGGCGTGGACCTTTGCCAGCGCAGCATCCATCGCTTCTCGGATCGTCATGCACTGGTGCGGCATGAGTCGCACTGCTTCATTGCTCCGGCACACAACCCGGTTCTTGAGCCCCTCGGCGAGAGGGCGAGCGATGCTCGCGTGCAGGGGCGTGACCAAGTGGATCCACAGCGAGCTAAGCCGCGGCGTCAGAACTGGCACCGGGATCACCAGCCGTCGTCTCAGTCGCAAGGCCGAGGCCATCTCCCGCATGACCCTGGAATAGGACCACACGTTCGGCCCACCGATGTCCAGCGTCTTGCCCGTTGTCGCCGGAGTTTCCAGTGCGGCGATCAGGTAGTGCAGCACATCTCGAACTGCAATGGGCTGCGACTCGGTGCTCACCCAGCGGGGGGTGATCATGATCGGGAGCCGCTCCACAAGATACCGGAGGATTTCGAACGATGCCGATCCCGACCCGATGATCATCGCGGCCCGCAGCACGGTCACGGGCACACCGCCGCGGCCCAGCGCGGCTTCCACCTCGCGCCGCGAAGCCAGGTGCTTGCTCAGGCCATCGCCGGTCTCGCCTAGGCCACCCAGATAGATGATCCGCGGCACGCCCGCCTTGCGGGCGGCGCGGCCGAACGCCTCGGCGAGCGAGAGATCGCGGGCGCAGTACTCGGGCCCGGCGGCATCCATCGAGTGCACCAGGTAGTAGGCCGCGGCACACCCGCGCAGGGCCTCCCCGAGCCGGGCCTCATCGCCCGCACCTCCCTCGACGATCTCGATGCGTTCGTGCCCGGCCCACGGGCGGGCACGCAACTTGGCGGCGCTGCGGGCCAGGCACCGCACGCGATAGCCGCGTTCAAGCAGCCGCGGAGCCAGGCGTCCACCGATGTAGCCGGTTGCGCCGGTGACGAAGACTGTGTGAGGCACTTCTGTGGGCATGTTGATCGATCGTAGCGACGCGACGCGGACGCATGTCTCCTACGCCGCCACCGTCGCGCTGCAAATCTCCGACCACCGGCCTTTCTTGCCCCGCGTGTTGATCCACCGCAGCACGGGGACCGCCGCCTTGCCGCCCTCATCTGGCCGGAGCGACAACGGCCCCAGCGTGTGCCGGGGCCGTCGGTGAATCCGATTGAGTTGTCGCGTCACGAACATTTACGCCGCGATCGTCGCCTGCGCCTGCTCGCTACACGGCCCGCGTTCGCCGGTCGGCGAGACCCACCGCATCCACACGTAGTTCGTCTTCCCGCCGTCGGCGGAGTCGAAACTGAGCGTGTACGGCGAGTTGGTATCGACCGCGACGAAGCGGAGGTCCGCCTCGCCGGTGGGCGGCGTGATTCCGACCTTGTTCCAGATTTCGACGCCGATGGTCCCGGCGGGCTTAGCCTTGAGGGCCGGGTGGCGCTGTCCACGAAGCGGAGGACCTGCTGGAGGCGGTTGCCGCACTCGATGGAGCAGATCGGGGCGGTCGTGGGCGGGCCGATCGGCCCGGGGGTCTGCGCGACGGTGATGCCCAGCGACGCCTTCTCGGCATCGGAGACGACCGCCGACGCCTGCAAGCGGCGCACGAGGGGCCGGATCGCGGCGACATACGCGGCGCGGGCCTCATCCTTGGTCTGCTTGGCGACGATGTGCGCGGGGAACGCCGTCGCCCAGCCGGTTTGAGCCGTGGTGACGGGCGTCATGTCGGCGGCGACGAGCCCGAGCGCGGCGAGGTTGGCGTTGGCGTAGGTCACGAAGTTGGACTGCCACGCCTGAAACGACGCATAGGGACCGGGGATGTAGTCAGCGATGATTCAGTGTCCCCGTTAATGGATTCGGCGGATCGCGCAGATTGCCCCGCACACGCTGCGCTGGCCGTCTCCAGCGGCTTCAGCTCGGAGACGTCGAGCCCCTGTGCCTCGTAGAACTTGTGCACGGCCTCGTTGTAATGGTTCGCCCACCCGTCAAAGTTCCCATCGGGCCGGGGGATGTAGTTCGTGCCTCCGCGTGGCATGGTCGGGCCTCCGAATACCGGCGATTCCCGAGCGGGCTGCTGCTACGGACAGGCGTAGCCGCGCGCCGCCTCGTTCCGCTCCTGGCGGAGGGCGTTCCGAACCGCTCGGACTGAACTCCCATGGGCCCGGAACGCACTCCATTTCAGTCGGAACGCGCTTCAACGCACTTGGCACGCACTCCGATCCGCTGGGAATGCTTTCCGAAGGACTCGGAACACGCTCCGAGCGACGCGGCATGCCCTCCGCTGGCCCCGTCGCGTGCGACAGATCAGCGCGCAAGGCACGCCCGGCGATCACGCCTGCCGCCCGCGCCAACGCCAAGCCCTGCTGCACTGGGCGTACGACTCGAGGACGCTGTAGGCCGATGCGCTGCGGACACATCGAACCTAGGCGATCCCAAAGGTGCGATCACGCAGATCGATCACCGCCGCGCGGCCCGAAACTCCGCCCCGTGGGTCCGGCAACGGCGTGCTTGAGGGCGCGACTTCCCTGACGATTAACGCGGGCTCTGAGAACTCGCATCCTGGTACACGCGATCCATCGCCCGGCGGAAGATCCACGCCTTCTTCGTGGCGTCCTTCTCCGATTGGCCTTCCGCGAGCGCCAGGCGAAGACGCTCAACGGCGTCGTTTCCAACAGCGTCGGATGCCAGATCAATGAGCGCCGTGATCGTCACTTCGTAGATCGCGGCGCACGCTTCAGGCTTTCCATCATTGAAGATCGGCACGCCTCGTTCAATTGCCAGTTCCAGAAGGCCCAAAACGACCTTCTTCCCTTCCGCGGGCATGTCCGCGGTCGCGGACGGACCAGGGACGATCACCCGATCGATGATGTGGATGACACCGTTGGAGGCCTCGATATCGGCCGTGATGATCCCAGCGCCAGCCACCGCGATTTTCCCGTCGACCAGCGAGAAGGACACCGTGTCGCGGCCGAGCAGCGTCCGCGCGGATCGCTGGGCGATCATGTCGCCGCGACGGATGCGGCTGGGGATCACGTGGGCACTCAGGACATTTGCCAGTTGTGAAGGGTCCGCCAGGAGCGCCTTGATCGCCTGCTCCCCCAGAGCATCGAAGGCTTCGTTCGACGGGGCCAACAAGGTCCACGGGCCACCGTTCTCACCGCCGAGCTGTGTCGCAAGGCCCGCCGCTGCGACCGCCTTGAGAAGTGTCGCGAGTCGTGGCTCCTGACTCACGATCTCGGCGATCGAGCGAGTTTCCGGCATCATGACGCGATCAATCACGTACACGATGCCCTTGTCGAATGGCACATCCGTTTTCAAGATCGATGCGCCCGCGATGGTCAGCCCTTCTCCGTCTATGGCGAGGTTCTGGCCCGAGAGCGATATGACGCCGCGACGAGCCAGGAGCGAACCCGAATCGATGGCGACCGGCAGGATGTGATGCTTGAGAATCGCGAGCAACGTTGCGCGCCCCTCCTCGCTTGTCAGGAACTTCACCTTTTGGGCGGGAATCGCCGCGAAGGCCTTGTTGGTCGGAGCGAAGATCGTGACGCGGCCGTCGGCGGGCAGTTGAAGCCCGGAAACTTCGACGAGCGAGAGAAACGTCGTCAGTTCGGCGCTCTTGGCGACGCCCGCCAGGTCAGAGCCGGTCGCCGGCGCCTGCCCCTCGGGGCTCATCGCCCGGATGAAGTCCACATCCAGTTGAAAGGCCCCAGACTTCTTGTCCGCCAGCGTCACACCGATCGACTCGACGCGTGCCGGGGTGAGCTTCGGAGCGTTGGGAACAAGACGGCCAAAGCTGTAGAGACGGAACTGCTCGAAGGGCAGCCGGAGCGTCACCCACTCGCCCGCTACGGTTTCAAACTGTGTCTGAAAACTCCCCGCCATCATTCGCACGTCCGAGCAGCGCACATCAAACTGGTATGTCCGGCCGTCACCGCGGACTCTCGCTTCGATGCCGATGGCGTCCTTGAGTGACGCCTCGGCCACCGTTGTCTGCGTCTGCGAGAATCCGCCGTTGTTCTCCAGCGATAACTCGCCGGAAAACCGGAGAATACCAGCCTCGGGTTGTGTCACGCGCCCCGTCGAGCGTCCGCCCATCACCCCATCCAGCACGGTGCGCCATCCGGCCACGCCGGCATCAAACTCGAGGTTTAGAGACTGAGCGCGTGCGACGGAGCAGAGCGCGAGTGCAGACGCGACGACGACAGAGAAGTGCATGCGAGACTCCTTGGTTCAAGTGATTGGCCAGCGCCGTCGGTCCGATCTTGCCGAAGGCAGGAAGGCGGTTTCGAGTTACCCGCTATCACATCAGCACGCCTCCGCGCCGCGAAATGCCCGCTTCAGGGCCTGGGCTCGATAGTCGAAGATCCGGCCCACATCGCGCTCGACGATCAGCGAATGAGTGAGCCAGTAGAGCGGGGCGCGAAACTCAACCTCGTCGATGATCCGAGTGCCCTCCTTGCAGGACTCAAAGCGGTGTTCGTGGTGCCACCATTGGTACGGCCCCTTTAGCTGGACATCAACGAATCGATGCGGCGCCTCCCACTCGGTGATCTCGGTGAGCCAACGGATCGGGATGCCGTGTATTCGAATCCGGTAGTCGATCAGCGTCCCTGGTCGCATCTCGATGGGCACAGGAGTCAGAATCCTGAAACCAACCCACGGTGGCGTGAGAGTGTCCAGATTGCGGGCATCGGAGAAGAACGCGAAGGTCTCTTCCAGGGACCGCGGCACGATCGTTTCTCGGCGGATCGAGCCCAGCCCGACCTTGGGACGCGTTGGACGATCGGGCGTCGCCGTTCCGTTGGGTTGCTTGCAAGGAAGAATCATGATGGACTCTGGCAGAGGGGTTGGGGATTGGACACGGTGGCAGGCCGCGGGGCCTCTGCGGTTCGGTCTAGAGACTGCACGCGAACGCTCCGAGATCTGGGCTATCCGCGACGGTCTGGTGGACGTACCTGCGAAGAACCGCACCATGGTGGATGATCGCGGTGCCCGGCATCTGAAGAGGGTCTCCCTGAACTCGTCCAATGCCGTGGCCCCGCAGCGCCGCCAGCAAGCCTGACCAGACGACGCGCGGGCCGAAAAGCTGGCCGAATCGGCCGCGGCCGATCTCCAATGCCCTGTACATGAGGCGATGCGGGTCGGCGATCCATGCGACACCGGCAACCCCATACCGCTCACCCAGCAGGCGCAGGGGACCAGTTGAATCGGACATGCCGATGACGGCGATGCGCAGGCCGCGTTCGGAGATCGCAGCCCGCGAATGCGCCAGGTCGGAGAGGGTCTGGCGACAAAACGTGCAGCCCGCGTGGCGGAGCAGCACTGTCAGCGTCGGCCGCTCATCGGTGATCTGACTCATCGTTCGGCCCGCATCATCGCGCAGGGCATCTAACGCAGCCGCGAGGGCGATCGGGCCTTCGTTGAGGACGGGGTTTCCGGTCGGGGTGTTCGCGTTCATAGACCTGGCCCAGTTCCTGCGTCGCCACCGGCTGTTGCGGCCTGCTGATCTCCCCCCGACTTCCGCACAGGGAGCTGCACCTCCGCCCACTTGTTCCACCAGAGCAGAGCTGGGCCGTTGTAGTACAGCGCCCGCCAATCCCCAGCAGCCTCCCATTGAGGATTGGCCGCGAGCCAATCCTCGATCTGACGCATGCCGCGCTGCACGAGTGACATGGAGTAGGACCCCTTCATGCCGACCGCGACCACCGTTACAGGGTCGGCATCGCGAACGACGACCCGGCCTTCAACGCCGGTCCGGTTGAGTTCCGGCTGTCGGTAAAGGAAGGCCATGGACCACGATTCCGGCGTGGGGTGATCCGAGGCCCGCATGCCGCGGTAGTTCATCTCCACGGGCGATGTCATCGCGATGTCGTGCCCTTTGATGTGGTTGAACAGTGGCCAAAACGTCTTGTTCATCCCGCTGTCGGGGTCGCCGGTGCTGGCGACCTCGGCCAGCCGCACCGAGGGGTAGGTCTTGAGGTCAATAGAACCCGGCGGAGTGGGGGCGGGGTAGCCAACGGGCAGCGGCGTATCGATGCGACAGGCCCCGGCGCGATAGTCGGCATCGGACCCCGACACCATTGCCGTGAGATCGCCGCCGATTCGTGCTGAGGTACCGGTGGGCGGCGCGTCGATCGGGACCGGCAATCGTTCCATGGCGTGATCCTCTGACGTCGTGGACTGGGAACTCGCGGGGGTGCGCCCGGCCGGGTGGACCGGGGTTGAGCCGCAGCCGGACGCGAGGATTAGACACGCCGCGAGTGTGCTGAGCCCCAGTAGGTTTGATGAAGGCAGCGTAGTCGTCATCCGCGCGATCTCCTAAATGCGTCCAAATCGAGCATTTAAGTTTATGCTCGCGGCGAGGCGTGTCAAGTGACATCCCCGTGATTGCAGCCAATAAATGACGACTTGCCGAGATTTGACTTCTTGTTTCGAGACGACATAATCGTCCATAACGTTCACGTTGTCGAGTCACGCGTCAGACGATGCCAACACTCAGGATCGGGTCGGAAACGGCCCACGGCTCCCGCTCGGGGCGCGGCGGCCCATGCAAAACAGCCCCCAATTGGAGTCAAAGATGAAGACTTGGATGAAGTTGAGTTCGATTTGCACCCTTGCGGTTTGTGCCACCGGTGCCTTCGCCCAGACCCCCGCCCCGGCACACGAACCGAAGGCAAAGGTTGCGCAGCAGCCCACGACCGATATTTTGGACACAGCGGTCGTCGCGGGTTCCTTCAAGACCCTCGCAGCGGCGCTGCAGGCCGCCGGGCTGGTTGAAACCCTCAAGGGCAAGGGACCCTTCACGGTGTTCGCCCCAACGGACGAGGCCTTCGCCAAGCTGCCGGCCGGAACGGTCGAAAGCCTGCTCAAGCCGGAGAACAAGGGCCAGCTGGTGTCGATCCTGACCTATCACGTCGTGTCCGGCAACGTCGCTGCCAAGCAGGCAGTGACGCTCAAGAACGCCGCGACGGTGAACGGTCAGCGGATCGACCTTTCAATCAACGGGGAGCAACTTAAACTGAATGGGAAGGCCACCGTTGTCAAGGCCGACATCGCGTGCAGCAACGGCATCATCCACGTCATCGACCGCGTGATCCTGCCCGTGCAGAAGAACATCCTGGAAGTCGCCGCCGAGGCCGGCTCTTTCTCCACCCTGGCCGCGGCCATCAAGGCGGCGGGGCTTGCCGATGCCCTCTCGGGCAAGGGGCCCTTCACGGTGTTCGCCCCCACGGACGAGGCCTTCGCCAAGCTGCCGGCCGGAACGGTCGAAAGCCTGCTCAAGCCGGAGAACAAGGAGAAGCTCGCCTCGATCCTGAAGTTCCACGTCATCCAGGGTGCCGCTTACGCGGACCAGGTGGTGGCAATGACTGAGAGCAAGAAGACGCTGGAGGGTCAGACGTTCCAGATCAAGGTCAGGGAGGGCAAGGTGACAATCGGCAACGGCGCAGCGATGGCGGGTGTCACGAACACCGATTTGGAGGCCTCGAACGGCGTCATCCACGTGATCGACACGGTCCTGATGCCGAAGTGACACGGCGTCGGAAGAAAGCCGCAAGAGTTATCCTCGGCCCCGTCGGGAACGGCGGGGCCGGGTTTGCAGAAGCAGCGGATAATGCAACCATGAAGAACAGAGAGCGCCAGTCGCTGACGACCCGCCAGTTCGCCGAGTCCCTTGGCGTCAGCGAGTCGTCGGTGAAACGTTGGATCGACGATGGCGTCATCGCCGCAGATCGCACTGCGGGAGGTCACCGGCGCATCCCGATGGCAGCCGCGGTCCGCTTCATGCGGCAGCACCGGATGAGCCCGCAGCGGCCTGAAGCCATGCCGCTCTCAACGGTGCCATCACTTGGAGCGGTCGATTCCGAGGCGGCAGATGAGTGCTATGAGGCGTTGTTGAGCGACGATGCGGAACGGGTTCGAGCGATCATCATGGGCCGGTACATCTCCGGAGCGGACATCGCCACGATCGGGGATGGGTTGGTTCGTCCGGCCCTGGGGCGTTTGGGAGAACTCTGGAAGCACGATTCCCAAGGGATTCTGGTCGAGCACCGGGCCGTGGACACCTGCATACGTGCCATGAACGACCTAGTGGCTTGGCTGCCTTCGCGGCCGTCGGGTGCGCCGGTATCGATCACCGCGGCCGGTCCCGGCGACCCATACCTGCTGCCTCCGATGCTCGCCTCCATGACGCTCCAGGAGCAAGGGAGCGACGCTCGCAACCTGGGCCCGTTGACGCCGATTGAGACGATCGGCTTGGCGGCCGAGCGCTATGGCGCATTTATGTGCAGCCTGAGCGTAAGTACGGTCCAAGACCGGAAGCGTCATGCCGAGTGGACCAGGCTCGCGGACCGCTTGGAGGTCACCCGAACGAGGCTTGTTGTCGGGGGTCGGTGCGTGGAGTCCCTCCCGACCGAGATCCTGGTGCGCGCACGTGTGTGCGGTTCAATGATCGAGCTTGGTTCCTACGCCGCCGGTATTGTGCAAGGCGTTGGGTCCAGGCACAGGTCGCTCGATGGGAGGAAGCCGTGACTCCTGAAGTATCAGCTGAATACGCCTCCTCCCCCGCTTGGCCCGCGAGCCGGACCGACGGTCCTTCACTCGACCACCACCGGATCCGCGTCCGGGATGCACTGCCCATCGTGCTCATTCACGCGATCTGCTTCGGTGCACTGTGGACCGGCTGGAGTTGGACCGCGGTAGGAGTCGCAGTCGCGCTGTACTGGCTCCGTATGTTCGCAATCACCGCCTTCTACCACCGCTACTTCTCCCATCGGACCTTCAGAACCCATCGGGTCGTGCAGTTTGCTTTCGCATTGCTCGGCACGAGTTCGGCCCAGCGAGGGCCGCTCTGGTGGGCCGCGCACCACCGAGAGCATCATCGTCACTCGGACCACGAGCCCGATCCGCATTCGCCGGGGTGGCGCGGCGTTCTGTGGAGCCACACCGCCTGGTTCCTCACGGAAAAGGGCCGCGCAACTAACTGGAAGACCATCCCGGATTGGCACCGATACCCGGAGCTGGTCTGGCTTGAGCGCAACCATCTGATGGGCCCGATCCTTCTCATCGCAATGCTTTTCGCGACAGGGGTCATGCTGGCTACATGGGCGCCGTCGCTTGGCACCGGCCCTGGGCAACTTGTAATCTGGGGCTTCGGGGTCTCAACGGTGGTGCTGTACCACGCGACATTCACGATCAACTCCGTCGCCCATATGGTCGGCTCTCGCCGCTTTCACACCGGCGACGACAGCCGGAATAACTGGTTTCTCGCCCTCATCACTCTCGGTGAGGGATGGCACAACAACCACCACTATCACCCGGGCACCGTTCGACAGGGTTTCTTTTGGTGGGAGTTTGACCCGGCCTACTGGGCCCTCCGAGCGATGTCCTGGGTCGGCCTGGTCTGGGACCTTCGCCCGGTACCGAGGCAGGTGTATGACGCCGCCGCTCGCGCCAGGGGTGGCGCATGAAGATCGCCGTCGTTGGCGCTGGGATCAGCGGGTTGGTCTGCGCGTACCTTCTCTCGGGCGTCCACGATGTCACCTTGTACGAGAAGGAAGAGCGTCTCGGTGGGCACACCAACACGGTCGTGGTCTCGCACGAAGGCCGATCGATTCCGGTAGACACGGGGTTCATCGTTTTCAACGAACGCAACTACCCGAGGTTTTGCACCCTTCTGCGGCGGCTGGGGGTTGTGTCACGCCCGACCACGATGTCCTTCAGCGTCCGCGATGACCGGAGCGGCTTTGAATACGGGGGCTCATCCCTGGCTGGCGTCATCGGAACCTGGTCAAACCTGCTCCGCCCGCGATGGTGGAGGGTGATGGCGGGCGTTGCAACGCTCGGTCGAACTGGAACGGCGGCGATGGCGGACATCGGGCCCGATGCGACGATCGGCGACCTCTGTCAATCGGGCTGGTTCTCCAGCGGGTTTCTGGACGACTACCTCGTACCCATGGCCGCGGCAATCTGGTCCGCGCCGCGCGAGGCGTTGCTTGGGTTTCCTGCCCGGTTCTTCCTCCGGTTCTTCAACAACCACGGGATGCTCGATCTGCGCAAGCGTCCTCAATGGAGAACGATCGAAGGCGGCTCGCAGGCGTACATCGACGCGATGATGGGCACGATCGGATCGACCGCGCGCACGGCCCAACCCGTCGTTCGCATCCGGCGAAGTCCCGAAGGCGTGAACGTGAGCACGCCCGTCACCGACGAACAGTTCGATGAAGTGATCCTCGCGACGCACGCCGACCAGTCGCTCGCAATGCTCGCCGACGCCACCGACGCCGAGCGCCACATCCTGAGCGCGATGCCCTACCAGCCGAACGACGCGGTCCTGCACACCGACCAGAGGCTGCTCCCGCGCCGCCGCCGCTGCTGGGCCGCTTGGAACTACCGGTTGACCGGAGACCCGGCACAGCCCGCAGCCGTGACGTACAACATGTCGATGCTGCAGGGGTTGGATACATGCGCACCTCTTTGCGTGACGTTGAACGATAACGCAGCGATCGATCCCGCCCACATCATCGCGAAGTTCAACTACCATCACCCGCTCTACTCGGTCTCAGGCGATCTCGCTCGTGCGCGTTGGACCGAGATCAGCGGCGTTAGCCGCGCTCACTACTGCGGGGCCTATTGGGGCAACGGCTTTCACGAAGACGGCGTGGTCAGCGCGCTGCGGGTCTGCGAACGTCTGGGGGTGCGTCTTTGACCCTGAAGAGCGCTGTGTACGTGGGCCGTATTCGTCACCGGCGCCGGGCGCCCGCGCATGCGTTCACGTTCCCGCTCTTTATGGCCTACCTCGATCTGGCGGAACTGGACGCGGTGTTCTCCCTGACGCGTCTGTGGGGTACGTCGTGGCTGTGCCCGGCCCGCTTCCGGCGTGAGGACTACCTCTCGCGGGACGGCAAGGGGCTTGACGAAAGCGTTCGAACCTGTGTACAGCAGCAACTTGGGTTCCGTCCTGCGGGCGCCATCCGGATGCTCACACACCTGCGGTACTTCGGATTTGTCTTCAACCCCGTCACCTTCTACTACTGCTTCGATGAAGCCGATCGCATCGTGGCCATCGTTGCCGAGATCACCAACACTCCCTGGCGGGAGCGCCATGCCTACGCACTCGATGCAACCGCCGCGGCCCGGAGCCGCGGAGACGCCCAAACCCTTCGGTGGCGGTTTGACAAGGCGTTCCATGTCTCCCCATTTTTCCCGATGGATATGGAGAACGACTGGATATTCAAGCCCCCGACTGACGAACTCTTTGTCCACATGAATCTCCATGACCGATGCTCGACAACGGCGTTCGACGCCACTCTGGTGATGCGGCGCCGGGAGATGACGCCGCGATTCCTCCGTCGGCTGCTTCTGCGCTTTCCGCTCATGACGCTGCAGGTCATCGCGAAGATCCACATAGAGGCGCTCAGGCTGTGGCTCAAGCGTGCCCCGGTGTTCGGCCATCCTCGACACACGCCCTTTGAGCCCCCCGCAGTCCCCGCCCAACGGAGCCCTCAATGACCACCCTTCCGTCCCACCCATCCACGAACGTGGGCCGTCCGTCCATCCGCGATCGCGCCACCAGCGTTGCGGTGCCGGCACCAGGCCTGCTCGACTTGCTCGGCCGCCGCATTCTGCGGACGGCGCTGGCTCGCATGAAACACGGCCACGTGAGGCTCATCGACCAAAATGGTGTGCTCGAGGCGGAGTCTGTCCCAGAACTCGCCGGAACTCCCGCTGTCACCCTGCGCGTACTTGACCCGCGCTTCTACGCCGCGGCCGCGTTCGGCGGCAGCCTCGGCATCGCCGAGGCCTACATCGATGGTGCTTGGGAAACCGATGACCTCGCCGGCTTGATCGAGATCATCACCGTAAATCTGTCCGCGATGGAGTCGTTGGAGGGCCCGCTGGCGAGACTAGGCGCACCCCTGTCGCGGGCGGCGTACTGGCTGGAACGGAACACGCGAGCCGGCAGCCGACGCAACATCGTCGCCCACTACGACCTGGGTAACGAGTTCTTCTCGCTGTTCCTCGACCCCACGATGACCTACTCATGCGCCGTCTTCGAGAATGGCGCCGACACGCTCGAGCAGGCCCAGCGTGAGAAGATTGACCGAGCCTGTCGGAAGCTCGCCCTGGGCCCGACGGACCACCTGCTCGAGATCGGCACGGGCTGGGGAGCGTTGGCCATCCACGCGGCGAGCCGGTATGGCTGCCGTGTGACGACCACCACAATCTCCGATGAGCAGCACCGCTTTGCCGAACACCGCGTGCGCGACGCGGGACTGCAGGACCGGGTCACTGTTCTCAAGCGTGACTACCGCGATCTTCAAAGGGTGGGTCAGTTCGACAAGCTGGTGAGCGTCGAGATGATTGAGGCGGTGGGACGGAACAACCTGGGCACGTTCTTCGAAGCGTGCTCGAACTGCCTCAAGCCCCACGGCGCAGCGCTCATCCAGGCGATTGTGATCCGAGACCAGTTCTTCGAGCAGGCCTCCCGCCGACGCGACTTCCTCAAAAAGTACATCTTCCCGGGCTCCTGCCTGCCGAGCGTCGCCGCAATGATTGACGCCGTAAACGCACATACCGATCTGCGAACCTGGCATCTCGAGGACATCGGGCCGCACTACGTCACGACGCTCCGCCTGTGGCGAGACGCGTTCGTGAGCCGGTTCGAAGAGGTGAGTCGCTTGGGCTTTGACGATCGTTTCGTTCGCATGTGGGAGTACTACCTGGGGTACTGCGAAGGCGCGTTTCGTGCCCGCCACGTCGGTGATGTGCAGTTGCTGTTGACCAAGCCTCTTTGCCGCTTCGCCGCGGCGGGAGAACGGACTGCGGGGCGAACTTGATCCGCTGGCTTGCCATCACGATCAACGTCGTGGCATTCGATGCGCTATGGACGCTTGCGATGTTCGGCGCCGGCAAGCCTTGGTGGTGGGCCGCACCCGCGCTGATCGTGCTAAGCACGGTCGGTCAACTTCGGCTTTCCCCATCTTCCTGTCGCGAAGCGTGTGTCATTCTTGCCGGGGCCTTCTTCGGCACAAGCCTGGACTGGCTTGGCGCTTCACTTGGCTGGTTTCACTTTTCCTCCGGGTCGCGAGCGCAGTTTTTGATCATGTTCTTCATGCTCTGGGTGAACTTCGGGACAACGCTGCGTCCGAGCCTGCGATGGATGTGGCGTCGGCCGTTGCTCGCGGGGGTACTCGGTGCCATCGGCGGGCCCGTGGCGTACTGGGTCGGCTCGCGGATCGGTGCCATCACGTTGGCCGAGCCGGAGTGGAGAGGGCTTGTGTGGGTAGCAGTTCAATACGGGATCGCCCTTCCCGTGTGGATGGTGGTGGCGAACCGTGTTATCGGGGAACAGGGCGGAACAGGTCTTCGACCGAGCGTGCCCGGAGCGACGCGATGAGGAGGTACACGAGCGTGACGAGGTTGCCAAGTAGGCACAAGCCGACGAACCACGCGAGCGTCCGCGGAATGCTCCGCTCGCGGTGCGCGATCCACCCGGCGACCGCGAAGAGACCCAGGTACAGGTCCACCATGGTCGTGACGCCCCAACGGGTGTCCACGGTGGCCCGCAATCCGGCCATGAGCGGCATTTGCACCGCAGAATACGCGATGAGCACAAGCAGTGCGGCAATGCCCAGGGCGGCCGCGAGAAAGGTCCATCGTGTCGTGCGCATTGTCCGTGTCTCCTTTGGTGGAATCTCATTGTTCACCTGCATGCACTTGGAGGAGGCGTTCTGATGCTCACATGGCAGGAACAACTCATGTGGATCGGTGCGGGGTCGGGCCTGGTGATGTTCGCGTTGTGGCTCCTGCAGGTGCGGACGAAAGATGCGGGCGTGGTGGACGTGGGCTGGGCCGCGTGCCTGGGAGCGGCCGCGGCGTTCTGTGGGTTCACCGGTGAAGGCGACGCCGAACGTCGAGCCATCATCGGCGCAATGGGCGCGGTCTGGGGATTCCGGTTGGCAGCCCATCTGCTATTTGACCGCGTGCTTCGCGGCCCAGAGGACGGCAGGTACCAGATGATGAGGGAGAAGTTCGCCGGGCGCGTCAACGCCGTGTTTTTGTTCTTCTTTCTCGCCCAAGCGGTTCTGGTTGTCCTCCTCTCCGCGCCGTTTCTCATCGCTGCCCGGGACACCCGGCCCAGCCCATCCGTGCTCGACCTGCTCGGTCCATCGATCTGGTTTGCGGGACTGATCGGTGAGACCATTGCTGACCACCAACTCGCCCGATTCAAAGGCAATGCAGCCAGCCGCGGGAGCGTCTGCACCATCGGCCTCTGGCGATACTCCCGACATCCCAACTACTTCTTCGAGTGGTTGATGTGGATCGGCTACGCGACCGTCGCGGCGGGCGCGGCGGTAGGCTGGCTGGCCTGGACCGCCCCGGCGCTCATCCTGCTCTTCGTGCTCAAACTCACGGGTATCCCACCGACGGAGGCCCGGGCCCTCAAGTCCCGCGGCGAGGCGTATCGCCGGTATCAGCGCACGACAAGCGCCTTTGTTCCTTGGTTTCCCAAGCGTTCAGGTTCCCACGCATCGGAGATCTCGCCATGAGCCGAACGCTGCCGGCACACGTTGCCCTTCCCGCGAACCAGCTCGCCCGGGCGGGTGTCTGGTACGAACCCCTCATCGACCGGGGCCTGATCCCCGACCCGATCCTCCGGGCCGGCATCCGCCGCCGGCTGCGTGCTCGATTACGCCAGGAAGAGCAGGGGACGGTTGAGCAGCGGAGCGAGCGAGTGCGTGCGCTCATCCAGGATCTCTCTCAAGCGCCCATAGCGATCCACACCCGAGAGGCCAACCTGCAGCACTACGAGTTGCCCCCCGAGTTTTTCCGGCTCTGCCTCGGACCACGCCTCAAGTACTCGTGCGCCTATTGGCCCGATGGAGTCAGCACGCTGGCGCAGGCTGAAGATGCCATGCTCGATCTGACCTGCCGCCGCGCCGGTATTGAGAACGGCACGGACATCCTGGAGCTCGGCTGCGGCTGGGGATCGCTGACGCTCTGGATGGCCGAAAAGTACCCGGATGCCCGAATCACGGCAATCTCCAACTCCCTTCCGCAACGTGAGTTCATACTCTCCGAGGCCGCCCGGCGCGGCGTGCGTCCACCGACCGTGATTACCGCCGACATCAACGTGTTTTCCACAGACGACCGCTTCGACCGCATTGTCTCCGTCGAGATGTTCGAGCACATCCGCAACCACCGGGCCCTTCTTTCCCGAATCCGCGGCTGGCTGATGCCGGGCGGCAGTCTGTTTGTCCACATCTTCTCTCATTGCCGAGTGGCATACCCGTTCGAGACGGACGACTGGATCGGGCGATACTTTTTCACAGGTGGCATCATGCCCTCCGACGATCTGCTGCTGCACTTTGCCGAGGACGTGTGCGTGCGAGACCATTGGAGGATTGATGGAACCAACTACGGACGCACGGCGAGGGCGTGGCTTGAAAACCTCGATGGGAACCGAACGGAGGCGCTTCGAGTCCTTAAGGACAACTACGGCGACGCCGCGAACGCGTGGCTCCACCGCTGGCGGGTGTTCTTCATCGCATGCGAAGAACTCTGGGGAATGAACCGGGGAGCCGAGTGGATCGTGTCGCACTACACATTTAGGACTTCGGGCGTGACAGCGTGACCCGAACACTGGCTGGTTCCGTCGCGATCTCCGCACGCGCGACAACACCGCGCTGCGCGCCGCAATCGTCGATCATCCAGATCCACCGCTTGCTCGACGCGAGCGGGTAAGACATCGAAGCGCGGCTTAACCGCTAGCCGCCGGCCAAAGCGCCGATGGCCGCGCGCTGGCGTGGCGTCAAAGAAGGCCCCGCCGCGATGAGGATTCCCAACTCTTGGTCGTGGACGCCGAGCAGGACGCCGGGTTACTTCCAATTTCTCTGTGCTGATGGCCTCCAGGATGGCCGTATCTCCCTTAGAATCAGCCTCTTCGGGCCCGTGGCGGAACGGCAGACGCAGCGGACTTAAAATCCGTGAGAGGCTTAAACCTCTGTGTGGGTTCGAATCCCACCGGGCCCACTTGGATCTCGCTGTTTTCTAGGTTTTTCCCGTGTGTTTTGATGTTCGGCGAATGACTCGACGATGCGGTGTTCAGTCTCCCGGAGTCGCCCTCGGACTCACGAAATCGTCCGGTTCGCGCCAAGCAGGACGGAAAGACAGAATCATCGTTCGCGGGCTTCTCTGCTTTGCCATGCGACTGGTTG